>OCVV011356462.1_pt1 | contig 37389 bp, 36 predicted proteins | sample 1539721 | NCBI WGS metagenome assembly OCVV01 (sample SAMN02144230, study PRJEB22623) | gut metagenome | biome: sheep rumen | host: Ovis aries | place: New Zealand | reverse complement strand
AGTCGAATCAAGGCGAGGATCTGCTAGATTGCAGTAAGCGGATCCTCACCAGAGCCTGCCCTGAGCCTGTCGAACGGGTGAGGATGACGACTCACACCACACACCTCACACCTCACAACCCACAACTCATAACTCACCACTCATAACTCACCACTCATTTGCCTTTCATTCCAAATTTTTCTATATTACCCCTCGTAAAGATTGGAGAGTCCTATGCTTGAAAACGATGAAGTCCTGAAATTGGCCAAATTGTCCCGCCTGAGCATTTCCGAAGAGGAAATTCCTGCCGTCAAGGGCCACCTGGACAAGATGCTCAATCATCTGGAAGCTTTGAAGGCTCTGGACCTTTCCAATGTAGAACCCATGACCGCCGTCGAAACCGGCGAGACGGTTCTTCGCGAGGACGTACCTGTACAGGGATTCACCCTGGAGCAGGCTTTTGCAAATGCGCCGGCAGTGGAAAACGACCACTTCGCCATTCCCAAGGTCATTGGCGGCTAGAAGCCTCCTTTGCCTGGACTATGTCTCCTGTCTCCTGCATTGTTCCTGCCCGCATTGGGTCTTCCCGGTTTCCCGGGAAGCCGCTTTTCAAGTTGTGCGGTAAGGAGATGATTGTTCGCACCCTGGAGCGGGCGGCCCTTGCAGAATGCTTTGACCGAATTATCTGTGCAACCGACAGCGACGAGATTGCCGAGGTGGTTTCCCGTGCCGGTTTCGAATTCTTGTTGACGGGAGAGGCGGCTACCGGTTCTGACCGGGTGGCGGAGGCCGCCCGCGCCCTGGACCTTGACCTGGTGGTGAACCTGCAGGGGGACGAACCCTTGGTAGAGCCTTTGGTCTTGTGGGATGTCGCCCGGACCCTTGCCGAAAACCCGGACAGCTGGGTGACGGTGGCCTGCCCGCTTAAGCCAGAAGATGTTCCCCTGAAAACAGTGGTGAAGGTCTTGGTCAAGGACGGTTTTGCCGTTGACTTTCGTCGGGAGATTCCCGCAGAGGAAGCTAGCCGGTGGTTCCAGCACCAGGGAATCTACGCCTATTCCCGCAAGTCCCGCGATGAATTTACTTCTTTGTCCCGGAGTAAGCTTGAACTGGAGCGCTCCCTGGAACAGATGCGGATCATGGGTATACGCCCTATCCGTATGGTCCAGAGCCCCTATGAGAGCATCTCCGTGGATGTGCCTTCTGACGCGAATGCCGTCGAAGCCTTGCTAAATGAACGAAAAAAGCAGGGGCTGCCGGACGGACGATTTAAGGAGCCCCTGCGTAGTCCGTAGGTGCTCCTGATGAACGCTCCCGAAAAACAAATCCTCCGCATGGCCCTGGTCTTTTTGGTACTTGGACTGGTTTTCCGCTATCTACCCTGGGGCGTACCCGCCATCGGGCAGGCGGAAGAATACTCCAATTTGGAATATGTCGCCGAAAGAGAAAATTTCACGAAAAAGTCCTGGTCCAAATCCGACGAGGTTGCAGACAAAGTAACAATGACTAATTCTCCTGAACATAAGGCAAAAAAACGAAAAAACGCGAAAAACAAGCAAAAAAAGCCGAATTTGCCCATACATGTCAATTCTGCCGGGGTAGAGGAATTGTGTGCCTTGAAGGGGGTTGGACCCAAGCTTGCCGAGAAAATTTTGGCGTTTCGCGTTCAAAACGGCCCCTTTTCAGGCCCTCAGGATTTGGAAAAAGTGCCCGGAATCGGCAAGAAAAAACTGGAGGGCCTCCTACAGGGGGTAATTTTTGATTAGTTTTAGGGTGTACATTTCCATAAGTCGTTGAGTATATGAGTGATACGAAGATTTATCTAGGTATTGAGGTTGGGGATGCTTCCCTAAAAGTGGCCCTGTTGGACTCCGCCGAAAAGCGGGTTTTGCGCACGGCAATTCTCCAGACTGGGACCAGTCCTCTGGATGACGTCTACACTTTTGAAACGGTCCTCCAGGCCTGGTTGGAATCCGTCCAGCAAGAGTCTGTGGAGGCGGTATCCTTGTCTATTCCGGCATTTCGTTCTATTGTGAGGCAGGTGTATGTGCCTGCAGAGGCGTGCGCCAACCGTGAAGAATACCTGGAATGGTACCTAGGGCTTATTACCAATGCCGAAAAGGGCTCCTATATCATGGACTATCAAGTCCTGTGCGGTGATGCTACCGTTGGCGAAACCGTTCTGTTGATTGCGGTTCGTCGAGAATGGGTGGATGGCGTTCGTAAAGGCTTCCGCAACAAGGCGTTAGCGCCCAAGACTATGGAAGTGGATGTACTCTCGTTACTAAACTTGATGGATGCTGCAGACCATATTGACGGACTGGAATGTGTAATCAAGGCTGATTTCGCTGGCGTTACAATGATGTGGATTTCCAAGGATCGACTCCAGGATTTGCGTTGTGTTTCAACCCTTTCCCTTGTGGACAAGTCCGCTGAAGAGGCGTACGGATTCCTGGCCAACGGCATTCGTGAACAGATTGATTTTGCCAAAGAAGATGACGTTTCTTTTGATGTCAAGCAGATTCATTTGTGCGGCGAACTTGCGACAGACCCTCTGTTTATGAAAAATTTACAAGGGGCTCTCCCGGAATTCCAGATAATTCTGATGGATTCCTTCTCTAATTTAAGACTTCCGGTGGAAGAAGCGGATTCTGCTGCTGTTCTTAGCTGTGCCGGTGCAATTGGTGCTGCCCTGAACCTCATGGAGGAAGTATGATTCACTTGAACCTTATTGAGGCTGCTGAGCGTTCCTCCCTGATGGAGAATGTGAACCCGGTCCATGTTACCGATGTTCGTGCGGCAAGAAAGTCTTCTAAGTCCAAGTTGCTGACTGCAGGTTTGGCTGCGGCCTTTGTCTTTGTCGCGTTCAGCTGTTTCTTGAGTGTGTTTGGCGTTCCAACTCCCCTGCAAGGAGCGTTGCCTGAAGCCTATCTGTCCTTGATAGGGGCAGAGGACCCGAGTCAGACGTTGACTTTGGGTGCAGGGCAGACTACCACTGCTGGTGGAGTCCTGGAAGCGGAGGCTGCTGCTGAACGTGCGGTACTCAAAATGCGTGAGGGAATGTCTGTAAAGCAGGTGGTTGCGGAAATCAATCCTCAGGCTTTGTACAACAACAGCCGCACGAGCTACGAGTCCTATTTGCCCCTAGAAAAGATTTCTTACCAGAAGGCGGCTAGCGCTCAGTTCCTTACGTTCCTTGCTACGGCGACACCCGATGATGTTGGCTTTTCTGATTGTATTTTCCAGACTCCCAACTATTACTATATCCGTGGTGTGGCTGCCAAGCCCACTTCTCAGCGTAGTTTCCTGGAACGGGTAAAGGCAGTGAGTGCAGACTTTAGAACACCTCCGCTGCCGGAAAATGCTCCGGCTACTGACATTACGGCCTTTGGATTGTTTAATGTGTCGACTCCGAACTTGGCTGCTGTTACGAGTTTTGTGAAATCTGCTGAGGTGGCCGAAGAAATTAAGACTTTGAAGGCTTTGGCAACCAATGTTAAGCTGAATTTCAAGGGGCTTGAAAAGCCGACCGTAGAGGATTTTGGCGTGTACAAGCGTTATTCTTACACGGTGTCTGCCAACTCAGATTTCCCGGAGTTGCAAAATTTTGTGTCGGCGATGCTGGAATCTCCAGTTCGTGTAGGCGTCACGAAGATGGAAATGATTTTTGCCAAGCATGACATCCAGAGCTCAATGCAGTTCGTGATGTTCGTGGTTCCTTAAATGCCTATTCGCATTACGGGCGGGGACCTTCGTGGACGGATGGTCCCTTCTCCTCCAAGTATGAAAACCAGGCCTACGGGTTCAAGGACCCGGGAGGCATTGTTCAATATTTTGCAATCCGTAGATGGATTCCGCATGCTGGACCTGTTTGCCGGTTCGGGCATTATGGGAATTGAGGCCTTGAGCCGTGGAGCGGCCCATGTGGTGGCTGTGGAAATGGTTCATTCCCAAGCACATCTCTTGCTGCAAGGGTACAAGGCTTTGTCCTTGGAAAAGAAACTTACTTTGTACGAAAAGAATGCCTTGACACTAGAAAAAGAGGAGCTATGTGCCGAGGGTGGGTTTGATTTGATTTATGCAGATCCGCCATTCAAGGATGTGGAATATCCTGACTTGCGCTCTTTCTGGCAGTGGCTGAATCCTAATGGTGTGGCCGTGTTCGAAGCGCCCAGTCGAAATCTGCCTGCATGGGTCAAAGAGGCCTCCGACGCTGGACTGGTTCAGGTCCGCCGCTATGGGGAATCCTCGTTGGTGATTTATAGGTCGTAGGAACGTCATCCTCACAACGCCCCCCCCTAAATCCTAACCCCTAACCCCTAAAACCTAACCCCTATTGACTATATTTACAGCATGGAAAGAATTGCTGTATTTGCAGGGTCCTTTGATCCGTTTACCTTGGGGCATTTGGACATTGTCAAAAGGGCTGCGGCCCTTTTCGACGAACTGTGGATAGTCCTTGCCGTAAACGCCTCCAAGAAGAACATGTTTTCGGAATCGGACCGCTTGACCTTCATAAACAAGTCCATTGCGGGAATCCCGAATGTGAAAGTGACTTCTTATGATGGACTGACTGTAGATTTTATGAAAAGCGTCGGTTCGAAGTTTTTGGTTCGGGGCGTGCGCGGAGCTATGGATGTTGAATATGAACAGTCCATCGCCTGGAACAATCGGACCCTTTACCCCGAATGCGAAACGGTTATTTTCTCCAGCGCTTCGGAACACCTGTCGTTAAGCAGTTCCGTGGTTCGTGAACTCTTGAAGGCCGGTGTCTCGGATACGGTGGACGGTCGAGAATTACTCTCGAACTATGTCCATGTCGAAGTCATTCCCTTGTTGTTGAAAACTAGCCGTTAAGTATGACTCCATTCCGATTCTTACCCAAAGTTATTCGAGTCCTGCTGATTTCAAACGCTGTGGTGTTTGCGATTGCGGCCATCGTGGGCGGTATGCTGGGGCTGCATTTGAACCTGCCCGGTGTCGGATATGGCTCGCTTCAGGAGTATATCCTCTACTTCGGAGCCTTTTTGCCTACGGCTCCCTTTGAGGCTTGGCGCTACGTAACCTACATGTTTATCCATGTAGATTTTATGCATTTCTTCTTTAATATGCTGATGCTCTGGATGTTCGGTGCAGAGGTCGGGGAATGGATGGGTACCAAGCATTTTGCCTTCATGTATTTCTTCTGTGGAATATTTGCGGCTGTCTTCAGTGTTGCCATGAGTATTTTGGGACTCACCCATAATCCCATTATCGGAGCCTCTGGTGCCTTGATGGGCGTGTTTGTGGCATACTACAAGTTTTTTCCGGAAAGGCGCATCTTGATGTTCTTTATTATCCCCATGAAAATCAAGCATGCCATGTGGGTGATGATCGCCTTTGACGTGATGTTTGCAAATACTGGCGATGCCATAGCCCACTTCGCCCATCTGGGTGGTGTTGTGGCGGGCTTTATCTACATGGCCTTGTACCAGAATGTGTTTACCAAGAGCTCCAGTATTCTTTATAATTCGCCATTGTCCAGTTTTTTCCGTTTGTTCTCCAAACACCCCGGCCGCTATAAAAAATGGAACAATCCCTTTGATACCGAAAATCGCGATGGGCAAAGGACAGAAGCTCGTGTCGAAGAACCCGAAGTTCTGGAAGGCGAAGTCTTTTACATGGACGAACAGAAGCGGATGGATGAAATCCTGAAAAAAGTCAATGCAGAGGGAATCCAGTCGTTGACGGAATCTGAACGACAGTTTTTGTTGAAGGCCAGCGAAAGGCTGCGCCGTAGGAGAGGTTATTGATGAAAAAAGTTTTAGGAATGGGCGCAGCCCTGGTGGATATCTTGGCCAACGTAGATGACGCTTGGATTGAATCCCAGGGAGTGCAGAAGGGTGGCATGAACATGGTGGACTGGCCTCAGATGGAAAAGTTCTTGCTGTCGCTGAAGAACCCTGTGCGCGTGCCGGGTGGTTCGACCTGCAATACCATGGTGGGACTTTCGCGCCTAGGGGGTAGAGCCGCCTTTATTTCTAAAATCGGTGACGACGACTTGGGAAAAATTTTCCAGAAGCACCTGGAACGAAACGGTGTGGAACCCAAGCTGGGACTTTCCGGTGCGGCTACGGGCTGTGTGTTTTCGGCGGTGACTCCCGATGCCCAGCGTTCCATGTGGACTTACCTTGGGGCGTCTGACTTTTTAGGGAGCGATGACTTTGTGCCCGCCCTCTATGACGACGTGGGCCTGCTTTACGCCGAAGGTTACCGCGCCTTCAACGGGGAGTGCTTCAAGAAGGCCTTTACCCTTGCCCGTAGTCTGGGTGTAGAAACAGCTTTGGACTTTAGCAGCTTCGGTGTGGTGGATGCCTGCCGCAAATTGTTCGATGAACTTTTCGAAGAAAAGATGATTGACATCATTATCGCCAACGAAGACGAGGCCTTTGCCTACGCCGGAGTCAAGGAAGAGGCGGCACTGGACGTGCTTGCCAAGAAGGCGAAAGTGGCCGTGGTGAAAATCGGAAAGCGTGGCGCTTTGATTGCCAAAGATGGCGTGGTGACCCGCGTGCAGGCAGGTTCTGCAAAGGCCATTGATACCACCGGTGCAGGCGACCTGTGGGCTTCGGGATTTTTGTACGGCTACATGAACGGCTGGGACATGGAACGCTCCGGCAACCTGGGAAGTATTGTTTCTAACGAAGTGGTGCAGGTGATGGGCGCCCAGATTCCCGAAGACGGATGGGCCCGCATCAAGGAAACGATGGCCTAGTCTTTTAGGAGGCTGAGATGGATAACTTTGAAGCGGATATCTTGATTCTGGGATATGGCCCTGCTGGTGTTTCTGCAGCGCTGTACGGGCTCCGTGCTGGGCTCGATGTGCTGTTGGTGGGCAAGGATGGCGGTGCACTTTCTAAAGCCCATGCTATCCAGAACTATTACGGCCTAGAAAAGCCCCTGACCGGCGAAGAACTTTTGCAGGTGGGCAAGAAGCAGGCTCTGGATCTTGGCGCACAGATTGTAGATGACGAAGTGATGGACCTGATGTTTGACGGTTCGCAGTTTGTGGCAAAGGGGCTTACGGCATCTTATCATGGCAAGGTTTGCATCATGGCTACCGGCGCTGCCCGCAAAAAGCACCCGCTGCCGGGAATGGCCGAGATGGAAGGCCACGGAGTTAGTTATTGCGCCGTTTGCGATTCCTTCTTTTACAAGGGCAAGAACGTGGCCGTGCTAGGGAACGGCGAATATGCCCTTCACGAAACCGAAGAGCTTTTGCAGGTGGTGGGTTCCGCAACGCTTTTGACCAACGGTGCAGAAGTTTCTGCAAAATTCCCTGACAAGGTCCGCATCGAAAAGCGGCATTTGCAGGGCCTGGTAGGCGAAGGTGCTTTTCAGGGCGTGCGCTACGAAGACGGTACCGAAGAAAACTTCGACGGGTTGTTTGTGGCCCTAGGCAGCGCCAATGCTACAGATTTGGCATTGAAGGCGGGCGCCGCCTTTGACCAGGGAAAGCTTGTGCTGGACGGCGATTTGCAGACCTCCCTTCCGGGACTCTATGCGGCAGGGGACTGTACCGGCGGTATCTTGCAGGTGTCTATAGCTGTAGGCGAAGGCGCCAGGGCGGCTCTTGCGGCGATCAAATACCTGAGAGAGAACAAATAATTCAGAATTTGGATTTCGGAGTTCGGAATTATAACTCCGAAATTTGGAGTCAGAAATCAGAATTATCCCATGCGCCGTCTGACTTTACTGACCAATCCGGACACTTGTAATTTACGCTGCCCGCTGTGCTTTTTGAACCAGCGGGGAGTGCCGACCGGTCTTGGCGAAATGCCCATAGAAGTGGCTCGGCGTTCCATTGAAAAATATGCGGGTGTGCGGGAGGTGATTCCCTCCACCATGGGAGAACCTTTACTTTATTCCCATTTTGAAGAATTGCTGGAATTGTGCATGAGTCGCGGGATTCCTTTGAACTTGACTACCAACGGGAGTTTTCCTAAAAAGTGGGGAAGTGACGAAGGACTGGAAAGCCTGCTGCTTGCCTGCAGCGACATCAAGGTGAGTACCCTTTCTTACGAGACGGGTGGATTGCCCGAAGATGAGTGGAAAGCCAATGTGGAAAAACTGCTGGATGTTCGTAGGCTGTTGCTGGAGGGCGATAGTTCGCAGGCTGTGGCCGCTGTTTCACTGCAGGTGACGCTTCACCGCGAAAACGCGGATTCTGCGTCGGAACTTTTGCGATGGGCGGAACGAGTCGGTATCAACCGGATCAAGTGGAACCCGGTGGTGTTTCTGGGCTGTGCGTCACGAGAATTGCAGGAACGGTTTGCCTTGCCTGAAGGTGCCGTGGAACGGCTACGGAAAGATCTGCTCTCTGGCAGGGTTCGTTGCGAAGGAAGTCTGTATTTCGAAGTCCGAGGCAGTTCCTGTGCCGTGTCCGGTATGGATTGTGACGGGAAATCTTCGGAGTGCCCTTTTGCCGACGAGGTGTGGGTCTGGCCCGATGGTCACGAGGACCACTGCCCGAATCCGAGATTGAGATGGTAAAGTCCTTTTTGTTGGATAGAAAAACGGGTTCGTATATGAGGTGATAGGGTTTTGTTATATTATCTTTAGCAAAGAATATCACTAGGAGTCCGTTATGATTAAACGTCCCCGTCGCTTGCGCAAGAACGAAACCATCAGAAACATGGTTGCCGAAACCGCCGTGAATCCGGCATCCCTGGTGTACCCGCTGTTTGTAAAGGAAGGTTCGGGAATCAAGGAAGAAATTCCGTCTATGCCGGGACAGTTCCGTTTTTCTATCGATGAACTTCTGAAAGAGGTGGACGGTTATGCTGCCCTTGGGCTCAAGTCTATCTTGCTGTTTGGCATTCCCGACATGAAAGACGAAATGGCGAGTTCCGCCTACGACGATGACGGTATTATCCAGCGTGCAGTCCGTGCCCTGAAGGCAAGATTCCCTGAGTTGTACGTGATTACCGACGTGTGTCTTTGCGAATACATGAGCCACGGTCATTGCGGCATCTTGAAGGACGGCGAAGTGGATAACGACGCTACTTTGGAACTTTTGGCGAAAACCGCCCTGTCTCATGCCATTGCCGGTGCCGACATGGTGGCTCCCAGCGACATGATGGACGGCCGCGTGGCGGCTATCCGCGAAAAGCTGGACGAGAACGGTTTCAAGAACACTCCGATCATGTCTTACAGTGCGAAATTTGCCAGCGCCTACTACGGACCGTTCCGTGAGGCGGCCGGTTCTGCCCCCCAGTGCGGCAACCGCAAGGGCTACCAGATGGATGTGCGTAACGGTCGTGAGGCCTTGCGGGAAGTGGAGCTGGACTTGGAAGAAGGTGCCGATGTAGTGATGGTGAAGCCCGGTCTGGCCTTCTTGGATGTGCTCCGCCAGACCGCCGAAATCAGCGATGTGCCGGTCGCGGTTTACAACGTGAGCGGTGAATACGCCATGGTGAAGGCTGCCGCAAACCTTGGCCTTATCGACGAAGATGCCATCATTCGTGAAAACCTGCTTGCATTCAAGCGGGCGGGCGCCGACATTATCATCACCTACCACGCCAAGGAAGCTCTAGAGAAGGGTTTGTTGTAATTTTCTTTTTACGATTTTTTGTGTGTTGATTTGTTATTAGTGCAAAAAAAAATATAAATTGATTACAACATTTTAACAAAGCAAATTTATTTGCGTTCAATGGAGAAAAAAAATGAAAAAACTCATGCTTCTTGCCGCTCTCGGCGCAGCCGCTATCTTCACCGCTTGCGGCGATGATTCTTCTTCTAATTCCGGTGGCTCTGAGCCCAAGTGCGAAGTCAAGACGGGAGAAAACTCTGCAACGATGGTGCAGACGGTTCCTGGCTATGGCACTAGTGAAACGACTTGGAAACTTGAAGGCGACAAGATTCTCATTACCTATTCTGACTTCCCCGACAATAACACGGAAGAGGATGCCGGAGAACTTACAGCTGATGACCTGAAGAAAATGGCTGAAGCAGGTTGCGAAAACTTCAATAAGATGTCTGCCGAATAATCGTTTGTAAAACAGGTATGCTTAAAAAAGTCCGGCCCTCTGGGTCGGATTTTCTATTTTTGGGCCTATGAACCACTCCATTAGCGAAAAACTCTTTACCGAAGCCAAGACCCTGATGCCCGGCGGTGTGAACAGCCCCGTCCGTGCATACGGCAACGTGGGGGCCACACCTCCTTTTATTGCCCGCGCTAAGGGAAGCCACATCTATGACGTGGACGGAAACGACTACATCGATTACGTGGGCAGCTGGGGCCCAATGCTGTTGGGCCACGCCCACGACGCGGTTATCAAGGCGGTGGCAGAAACGGCCAAGAACGGTCTCAGTTTCGGGGCACCCTGCGGCCTGGAATCGGAACTGGCCAAGCTGGTAATGAGCCTTGTGCCCAGCGTGGAAATGATTCGCATGGTGAACAGCGGGACCGAGGCTACCATGAGTGCCATCCGTGCGGCACGTGGGTTTACCGGCCGCGACAAGATTGTGAAGTTCGAGGGCTGTTACCACGGCCATAGCGATAGCTTGCTCATCAAGGCGGGCTCGGGAATGCTCACCACGGGCAAGCCCAGCAGCAAGGGCGTGCCTGCTGACCTGGCCAAGTACACCTTGACGCTACAGTACAACGATGTTGCCGGTGTTCGGGAACTGTTCGACAAGATTGGCGACGAAATCGCCGGCGTGATCGTGGAGCCTGTGGCCGGGAACATGGGGGTAGTGCCTGCCAAGCCGGAATTCTTGCAGGCCCTTTCCGAAGAGACCAAGAAACACGGCGCCTTTTTGATTGTAGATGAGGTGATGACGGGATTCCGTGTAGGAATCCACTGCGCTCAGGGACTGTACGGCATCAAGCCGGACCTGACCACCTTCGGAAAGATTATCGGCGGAGGCATGCCGGTAGGTGCCTACGGTGGCCGTCTGGACGTGATGCAGCAGATTGCCCCCTTGGGTGGAATCTACCAGGCGGGAACCCTTTCCGGGAATCCGGTGGCCATGGCGGCAGGACTTTCCACTATGCGCGAACTGCATAGTCACCCGGAATATTACGTTCATGCCGAAGCCATGACCAAGCGCTTGCTAGAAGGCCTCAAGGACGCAGCCGCCTCTGCAGGGATAGCCATTTCTACAAACCAGGTGGGTTCCATGGGCTGTATCTTCTTTACTGAAGGCCCGGTCACGTGCTTTGCCGATGTGCAAAAGTCCGACCTGGAACTGTTCCGCAGGTATTTCTTGGGCATGCTGGACCAGGGAATTTATCTGGCGCCTAGCCAGTTCGAAGCCATCTTCGTAAGTGCCGCCCATACAGAAAACGACATCGACCGTACTGTCGATGCCGCCAGGAAAGTTTTCAAGAGCCTATAGGATTTATCGTTGGCGTTGTCATGCCCGACCTGGTCGGGCATCTCCTTTACACACCTTTAATCTCCTGGTGGGAATCCTTCTTCACGAAGATTTCCATCATGGTGAATCCGAACAGGTAAAGCCCGCCTAGCACCAGGAACAGGTTGTTTCCCGTAAAGATGTTTCCGAGGGTAGGGCCGATGATGCCCGCGATTCCCCAGCCCGAAAGGGTCATGGCGTGTACCGTGGAAACGCAGGAGGTTCCGAAGCGCTTGGCCAAAAGGCTAGGCAGCACGGAGAAGTTTCCACCGTAGGCGAATTCCACCATCATGATACCGCAAATGGCAAGCCAGGCCTGCTCGGTATAGCAGAGGAACGCCGCCAAGATACTGAGGGAGCAAACGTAGTGGTAGGCGCCCTTTCGGCCGATGTAGTCAGAAAGAGTGCTCATGCCGAAACGGCCCAGCACGTTGAACACGGCGGTAAGGGCCATGATGAGGGCGATTTCCTTGAAGCCCAGGTATTTCAGCAGGCTCTTTTCCTGGGCAATCAGGGCAAGTCCGCAGGAAATGTTGATGCAGAACATGACCCAGATGGACACGTATTCCATGGTGAGGAACTTGGTGTGAACCAAGTCCTTGAATGGGATGGCCGTCTTCTTGGTCATGATAAAGGCGGGATTGGGCCTGAACAGCCAGGAACATACGGACATGACCGTCAGGAAGGCGCATCCGAGAATCAGGAACAGGTAGGGGAGTTCAAAGTTTGCCAGCAGGTACTCGATAGCGGGGGCGGCCACGAACTTGCCTGTCCCAAAGCCCGTGATGGCAAGGCCCGAGGCCAGGCCCTTGTGGTCGCTGAAGTTGGAAAGCAACTGCTTGATGGGGCACACGTAGCCGATGCCTGTGCCCGCCCCCATGAAGGAGCAGCCGATGTAGTACAGCGGGAGTATGCCGAACTTGGTGGCGGCAAAGAGGGTGAACATGCCGATGGCGAACAAAGTGGTGGAAACCACCGACATCCGTTTCGGGTTCAGTTCCACCATGCGCCCGAAGGTGGCGGCGCACATCCCCAGGAAGAAGATAATCAGGGTGAACCCGATGTCCGCCTGGAACTTTGAAATGCCGAAGCACTCCATGATGTTGACGGAGTACTGGGAGTAGTTATAGACGGTACCCAGGGAAAGGGGGAGCCCGATTCCTGGAACGAGGATGTTGAGGACGCGGTTGCTCATGACATACCTCCGGGAATGCCGTTAGTTTTCTGATTTTTCGGACGAGGTTTCGGTGCTTTCGCCAGCCTGTGCTTCGGCTTTTTCAGCGGCCTGTGCCGAAGCATCCTTGTCGCGGATGGTGGCCCGGCGGATCTTTCCGCTGATGGTCTTGGGCAGCTCCGTCACGAAGTCGATAATGCGGGGGCTCTTGTAGCTGGCGGCAATCTTCTTTGCGAAAAGCTGGATTTCCTTGGACAGTTCCTTGGAGGCCTCGTAGCCCTTCTGGAGCACGATGGTGGCCTTCACGGCCTGGCCACGGTCCTTGTCCTCGATGCCCGTGACGGCCACTTCCAGCACGGCGGGGTGCTTGTGGAGCACTTCTTCCACTTCGAAGGGGCTGATACGGTATCCGGAACTCTTGATCAGGTCGTCGGTGCGGCCCACGAACCAGAAATAGCCGTCCTTGTCCCGGGTGGCGGTGTCGCCGGTGTGGTAAACTCCGCCTGCGAAAACTTTCTCCGTGCGTTCCTCGTCGCGGTAGTAGCCGCCGAACATGCCGAAGGGCTTGCCCTGGTCAATCCGGATAATCAGTTCGCCCACCTCGTCTACTCCGCAGGGTTCCCCTTCGGCGTTGACGATTTCCATGCGGTAGCCCGGCGAAGGCTTGCCGATGGAGCCCGGCTTCGGGATATCCCAGCCGAAGTTTCCGGTGGTGAGGGTCAGTTCCGTCTGGCCGTAACCCTCTTGCAGGCGGATGCCCGTCTGCTCGAAGAACTGGTTGTAGATGTCCAGGTTCAGCGACTCGCCTGCGGTGGTGCAGTACTTGAGGCTGGAAAGGTCGTACTTGGAAAGGCCGTGGTGCAGGATGTAGCGGTACACGGTAGGCGGTGCGCAGAAGGTAGTGACCTTGTATTCGGCCATCTTTTCCAGCAGCTTTCCCGGAATGAATACCTTCATGTCGTAGGTGAACACGGCAGAGCCCGCAATCCACTGGCCGTAGATTTTTCCCCAGAGGGCCTTGGCCCAGCCGGTTTCGGCAACCGTCAGGTGGCGGCCTCCCTCAATCACGTGCTGCCAGTACTTGGCGGTGACGATGTGTCCCAGAGGGTAGGTGTAGGTGTGGGCCACCATCTTGGGGTTGGAACTTGTGCCGCTGGTAAAGTACACCACCATGATGTCGTCGTTATGGGTGGCGGCGTCTCCCGTGGGCCGTGGGAAACTGGCCGGGAAGATTTCGTAGTCGTCGTAGAAACTGATCCAGTTCTGGCGGGCGGTCTGGCCCACGGTCACCAGCTTTTCTACGGAGGGGCACTTGGATTTTGCCTTGTCCACCTCTTTTTGGAGGGTGGGCTCGTCGTAGGTCACCACCATCTTCACGTCGGCTGCCTTGAAACGGTATTCCAGGTCTTCGGCGGCCAGCATGTTGGTGGCCGGGATGGCGATGGCGCCAATGCGGTGCAGTGCCAAGAGGAAAAACCAGAATTCGTAACGGCGTCGGAGGATGAGCATCACCCGGTCGCCCTTGACGATTCCCTGTTCTACCAAGAAGTTGGCCGTGCGCTGGGAGGCTAGCGACAGGTCCTTGAAAGTGAAGATGTGACTTTCGTCTTCGTCGTCACACCAGACCAGGGCTTCGCGCTTGGGTTCTTCCTTGGCGTATTTATCTACCACATCGTAGGCGAAGTTGAAATTTTCCGGAATGGAAATCTTGAAGTTCTTGTAAAGGTCGTCGTAAGAACTGTATTCCGTCCGGGAGAGAAACTTGTTGAGCATCATATTTTGATTCCCGAGATTCTGACCTTACAGATCCTTGTACATGATTTTTTCGCGCATGGTGGAGGTGTAGCGCACCATGTTCAAGATGCGTTTCTCGCCGATGGTTCTGAAATCCTTTTCGTGGAATACCAGACGGTGCGTGCCGCCCGGCAGGAGCATGCGGAGGCAGGCGTAGGTCTGGGCAAGACCCAGGAGCGCGTTTGGAATAATGGAAAAGCTGAGGGTCTTGGAATAGGTTTTCTTGATCTTGTCACCGATCTTCTTGTAGATGCCGTGGTAATCTTCGTAGTAGTCGAAGATTTCTAGGGCTTGCTGCTTGAGGAACTTGTTCCCGAACCAGATGGGCGGGATGAATCCGGAGGGTTTGCCTGTGCCGTGGGCCTTCCACAGGGCGAGGCTGCGCTTGAGGAGCGCCTGGGTGAGCCGTTCGTTGAGACCTGCAAATTCGGCCTCGTTGTTGGAAATCAGCAGGGCGAGCTTGCCCTGGAGGCTGCGCTTCAGGGAGAGGTCTGCCCGGTGGCGTGCCCCGTGGAGCATGATTTCGTAGCCTTCTTGCACGAACTTTTCCAGTTCTTCGCGGAATTCTTCGGCTTCTGATTCCGGAGCGGCGCCAAAGGCGGGCACCACGGCGATGCTGATGGGGGAGCCTGCGGCTTCTGCAATCTTGCGGATTTGCACACGGGCCTTTTTGAAATTCATGACGCTAAAGCTGTGGTAGCACAAAATGAACTTTTTCTTCTTGTGGAATACCGCTTCGGCGGCCTGGATGTCGGCAATGTCCTTGTTTTGTTCCATAAGGTGAGCCTACTCTTGGTCGTTGGAATTGTTCTTGAAATCTTCCTGTTCCAGTTTCAGGGAGATGAAAAGGTGATAAAAAAAGAAAAGGATAACCGTCACGACGGAAACCTTGATCCATGATTTGAACAGCCAATCGGACATACTATGCTCCTGTGCTACTTTGTTCCCTCTAAAGATACAAAAAAGCGGTAAAATGAAAATGCCCGACCGAGATAGGGCATTAGCATTACACTAGATCCTAGACCCTAGTTCCTAGGCCCTAGCCTAGATTGTCGCCATGGTGGCTACGTCGGCGTTGTAGTCCACACCTTCTACGTCGAAACCGTTGGTGGCCAAAAAGTCGTGGCGGTAGCCTTCCAGGTCGCCTACCTGGGCGAAGTTATCCTGGGTGATGGTGGCCATGCGCTTCTTGACTTCTTCCTGGACCTTGGGATCCATTTCCAGGTCGTCGATACGGATAAGGTGGTTCTCGTCGGTAGGCACGGCAGACCCGGTGTAAAGCCTTTCGGCAAACAGGCGTTCCATCTGCTCGATGCAGCCTTCGTGGGTGCCCTGTTCTTTCATGACCTTGAACAGCACGGACAGGTACAGCGGGATAATGGGGATGACGGCGCTGGAGCGTGTCACCAGGCCCTTGTTCACGGACACGTAGGCTTCGCCCTTGAGGCTTGCCTGGAGTTCGGCGTGGAGTTCCTTGGCGGTCTTTTCCAGGTGCTTCTTGGCGCCACCGATGGTGCCGTCGCGGTAGATGGGGTGGGAAAGGCTCGGCCCGATGTAGGAGTATGCCACCGTCTTTACGCCTTCGGCAAGGACGCCTGCGGCGGCCAGCTGGCGAATCCAGAGAGCCCAGTCCTCGCCGCCCATGACCTTCACGGAGTTATCCGCTTCTTCGGCGGTGGCGGGTTCGGCACTGATGGTGCTAATCTTGCCGGTCATGCAGTCGATGGTCTCGCCGGAGAAGGTCTCTCCGATGGGCTTCAGCACGCTGCGGTACATGACGCCCGTGTCCGGGTCCACTCGGACGGCAGAGGCCACGCTGTAGATAATCAGGTCGATCTTCTTGCCCATCTGCTTTACGGTTTCGATGACCTTCTTACGCATGTCGTGGGAGAAGGCGTCGCCGTTGAAAGTGACGGACTGGAGACCTGCGGCCTTGGCTTCGCGGTCGAAGGCCATGTTGTTGTACCAGCCCGGCGTGCCGGATTTTTGTTCGGAGCCTTCTTTTTCGAAGGAAATGCCGATGGTGTCGGCGCCGCATTCAAAGGCGGCAGAAATGCGGCTGGCAAGCCCGTAACCGGTGGAGCAGCCCACTACCAGCACGGTCTTGGGTTCACCCTTGAGCGGACCCCTTTCGGCCTTCTTCTTTTGCACATACTTGATTTGACGAACGACGTCGGCAGCGCAGCCCTTGGGGTGGGCGTTGATGCACATGTTGCTACGAATCATGGGTTGGATAATCATTATATTCCTTTTTTTGATTTGGCTTGTTAGCCATTAAATTTCTTGATGACGACTACGCCGTTGTGACCGCCAAAACCGAGGGATGCAGAAACGGCCACGTCGATGTTTCCTTCGACGCCTACCTTCGGCACGTAATCCAGGTCACAACCCTCGTCGGGGTTGTCCAGGTTCAGGGTGGCGGGGTAGAAGGAGTCGCGGATGGCGAGGGTGGAGATGATGGCCTCGATGACGCCTGCGGCGCCGACACAGTGGCCGGTCATGCTCTTGGTGCTGGAAACCTTGATCTTGTAGGCGTGTTCGCCCAGCACGATTTTTAGCATCTCGGTTTCGGTAATGTCGTTTAAGTGGGTGGATGTGCCGTGGGCGTTGTAGTAGTCCACGTCGGTAGGCGCAATATCTGCATCCTTCAGGGCGCGGGTCATGGCCTTTGCGCAGGTCTCTCCACCCGGGCGGGGGCTGGTAATGTGGTAGGCGTCGGCAGAGGCGCCGTAGCCGGCCAGTTCAGCATAAATCTTGGCGCCGCGGGCCTTGGCGTGTTCCAGTTCTTCCAGGACCATCACAGCACCGCCTTCGCCCATGACAAAGCCGCTGCGGTCTTTGTCGAATGGGCGGGACGCCTTCTCGGGGTCGTCGTTGAACTTGTCGGTAAGGGCGTGCATGCCCGCAAAGCTCTTGATGGAATATTCCGTAATGCCGCTTTCGGAACCACCCGCCAGGCACACGTCCAGACGGCCGGACCGGATGGAATCTAGGGCGACCCCGATGGCGTCGGTGCCGGAGGCACAGGCGGTGCACACCGTATGGGCGAGTCCCGTGATGCCAAGTGCGATGGAAACGTTGGCGCAGGCCTCGTTGGGAATCAGTTCCGGCATGGCGAGCGGCGATACCCTCCGCTTGCCGCCTTCGATATACTTGTTGTATGTCTCGTCAAGCACGTCCATTCCCGAAAGGCCGTTTCCGGCCACGATTCCCGTGGTGTCTTCGGCCAGCTGTTCCTTGGTGAGTCCAGCGTCCTTGACCGCCTCGTTGGCGGCTCCTACCAAGAACAGGGTGAAGCGGGCCATACGGCGGGCTTCCTTGGGGTCGATTCCGTGTTCTTCGGGCTTGAAGTCCTTGATTTCGGCGGCGATTTTTACGGAGCAATTGGAGGCGTCAAAAAGGGTTATGGGGGCGATACCGCTCTTTCCCAGCTTGATGGATTGCCACATGTCGGCTACATTCTTTCCGACGGGAGTTACGGCACCGATGCCGGTAATGACGATTCTTCTCTTGCTCATGGAATCCCCTTTTTTGCGCCCAAAGATAGCTTATTTTATACGGTTTTCACACCGTTTTTTGTGGAAAATGATTTGGCGAAATTTATCAAAAAGCCGAAATAAGGAAAAAGGAATGTTTTTGTAAGCGCCTTACCCGACGCTGTGCTCGAGCTTGAGCGTCAGCAACTGCCTTGCCTCGGTGGCGAATTCGCCCGGGAGCTCCTTGAACACGTCTTTGCAGAAACCGCCCACCATCGCCTGAATGGCGTCTTCGCGCTTGATGCCGCGGCTTTCGAAGTAGAAAAGCTGGTCTTCGCTGATGCGGCTGGTGGTGGCCTCGTGTTCCGTGGTGGAACTTGCGTTTGCGACAGTGATGTAGGGGAACGTGTGAGCGGCACTCTTGTCGCCTACCAACATGCTGTCGCATTGCGTGTAGTTCCGGGCGCCTGTGGCGGATTTGCGGATGCTCACTTCGCCGCGGTAGGCGTTGCTGGAGTAGTCGGCGCTGATACCCTTCGAAATGATAGTGCTCTTGGTGTTCTTGCCGATGTGGATCATTTTGGTGCCGGTATCGGCCTGCATGTGCCCGTTGGTAAGGGCCACGCTGTAGAATTCTCCGACGGAGTTGTCTCCCAGCAGCACGCAGCTCGGGTACTTCCACGTGATGGCGGAACCTGTTTCGACCTGCGTCCAGCTGATGCGGCTGTTCTTGCCGGCGCATTTGCCGCGCTTGGTGACAAAGTTGTACACGCCGCCGGCTCCCGTTTCGCGGTCGCCCGCGTACCAGTTCTGCACGGTGGAATACTTGATGCTGGCATTGTCTTTGGCCACCAGTTCCACGATGGCGCTGTGCAACTGCTTGCTGCTGTATTCCGGCGCGGTGCAGCCTTCGAGGTAGCTTACGCTGGCGCCTTCATCGGCGATAATCAAGGTGCGTTCGAACTGGCCAGCTTCCTTGTTGTTGATACGGAAGTAGGTGGAAAGGTCCATCGGGCACTTGACTCCGGGCGGAATGTAGACGAAGCTTCCGTCGCCAAAGACGGCGCTGTTCAAGGCCGCAAAGTAGTTGTCGCCCGCGGGTACCACGCTTCCCAGGTATTCCTCGATGAGTTCGGGGTATTCCTTGATGGCGTCGCTAATGCTGCAGAACAAAATGCCCATTTCCATGAGCTTGCGCTTGTGGCTGGTGTAAATGCTTACCGAGTCAAAGACCGCGTCCACGGCCACGTTGGCCAGACGCTTCTGTTCGTCCAGCGGGATGCCCAGCTTTTCGAAGGTGGCCAGGAGTTCCGGGTCCACGTCCTCAATTTTTTCGTGGCTCTTCTTGGTCTTCGGGGCGGAGTAGTAGACGATGTCCTGCAGGTCCACCGGCGCAAAGTTCAATTCGCCCCAATTGGGCTGCTCCATGGTCTGGAGTTTTTCATATGCTTTCAGTCGGAAATCGAGCATGAACTCAGGTTCGCCGCGGAGTCTGGAGGCTCTTCGGATGATATCTTCGTTCAGACCTTTTTCGAAGGCCTCGTTCTCGATATCTGTGACAAAACCGTACTTGTAGTTTTCGCTCATTTTATGCCTTTTTTCGGCGACAAATGTAGAAAAATATGAGAGCTATGTCCATCGCGCTTGCGCGAATTGTCATAACCGAGCCGCACTACATGCACTCCGAAGGAGCCCAAATGTAGCAAAAGGTGAGTGTTGCGCCTAGAAATTGAGCCGCTTAGACGCTAAAAACATGAAAAGATTGTTTTTTTTATGGTGTTGGTGATATGTTGCACAAAAAAAAAGATAGATTAAGTATAAATTATCCTTAATGAAGGAATCCAATGAAACGTTGTCGCATATTGATATTTTTAGTAGCAGTCCTAGTGTCTGCTGGATGGTCTGACCCGACGGCATCCATTTTTGTGAAGAATGCTGATGAATTCGCCACAATCAAGAAAGATCTGGAAAGTCTGAAGACCGAAGTCAGGGGTAATGCCACTCTGGATTCCCTGTGGGAAGCGGCCAACAGGATTGCGCAGATGAATGACCGCTGTTCCATGATTTCCATTAACGAGGTGTTGGACGACGAATGTAGTCATTTCTATGCGGTAGACCTTCCCGTATTCGAAACCAAGTACATGGAAGTGACAGGTGAACTCCGCCTAGGTTCCATGACCATGGGTAACAGCCTTGCAGAACGCACGGCACAGATCAAAGTATGCGCTTCGGCTCTTGGCCGAATTTTGGTTGCTAAGGATCAGTTGCTCAAGTTGAATGGTTCGGTTGACTTGGAACCGTTGAACATGGAGGGGGCCTTCGACGCCACCTATAATTTCAGTCTATACTTTGATTCTCTCCGTATGGAGCAACAGAGCAACTTGATGAACCGTTGGTTGGATAAGTGCGGTGATATTGTACTGCGCAAATCGGGGGACGAGTTTGCCCCGCTGTTCCTGGAGTCTGTGAATGAGATTAACGACTCCCTTACAGCGGCCAAGGCCAATGTGATGATTGTGGTGGAACCGGAATACCTTGATTTTTACCTAGACCTGAATAAGGCGATTTCTGGATCTTACTATCTGAATGGAACTCAACTCTTTGGTGTCGAGGCTTTGCCTACAGGCCGCAAGTATTCCCATATCATTGTAAACCTCCCGAATAAAAAGGTGAATTTGCCTCTTGGAATCAATGGCGAAATGCAGAACTTCAAGGGTCGCGTAGAGTTTACCTCAGTGTTCCAGGACAAGGACCTTGTCGGTCGCTGGACATGGGGCAAGCCCAAGACGAATGACGAGTTTACCGATGTCAAGGCGTCGGTCAAGGAAGAGTCTACCACGGCGGCGGTGGGGGATACCTCTATGCCATTGGTGGAACCAAAGGCTGAGCCCAAGATCGTCGAAGATTCTCTCAAGCAGGATGTTGCTGAAATGCAGGCCAAGGAGAATGCAGCGGCAGAAGCGGCCGTAGCAGCAAAAGAACCTGTCGAGCCGCAGGGAAAATCGGGGTTGAAGATTCATTGGGTTCCGCTAGCGATTGCGGGAGCCGTTGTCGTTGGTGGTGGCGTGATGGCGGCCGTATTCAACAACAAGGCAAAATCGGAAAGAGAGAAGGAACCGTCGAGTCGCGAAGAATACGACGACCATCTTGATAAAATTGAGAATGCACAGACAATGCGTACCGTAGGTATAGGTCTTGTAATTGGTGGCGCTGTGGGTGCGGCTTTTACATTCTTGTTCTAGGGAGGAAACATGAAACTTAAAATTTGGGATATGAAATCAGGAATGTTTGTTTTTTTTGCCGCCGCTATGATGGCGTTCCTCTTTGTAGGCTGTGCCGATTATGCAAACGAATATAAGGACGATTACGAAGAGGCCTTTGCTGCTGATGATTCACTTTCATCGGATTCCAATGGTTCAAACGATGTAGACCCTGGTTCTAATGGTAAGGAATCTATTTCCAGTGGCAAGGAAGCCAATGCCGATGGGAAAGAGGTAGACTCTGGTTCCAGCGGAAATAATGCTGACTCCAATTCCAGTGGCGAGAACTCAGATTCTGGTTCAAGCGGAACTTCGGGAGATAGTGTAGATTCTGGCAGTGCCAACAGCGGGACAGGCAGTTCAAGTAGCTGTGCGACTCCTATTTCAACGACCTCTGTCACCACCGAATACTTGAATCCTGAAAAAAATTACGGAGATCTCATCGATGAAAGGGACGGCCAGCTTTACAAGACTATTACCATAGGTGATCAGACCTGGATGGCGCAGAACCTGAATTTCCTATACGAGAAGGGTACGTCACACAGCTTCTGCTTTGGTGATGATCCTGCCAACTGTGAAAAATACGGTCGTCTCTACACATGGTCTGCTGCGCTAGACTCCGCTGGACTATATTCTGAAGATGGCCTTGGTTGTGGCGGTGGTGCCACTTGCGGTTATTTCCCTGTATTACGGGGAGTGTGCCCTGAAGGCTGGCATGTCCCGTCTGATAAGGAATTTGAGACGCTTAGGTCTTTTGTTTCAAGTGCAGGAGACTTGCAGGCACTTGGTTTCGCAGAGTGGTCTGGTGCCACTAACACTTCAGGTTTTTCTGCAATTCCTTCGGGCCTTTATACTTACAATTACGGTGACAATAAGGCTGATTACTACAATCTGGGCGAAGTCGCCCGTTATTGGAGTAGAAGTGAAGGCGCTTCTAATCCGTATGCTCTTGTTATAAAAAGCAGTCAAAAATTAGAGGGTACGAATGACACGGATGACAGACTTTCTGTTCGCTGTATAAAGGATACCTCTCCTAGGTTGGTTGTAGAGTATTCGACGATTACTGATAATCGTGATGGACAGATTTACAAAACGGTGAAGATAGGGAACCAGACATGGATGGCCCAGAATCTTAACTTTAAGAACTATCCTGAGGGAGTGATTGTTCCAAAAGATTATGACGATAAGCCTCTTCCTGAATTCTATGGAATGCTTTATACCTGGGATGCCGCCGTGGATAGTGCAGGTTTATTCAGTAATGATGCAAAAGGCTGCGGCTATGGCAACAGTTGTGCCAAGGAAAGCGACATTCGCGGGTTATGTCCAGAAAATTGGCACTTGCCGGACCAAACGGAATGGGAAGAACTTATTGCATACGCCGAGAGTATAGGTGGAGATGGGGAAGTTTTTCAGCTGCAGTCTCGCGACAGCGATATTTGGGATAGGGCTACCAACAGGACTGGTTTCTCGGCTTTGCCTACGGGAATATATAGCAGTGTAAGTGGGTTGGGTAACAAGAGCAATACGTATTATTGGAGTACAACAAAGGTTTATAGATCTAGTGACAATGAAGAATTCAAGGGGGTGATTTCCCGTATCATGATTGCTGCGAACCATTATACTTGGAGTGATGAACATAAAGATTATGGTTTGTCAGTCCGTTGTATACATGACTAATCAGGTTTTCGTCTAATAAAAATCTATATTTGTGCAGCTCTCCGGGAAATAGCTTCAAGGTGTTTCCTTGGGGTATGGGTTGTTATTTCTAGGAGTTTATATGAAAGGTCTTTGTTTTGCCTTGTCCTTGGCATTTGCCTCTTTGATTGCGGTTCCTTCGGCCTTTGCCAAAGATTTGGCCCCCAACAAGACTCATGCGGTGCTGAACATTACCTACGTGAACGACGACGATGTTCCTCACGCCAAAAAGACACTGACCTTCGTGGGCATCAAGAAACCCAAGAACAAGATCAAGGTGACTACGGATACCTACGGTGAGGCCAGTTTCCATATTCCTCGTGAAGATTCCTACAAGATTCTCTGCGAAAGCCTGACGGGCCCCTTCGAGTGCGGTGAAACCCCCTACGTTTCCCTGACGGCCAGTACCGGCGGCGTGACGGTGGTGTTCGACGACACCCGTGCCGAACTGACGGGTGTTACCTTCAAGGCGGGAAGCGCCGAACTGGTGCCCAGTTCCCTCAAGACGTTGAATACGGCCATCGAAGGCCTAAAGCGCAATACCAAGGCCAAGGTGGAAATCGAAGGCCACACCAGTTCCGAAGGTAGTGACGAACTGAACCAGACCCTTTCCGAAGAACGTGCCGCCAGCGTGCGCGCCTACATGATCAAGAAGGGAATATCTCCGGACCGCGTGACGGCCGTAGGTTATGGCCCCAGCAGACCCAAGGCGGACAATTCCACCGAGGCAGGCCGCAAGGCCAACCGCCGTATCGAAATTCGCGTGGTGAACGCCTCTGAAGTGGGCGCCGTTCAGGAATAATTTTTAGAATAAACTCAGTTGCCCGTTGCCCTGTGTAGCGGGCTTTTCTTTTTCGACGTTTGCCGTATTGTCGGCGGATTCGTTGCCACCTTCGCTGCTGTGGCCGCTATCGCTGCCTGCGTCGGAATCTGCCTCGGCGATTTGCTCCAAAAGCCATGCTTCGTCGTGTACGGGAATTCCCAGTTCGTTGGCCTTGGTAAGTTTACTGCCGGCGGCTTCGCCTGCCAAAACCCAGCTGGTCTTTTTGCTGACGGAGCCTGCGACCTTTCCGCCGTTCTCTTCGATAAGCTTGCGGGCCTCGTCCCGGTCCATAGTCGGGAGTGTTCCCGTTATGACGGCGGTCTGCCCCTGGAAAAGCGTCTTCACGACGCCCTTGAATTCCGTGGGGCAGCCCAGTTCAATCAGTTCGTCGATTTCCTGGGTGTAGCGTTCCGTGTGGAAAAAGTCATAGACGGACTTTCCGATGCGTTCGCCCACGTCGGTGACGTTCTGCAGGTCTTCGACGGTAGCCGTGCGGATTTTTTCGAGAGTGCGGAAATGCTTCGCCAGGTTCCTTGCGCTGGTGCGGCCCACAAAACGGATGCCGAGACCGTGGAGCAGGTTTTCCAGACTCCGTTCCTTGGAGGCGGCGATGGCGTCAAAGACGTTTTTGGCGCTTTTCTTGGCCATGCGTTCCTGGGATTCCAGGTCTTCTAGCGTGAGGCGGTAAAGGTCGGGAATCCGCTTGATTTTTCCTGTGGCGATAAGGCTTGCGATAAGCGATGGCCCCAGGTTCTCGATGTTCATGGCCTCACGGCTCACGAAATGCTCGAACAGGCATTGCACCTGTGCGGCACAGTGCATGTTTTCGCAGCGGAGAATGACTTCGCCATCTACATGGGTAAGGGGTTCGCCGCATTCGGGGCACTTCGTGGGGGCAATGACCGGCTCTGCCCCAATGGGGCGAAGCTCCTTCTTGACATCGGTAATTTTCGGGATGATTTCGCCACCCTTCTCGACGCCCACAGTGTCTCCGTAGTGCAGGTCCAGACGGGCCACTTCGTCGAAGTTGTGGAGGGTGGCGCGCTTGACGGTAGTGCCCGCAAGACGCACGGGTGCAAGGTTCGCCACGGGCGTCACCGCACCGGTGCGGCCTACCTGGAATTCTACGGAAAGAAGCGGCGTGTAGGCCCGTTCGGCCTTGAACTTGTAGGCGATGGCCCAGCGGGGGCTCTTGCTGGTGGTGCCCAGAGCCCGCTGCATGGCAAGATCGTTGAGTTTTACCACCATACCGTCGATTTCGAAGGGAAGGCTGTCGCGGCTCGCGCCAATCTGTTCCGAAATCTTCATGATTTCTTCGGTGGTGTCGGCTGTCCAGTAGTCGTTGGTGTGGAATCCGAGACGCTTGAGCTGCAGCAGGTTCTCTTCGTGAGTCTTGTTGTTGCTCTGGGGAATGTGGTAGGCGAAGAATCGCATAGGGCGGGTCTTACATTCGGCCACGCTCTTGAGCTTGAGGGAACCCGAAACCGTATTGCGGGGGTTCTGGAAAATCTTCTTGCCTTCCAGAATAAACTGCTCGTTCAGCCGCTCAAAGGCTTCTCGCTCCATATAGACTTCGCCGCGGACTTCGAAAGTGCCCTGTGGAATTTCGCTGGGGTCGATTTTCAGTTTCTTTGCGTCAAAGTATTCGGGAATGTCTGCAATGGTAAGGGCGTTCAGAGTCACGTCATCGCCCTGGGCTCCGTCGCCGCGGGTAGCCGCCTGCTTCAAGCGTCCGTTTTCGTACACAATCGAAAGCGAGACACCGTCGATTTTCCGCTCGCAGATCCATTTTTTAGACGAGAGACGAGAGACGAAAGACGAGAGATTATCTTTCGATGCGGCATCTTCTCTCGTCTCTAGTCTGTAGGACCGAAGGTCCGTTCTCTCGTCTAGAGCGGCAATACCCTCTTCCGCAGCCTTCACAAACTCCGCCATTTCTTCGGCGCTATAGACGTTTGCGATGCTGAGCATGGGCACCGCGTGTGCGACCTTCGCAAAGTCGTTGGTGAGGTCGCTTCCGACCTTCTGTGTGAGCGAATCCTTTCCGCGCAGTTCCGGGTATTTCGCTTCGAGAGCCTCCATCTCCTTGAGGCCAAAGTCAAAATCCTGGTCGCTCATGGGGGAGACGCCTTCCTTGTAGTAAAGGCGGCTTGCTTCTTCTAGCTGTTTTTTCAGCTCGAAATATCTGGAAAAGTCTTCTGCTCTTTTATCGTCCATTTTTTCCTAGCCCCTAGCTCCTAGCCTCTACCCTCTAATTCCTAAACGTCCACACAATGCCGTAGGCGAAGCGCAGTCCCTCGGGGGTGTATCCGGATTCAGGCATGTAGATGCTGTGGTTGAAGTTTTCGATGCGGTTGTAGAGCTCGAAGGAGAGAATCTGCATGCGGGCTTCGAAATCCAGGGCCAGGTAGTGCTTCATCAGCTCCAGTTCGGGTTCGCCAAACTCGTTGATGGTGCAGTCGTAACGGTGGTCGAACCATTGCCAGTCCACGCGGACGCTTACCCCCAGACGGTCACTGACAAAACGGTTCTGCCAGTGGATGCTTCCCTTGTAGTAAAGTTCAGGCGTGTCGATAAGCTTGTATTTCCGGTCTAGCACCTGGCCCCGTTCCAGGTAGAATTTCCAGTTGCCTAGGCGGAATCCCGTCTGTAGCATCCAATCCCAAGTCTCCGCCTTTTTCAGGTTGACCCACTGGAACGCACTCTCTACGGATTCCAGGTCTTCGGCGACCCAGCGCTGCCTGATGGGGCTTTTCACCTTTTCGTGGCGGATGCCAATTCCATAAAAGACTTCCCGTGAATACCAGCCAATGTTGACCGTCTTGCGTTTCCGTTTTTCGTAGTTCAGGTTTTCGTTGGGGAAGGCGACACGGCCCACTTCCATAAAGGCCAGCTGGTTCATGTCGGGGAACTTGTTGTCCCTGCGGATAGAGCCGTTGACGCGGAAATGGAAGGGAAGCATCAGGGTGGCGTCTGCGGAGTAGGCTTTGGCGTAGTCCTCGTCGTCGGTGATGGAACTATTCCGCTGGAGGCCCGCCTGGGTGCGGAAAAGCAGGATTCCCAGGGTGTCCGAAAGTTCCAGGTAGCCTACCTCGCGGTCCTGCAGGTGCTGCTTGCGGTATTCTTCGAAATATTCGTAGCCGTCCAAAAATTCATACTGGAACTTGAGGGCCGGATTGAACAGCGTGTTGTAGCGGATGCCGAAATCCCCCAGCAGGGTCTCGTAGGTGTATTCCCTCAGGGTGTCGTAGTAGAGGCTGTCGGTATGCTGGATGTCCAGCGTGTCTGTCCAGGTGGTGTCGCCCCGGTACAGGTGGGGCAGGGAATCCTCTTCGATTTCGTGAGTGCCGGAATAGACATCGGCGCTGAAAATCAGGTTCTTGATGGGGTAGAGTTCAAAACCTGCGCCATAGCCGCGGCTTTCGATGGAAATGCCGTAGGGGTCTGTCTGGAAGGTGCGCTTGGCCTTGTCCAGGGTGTCAAGGATTACTTTGTGGGTGGAATTGTCGGCATTGTAAAGGTCCATGTAGTTCATCTTCACGAAAGCCTTGCCGAATCCGAAACGCCAGGTCAGCATGGGCTGCACGTGGATGCTGTTCATGGCGATGTTTCGTCCACCGAAGGGGATAGAGGTGGAGTCGCGGCCCAGGGAGAAATAGGGGGAATGGGTCACGTTCTGGTACTCGTATTCCTTGCTGTTCTTGTTGGAACGGCTTTGAATTCCAAAGTCCAGGGCCACCGAGTCGGTGATGATGCGCCTGAAATCCAGCCGCAGGGCGTTGCCGTCGAAGGGGCCACGCTCCCAGGCCAGGTCGGTGACGGGGGTATCTACAGGAATCCCGTGCCGCTCTTCGGTAAGGATTCCGTTTTCGCCGTTCAGGGTCAGGGTGGAGCCGTCGTAGCCAAGTCTTGTAGTGTAGAGTCCCGCCAGTTTGCTGGGAAACCGCCTGCTTACGCTTCCCATGCCAAAGGCCGTGGGGTTCAGTTCCGGGTTCCCGAGAATCGATGTCCCCAGCACCCATTCCGCCTTCTGGCCGGATACGTCGTAGGTCCGCTCCATCAGTTCCCGGAGGGCGATGACCCAGCGGCCCGCGTCGTTTTCACGGACGGCCGGATCCGGGCTGTCGGGGGAGTCCCACAGGGTGTCTTGAGGACTCGGTTGGGTGTAGGCGCGGGGCGTCAGGGGCTCGCCAAATACGGTCCAGACCATCGACAGGACAGCAAGCAGGCTTATGTGTAGTTTAAATAATTTCACGAAAAAAGCAAATTCCCTATACTACGACCATCTCACTACACATTTCACACTTCACATCCCGCATCTCACATCCCGCATCTCACATCCCGCACATCACAACTCATAACTCATAACTCGCAACTCACAACTCACAACTCGCAACTCACAACCCACACTTCTCTAGAACCATTCTGCTCTGGATTTTTCACGCCTTTCGCGGAGGGCCTGCACTACGGAGTAGGGCATTTTCATGCAGCCGGGCATGTAGTTGCTGCTTTCGGTATGAAAGTCCGAACCGCCGGTGCCCACCAGCCCGAACTTCTGGGCCATTTCCTTGTATTTGCGGCCCACGGCGCCCTTCTGGGCGGGGCTATAGACTTCCATGCCCTGGATTCCCCATTCCACCATGTTCTCGATGAACTCATCGCTGAGGCCCGACTTGTAGGGGTGGGCGAGCACCGCAATTCCGCCGGCGTTTTCGATGAGGCGGATGGTCTGTTGCGGGTTCAGTCCCTTCTTTTCTACAAAGGCCACACAGCCGTCCCCAAGATACTTGGTGAAGGCTTCTGCGAAGTTGGAAATGTATTCTTCGTCCACCAGGGACATGGCAATGTGGGGCCGACCGATAACCTTTCCCTTGCAGTAGGAATTCACCTTTTCGAAGGTGATGTCGATTCCCAGGGCGTTCAGCTTCTTGATGATGGCCTTTGCGCGGGTTATCCTCTGCTTGGTAAAATCCTCCATTTCCATGTTCAGAGCCAGGTTGGTGGGGTCGCAGAAATACCCCAAGATATGGATGTCCTTGCCCTGCCATACGGCAGAAATTTCGATGCCGGGGATGATTTCCAGCCCGATATCCTTGGCGGGCCCCTCGGCCAGCTTGTAGCTGTCCAGATTGTCGTGGTCGGTGATGGAAATACACCGGAGCCCCCTGCGCTTGCAGAGGGTCAGCAGTTCTTCGACAGAGAGGCTGCCGTCAGAAAGGCGGGTGTGCAAATGCAGATCCGCGTAGCCGCCGTTCTCTATCTTGCTTCCTGAACCCTTGTACATCAGGTCACTCCGTAATACTTGGAGATGAGGGCCGCTTCCGATGACTGGTCGGGGTGGAGGCTCAGGTTCAAGAAGGGGTAAAGGGATTCACTGTTGAAGCCGATACGGCACTGGGCTCCGCTTTTTTTGGCCAGGTAAAGTCTCGGCAAGAAGGGCTCGTCCAGGTAGATGCAGACTTCGGGTTCGTAAGCCTCGATTTTTGCAAGGATTCCTTCGAAAACGGGTTCGCCGAAACGGCATTCCAGGTCGCTAAAGTAGAAGGCGTGGCTCCGCTTAGCCGAAATCAGGGCCTGCAGGCTCTCGTGGGCGCAAAACTGCACGTTGTTGAACCATTCCTTGGGCATGGGGCTTAAGAAAGCCACTGCATCTTCGAACTTTCGGGGCAAAAACACCAGGGTCTTGGGGTGGTTCTTCAAAATGTCCGGAAAACTGAAGGCTCCGGAATCTTCGCCCGCCTGTTTCAGGAACCACCGACGGAGCGATTCGCTGCTGGCGAATCGCTTGAAAAAGAACTTAAACCGATCGGCAAAGTAAGGCGAAGGTTTCAAAGGGTCTCCAAAAATATAGTCCCACAAAATATATAAATTTGGGCAAATGGCGAAACAAAAATTCTATGCGATAAAGGCACCAGAAGGCGGAAAAATCGTGCTTTCTTGGGAAGAATGCCAGGAACTCACCCATGGCGTCAAGGGCGTGCTTTTTCGCGCTTTTCCAACGCGGCAAGAGGCGGCGAACTGGCTGAACGGCGTTTCCGCTCCTGCCCCCAAGGGACTCCGCATCTACGTGGATGGTTCTTTCTTGGAAGGTTACCCCAAGGCGGGCTGGGGCTTTATCGTGGTGGAAAACGATCAAGAAGTTGCGCACGGCTCCGGAGTGACCGTCTTTGATGCCGAAAGCCGCAACATCGACGGCGAAGTCATGGCGAGCTATCAGGCCATGCGCTGGCTGGAGAACAATGACCGCACCGCCGTCATCTGCCACGACTACGAAGGTGTGGCACGCTGGGCCAAGGGGGAGTGGAAGGCCAAAAGTTCCATCGCCAAGAAATACGTGGAGGCTTGCCGCCCGCTAGTTCATCGGGTGAGTTTCGAGAAGGTGGCGGCACACACGGGAGTCAAGTGGAACGAGGCGGTGGATCAGCTGGCCAAGAACGCCATCGCCCGCGCGAAAAAGGCCGAGGGTGCTACGCAGGCGGCAAAAGTCCCGCCGAGAAACCTGCTGGACGAACGCCTGAACGAAGGCCAGAATGCCGCTCAGGCCGCACCGGTCAAACCATCGGAAGCACCTGATGCGTCACTGGCTGCAAAACCCGTGACCGAAGCCGTGCGAGCAAAACCCCTGCCAGAACCTCTAAAAGACCCGAAAACGGGGCAGATGAGCTTGCCGCTGTAATTGCAACGGTACTCGCGAATTAAGCGCTTTCGTGCTTGCTCATGCAGTGCAGGCTTCCGCCCTCTTCGATGACGGTGCGGCAGTCCAGCCCGATAATCTTTCTCTTGGGATAGATCTTGCGGAAATATTCTTCGGCCACCTTGTCGGCGGCGCACCTGTATTTAGGATAAATTAACCCTCCGTTTACATAGATGAAATTCATGTAGCTGGCCGGGAGAATCTGACCGTCGGGCAACTTGCGCTGTGGCGGCAGCGGGATGGTGTCCACCTTGGCTTTTTTGCCGTAGTGGAGCTTCAGGAATTCCAAAATGGCGGCGCGAGCCTCTTCCAGGTATTTGCCGTTGGCGCTCCTCGGGCTTGCCGCCGGAATGACCACCCGGTCAGTAGCCACGAAGCGGGCCACGTTGTCGATGTGTCCGTCGGTGTGGTCGCCTACAAGGCCCTTGGGGAGCACCAGCAGGGCCCTGAGACCCAGCATCTCGCAGATGGCCTTGATGACTTTCGAAAGGTCTTCCACCTTGTTGCGGTTCTTGCCCACGAGGCAATCCAGGGTGGTCATGCCGAGACCGTCGCCGTTCACCTCGATGGCGCCGCCCTCGAAAATGTAGGGGACGCTCACGCCTTTCTTGTATTCCAGCAGGTCTGCGATGCGCCCCGGAATCTGGTTGTCGTTTTTCCATGGAGGGAACTTCGCGCCCCAGGCGTTAAAGACCGTCTCGGAAACCACAGTTTCCTTGCCCTTTTTTACGAAGAAGGGGCCGTAGTCCCGAATCCAGATGTCGTCGGTCTTGACCATGAAAAAACTGGCGGGATAAGGCCTGTCGGCCACGGCGAACTTTTCGTCCAAGGTCAAAAATTTCTTGTTCGGGACCAGCACGTTCACCGGCTGGAACTCGCTGATGGTTCGGATAAGCTCCACGTAGAACTTGCGGATTTTGACGCCACGTTCTCCGTGCCAGTTCAGCTTGTTGTGAGGGAAGGCAAGCCAGGTGGCTTCCTGTTTTTCCCATTCTGCGGGGTATCGGTAAAGTGCTTTTGTCATGGTAAAATCCTTGTATTGCCCCAAATATAGGTAAAGGTTAAATCATTCCGTAGAAACGTTCAATTGTGCGGCGTTAATAATAGACTTTATGAAAAAAATCATATAATCCGCCGCCCATCCTAAGTGTATTCAAAGCGTATCCAAAAATTTTTGATTTGTAAAAACATTTGTAAAAATGATGAAAATTAAACAAAAATGGATTTTTTGTATCAAAAATATTGACAATTGAGATGCGGTGGTATAGATTTGTAAGTATGAATTCCATCTTGATGTACCAAGACTATAGGCGCTTTTTGCGGGATTATTACGACCTGAAAAAACGAACCTCCGCATTCTCCTGGCGCGACTACTCGCGGATGTCGGGCTTTGTTTCGCCGGTATTCATGCAGAGGGTTTGCGAGGGCAAGGCAAACCTTGGAAAAAAAGCCACCGTCAAGGTGGCGGACGCCTTCAAGTTTGTCGGCATGGAACGTGATTACTTCTTCAACATGGTGACCTACGCCCAGGCCAAGACCGATGAAAAAAGGCGCTACGCATACGCCGAGATGCAATCCATTGCAGACGCGAACAAGGAGAGTCTTATCGGTGCAGAGGCTTACAAGTATTACGACTCCTGGGTCCATCCGGTAGTGCGTGAGTTGGCCCCTGCCATGCCGGGAAAGTTGCCCAAAGAGATTGCGGATAAGTGCGTCCACAAGGTTTCCGCCAAGGAGGTGGGGGACTCCATCAAGTTCCAGGTGGATTCGGGAATCCTCAAGAAGGCAGTGGACGGCGCCTATTCGCAGACGGATAAGTTGCTTGCCGGTGATACCCAGTCCATTTCTTTGGCCGTGCGCTCCATGAACAAGCAGATGGCAGTCTTTGCAGTCGACGCCATTGACCGCTTTTCGGTAGAGGAACGCTTTGTCTCCGGGATTACCATGGGCGTGTCAAGCGAAGCATACGGCAAGATTGTGGAAGTCCTGCGGAAATGCCGCGAACAGGTTCAAGATATCATCTTGAAAGACGACAAGGTAGAACAGGTGCTGCGGCTGAACTTGCAACTGTTCCCCCTGACTGAAAAATTGGGAGACGCCTTCGATGAAAAATAGGGTGTCTGGATACATTGCCTTTTTGCTTGCGTTATGTGGCCTGCTATTGAGTGTTGTTGCCTGCTCGGAAACTTCTACGGCGGGCGGCACCACAGATGAGAACGCCGTCACCGAAGTATCCGCCGATGAAAAGGCGATTATGGAAAGCAATGTGGATTCCATCAAAAGTTTGGTCCAGGCCGAGCCTGCAGATATTGGTGAATATGAAATCGATTCCACAGACCATTGGTTCGAGATCACATTCCCCGATGTAGGCGAGGACTATTTCACTATCGAAGAATACGACCCCCTCTTTGCCTGCTATGTCCGTGTTCATCGGCAGGACTTTGGCGTGCAGGGAATAAAGAGCGTAGTGAATGTTGGCGAATATTTGCAGACATTCTTTATGACGGCGAGTGAGGATGGTGTTACTTACCATACGAAATTGGATAATTATAATGATGTGGCGAATTGCGAAAAGGACCTTGCGGATTTTGAGAGTTCATGCGAAAGTGGTGGCGGAACCCTGTATCGCCATTTTGTAGACTGCAAGACCGGAGAACTGCATTTGACCTGTTCCACCTTCAGGGGGCACTTGTCGGATAAAGTGGCGGACATTTTGGACACCAACGCACAAAAAATGAAACAATGGTGTATGGAGGGTAAGTAAGATGAAAAGATTTTTACTTGGCAGTGTGCTTGCCTTGTCGTTCTCGTTGCTTTCCTGCAATGATAATAGTTCCAGCGGGCCCGACAAAAAAGAGGATGGAGGAATAGAAGTTCCCTGTAATGCAGAAAATGATGGCGAAGTAGTCAGCCCCGTCGACAGCGACAAGGAATATGTCTGTAAAAACAGTTCGTGGAATGTTGTTGACTCCTCTCGTCATTGCGAGGACTGTAAGGACGAAACAATCGCTATCAGCAGTTCTTCCTCTAATAACAATGCCATTCTAAGCGCAAGTGACAAATCCAGCAGCAGTATCATTACGAGTGTAAGTGATGAATCTAGTAGCAGTGTCATTGCGAGTGAAACGAAGCAATCTAGTTCCGAACAATCTACAGAATCTAACAACAGTGAAGTTGGTGATTCTTCCTCTTCTGTTGAAACGACAGAAGAATCTAGCAGTAGCGAGGAAACAGCGATGTTCCTTTGCGATGACGATGTGACCTATGTCCTAGACTTGGCAAATTGTGAAGTTGAATCCTCTTCTAGTGATGAAGCTGAAGAGTCTTCAAGTTCAGAAGAAGTTGAGGAGTCAAGTAGTAGCGAAATGACACCACAGTCTAGTTCCGAAAATGTAGAAGAATCTTCGAGTTCTGAAGAAATCGTAGAATCTAGCAGTAGTGAGATAAACACAGTTAGTTCATCGTCATTAAATAGCATTTATGATGCAACTAATAACACTCTAACTGATTTACGAGATGGGCAGGTTTACAAAACGGTAACAATAGGCACACAGGTATGGATGGCGCAAAATTTGAACTATCTTCCTGAAGATACTATTGGTACTATTTGGAGCGGATTGTCATTGTGTGGAGGAGGAACATGGAAAAGTAAAATGGAAGGTGATTGTTCTATTTTTGGTCGATTATATGAAACCGACTTTACGAATGAGAAAAAAGATTCAATTTGTCCTAATGGATGGTCGCTTCCTACCGGCAACCAATTTCAAAAACTGATGTCATATCTTGGAGAAAATTCTGCAAACAAGATGAAAATCAATAATGATAAATATTGGCAGAGTGGTAATGCTACTAATGAATCGGGATTTTCTGCCATACCATCAGGTGTTTATAGTCGTGCAAAGGGATTTAACAACCTTTTTTCTGAAAATGAAGAGGTTGCCGCATTTGCACATGTACAATATCTAGGAGGGGCAAATGGAATTGAAATTGTTGATTCTGACGGTATAATTAGTAATCAAAGTTTCGGCAATGGGATTTTTTTAGCGGTCCGCTGTATAAGGAATTAGTTATTTATCCAAGGGGAACGAACATGGCAGATATAGATCAAACTGATGATTTGGACAATGGAACCATTGCAACACCTGCGAACTCTTTTAGAGGGGGCAAGGTATATAATTGGGCGAAAAAATTATTTGTTTTGCCGATTGTCTTGCTTCTTGCCTGTTCCGACGACAATTCCGCCTCTGCGTCTGCGGATCCACAAACACCGACATCTTCGGAGTCTACCGGTATATCTTCGTCAAGTGAAAATTCTGGCCAAACAATTGAGAGTTCCGATGAATTTATGATTGTCCCGGAAACGCCGCCCGATTCTGTTCGCGAAGAAATTGAGGCCGCAATGCGCGTTGAATGGCTGAACAACCAAATCAAGAACCTGAAAAATGCGAATGAATGCTCTACCATTGAAGGTATCACTGAAGAGGAAATATCCTACTGTAAGACAAGGTTCTGCAATCTTTACCCCGAAATCTGGCAAGGCTGCGAAGAATAAAAAAGATTGAGTTTTTATGTAAAGGAGTTCACTTTAAATTTTGAATTTTCCTAGAAAGGTGGTTGTTTGACCACCTTTTTTGTTGTTGTTTTTGCGAAATTTTAATAAAAATTGCTTAAAAGGTGGATTGTAGACTACCTTTTTGCTGATTTTTTAATTATATTTAAGGTCATGAGAATCCTGACCCTAGAAAAAGCCCTTGACGCTTGGCGCTCCCTCCAGCCTCTTTCGGAAGAGGACAAGGCTCGCCTTGCCCGCCGTTTTTCTATCGATTTCAACTACAACAGCAACCATATCGAGGGTAACACGCTCACCTATGGGCAGACGGAAATCCTGTTACTTTTCGGGAAGGTCATCGGTGAAGCGAATGTGCGGAGCGTGCAGGAAATGGTCGCCAGCGAGGTGTCGCTCAAGATGATGGTGGCGGAGTCCCGCATCAAGGAAACTCCGTTGACCCAGAACTTTATAAGGGGTTTACACCGCACTTTACTGCGCGAAGATTATTCCGTTCATAAGGAACTTCCTGGTGGAATCCAGGTCGGGTATGTGGTTCACGCCGGGCAATACAAGACGCGCCCGAACAGTGTCATTACACGGTATGGAGACCGGTTTGTTTATGCCTCCCCGGAGGAAACTCCTGCGCTGATGACGGATCTTGTTGATTGGTTCAATAGTGCAGAAAAGGAAGGAAAACTGTCTCCTGTAGAACTGGCGGCGTTGTTCCACTACCGCTATATCAGGATTCATCCGTTCGAGGACGGCAATGGCCGAATTGCTCGGTTGCTCGTCAACTACATCTTGGCCAGACACGATATCCCCATGGTCGTGGTCCGCAGCCGAAAGAAAGACGAGTATCTGGAGGCGCTGCATGCAGCCGATTTGAAGGTAGGGGGTGCGCCCAGTTCTGGGGCAAACGCGACGATTGATGCTATAGCCCCGTTCCTCAAGTATTTCCGCAACATGATTGCGCAAGAAATTGCTGCCGATGTTCAATTTCTCACTAAGCGTGGAGAAAACATTTGGTGGTATGACGGAGAGTGTATCGAGTTCCGCACGCCGAACTACGGTAAAATTCTTCGGATGATGCAGAGTGAGCCTGTTTTGACAATCGCCGAAATTCAGCGGAAACTTGGCATTCAGAAGTCAGCCGTCAATAAGCTTGTCCAGCAACTTCTCGATAAAAAATATGTTGAGAGGGGGAAAGACGCTGGGAGTTGGCACGTTTTTATCGCACCGTCAGTGTAACGCATGAAAAAATAGCGCTTATTCGCCCCAAATCTTTAAAATATCGCCATAGAGATCGATGCGGCGGTCGCGGAAATGCGGCCACCAGCGGCGGTTTTCCTCGGTTTCGGCCAGGTCGATTTCGACGGTGGAGACCCCGAGGAATTCGGGGGAGCATTTTTCGAGAATGTAACCGTCGGGTGCGGCCGCGAAGCTCGTGCCCCAGAACGTGAGGTGGCCTTCGGTGCCTATACGGTTAGCCGCCACCACGAAGGTGCGGTTCGCAATGGCGTGGCCCCGCATGACGGTGGTCCAGCTGTCCTGCTGGCGCGGGTAGATTTCCTCGGGCTCGTTGTCCATCCAGCCGATGGCGGTGGGGTAGATGAGCACGTCTGCGCCCTTGAGGCTCATGATGCGGGCTGCTTCCGGGAACCATTGGTCCCAACAGATGAGCACGCCGAGGGTGCCTGCGCTTGTCTTGATGGGCTCGAAACCCGTATCGCCCGGGATGAAGTAGTATTTCTCGTAGAAGGCCGGATCGTCGGGAATGTGGCTCTTGCGGTAGAGCCCCGCGATGCTGCCGTCACGCTCGAACACGAAGGCGGAATTGTGGTAGATGCCGCGGGCGCGCTTCTCGAAGAAGGGGAACACCACGACGGCGTTCAGTTCCTTCGCGATGGACTGCCACTGGCTTACCAGCGGGTGGTCCTTTTCGATGGCCAGGTCAAAGAAGTCCGCGTTCTCCTCGAAGGGGAAGTAGGGCGTGTGGAAGAGTTCCGGCAACACGACCAGGTCGTAGCCCTTGCCCTTGAGGGCGCGGGCCTGTTCCACGTACCAGGCGTTGTTGCTATCGAAATCGCCTGTCCATTTGCCTTGCAAAGTTGCGACCTTAATCTTGCTCATAAGTCATCCCCGCGATTCTTGTTGTCATCCCCGCGTAGGCGGGGATCTCCCTTACTTCTCGAAATACTCCTTCGCCTTCTTCACAACGTCTTCGACCTTGACCATGGAGAATTCCTTCTCGTTGCGGAACTTCCATTCGACTTCGCCGTTGGCGAGTCCCTTCTTGCCGATGGCGATACGCACCGGAGAACCCCAGAGGTCAGCGTCCTTGAATTTGACGCCCGGGCGTTCGTCGCGGTCGTCCACCAGCACGTCGATGCCGGCGGCTTCGAGTTCACTCTCAAACTTTTCAGCGAGTTTCACGAGTTCGGCTTCCTTGCCAATCGGGACGATTTCCACCTGGAAGGGCGCGATGGACTTGGGCCAAATCGGTCCGAAGTCATCGTGGCTGTTTTCCACGACGGATGCCATCAGG
>OCVV012865118.1_pt1 | contig 37401 bp, 25 predicted proteins | sample 1539721 | NCBI WGS metagenome assembly OCVV01 (sample SAMN02144230, study PRJEB22623) | gut metagenome | biome: sheep rumen | host: Ovis aries | place: New Zealand | reverse complement strand
TATTTAATCATATCTCTGCATAATCTTTTGGATAATCCGAAAGAAAGCATTACCTTTGTCCACCGTTAAACGGAAAAGACGAATGTTGAAACGGTTATTCCATATTGTTCTTGTGCTTCTGCTGCTCTCTGCCTGCGGTGGCAGGGAAGCCCAGCGAATGCTCGAAAGGGCCGAAGCCGTTATGAACGAAAACCCCTGCTCACAAGGGGTCTGTCCCCCTGTGCTTTATGGTGGAACTAAAAGGTAGTAATCATATGGAAAAATTTGGAAAGGTTTTATTAGTTCTTATTATGCTGTTGCCCTTTCATCAAAGTTATGGGCAAGATATTAAGATAAGAGTGTTAAATTACGATTATAAATCAAAAAGAGTAACAGTGAAAGTAGAGAATCACTCTAATGATACCATTTGGTATTCCCTATTCCCTATATACCGTCTTAAAGACGAATGGACTGAATCAAAATGTGAGATACAAGACAATGCAACGTTAAGAAGTTTAATTGATAATCCCAAACGAGTGTCGATGTTTCTCAAATTAGGAAGCAAAAAGGACACCATAAGAGAAGGATATGTTAATGAATCAATGCTAGATTGGCATATCTATATTAACACACGAAAATTGCATAATGTGCCCAAATTTAGCAAAAGATTTTGGAAAATCTTCAAAGAAGAAAAGAGAAGGTATAACTTTTTTGAAATAGATAAATGTATCAAATTAGTAGGAGAGAATCTTCGTACAAAAGAAAAGTTTGAAATATGTTCGGAGATTTTTAAATAGGGGAATCAAATGCTCACAAGGGGTCTGTCCCCCTGTGCTGTTCACCTTACCCGTTTTAACATAAATGCAACAATATGAGTAAAGAAAAGTGGAGGAAGATACTGAAGTGGAAAAATTATATGTATTATACCTATTCTGCAATAGATAGATTCATAGATAGATTCGATCCATCTCCGACAAGAGACAAGGGTTGGGCTATCTTAGGAATCAAACTATTCTATGCCACTATAGGCGCATATGGCATCGGGGGCGTATATCTTTTTGCAGTTGCCTTTTTATGGCCAATATGGACTATCAAAGACATTAATGACATGTTGGTGGTCTGGGCAGTAGGATTGTTATTGGCTTATTTCATCAGCCGTAACACTGGTTTCGGACAATCCTACAAAGAAGATTCAGAGGAGTTTTGTCGCATGCCCCGCCACATGCGGTTCTTATGGTACGTGGCATCTTATGGAGTTCTTGTTGGGGCTTTAGTCATTTATGTTTTACTTTTTTCGGTGAATTTGAATCATGATGGTTAATGAAAGAAACATCTTCAATTGAATTATAAAACGTAGAGACATGAAGAAAATAGTATTGTTGTTAGTCTTGCTGTCATCGGTTTCGGGCACATTCGCGCCGGACTGATTGACGGTCCGCAAACGCAGGAAAAGTGCTCACAAGGGGTCTGCTCACAAGGGGTCTGTCCCCCTGTGCTTGGGAAATATGCATTAGAATAAACTTATTTGGATATATGGAAAAAGTGATAGATTTCTATTATGCAATACACTATGTTGTGTATAGATATTATAGGAGAAGGCTGGGAGAAGATCGTTTTATGTCTTTAGTATATGCATGTGGAATGCATGCGCTATTATTGTTATGGTTGTTACTAATTATTGATGGAATTATTAGTAAGATGTTCCATTTTGCAGCATTTATCGGTTCTGGTAAAGTACGTATATTCGTATGTTTTATATTATTTTGTATATTAGATTATTTTGTTTTTTTCCGTAAAAGCCGATATGTTGATATTTTTGATACGTATGACAAGCAGATTGATTCTTTAGGAATGAGGAAAAAACTTAAAACAGCTAGATTTTTTAATTTCTGCATTTTAATAATTGATCTCATTTCGTTTGGTGTTGCTAATTATCTCAATCATCATTGAATGTGCTCACAAGGGGTCTGTCCCCCTGTGCTCCAGGGTGTCTATATGGTTTACGATCCGTTCTTTGCCCTCTGGCTCCGCCGTAGTTGTGCCTGAATATTAACTTTGTACCCTGATTGACTTATTCCTGCAACCCTGTTCATGAATCAACAGATAGGGAAAATCGAATGATTACGGGCTGAAAATTTGCATATTCGAAGAAAAACTTTTACTTTTGCAGCGCACGTATGGACAAGAAGATAGTAACATTCGGCGAATTGTTGCTGCGCTTCTCCAAATCCAACCGCATGCGACTGACGCAGGGCCAGACGTTCGCGGGGGCTTACGGAGGTAGCGAGGCCAATGTTGCCGTGTCGTTGGCCCAGATGGGTGACGACGTGGAGTATGTGACGCGACTGCCCCGAAACCAGATTGGGCAGGCTGCGAGTATGAAACTGCTGGAATACGGCGTAGGTATGCCCGATACGATTTGGGGCGGCGACCGTATGGGCACTTACTATTATGAGGAGTCGGCAGGTATGCGCTCCTCGAAGGTGGTCTATGACCGTGCCAATTCGGCTTTCTATGAGCTGAAGCCGGGGATGCTGAACTGGCGTGAGATTCTGAAGGATGCCGACGTGTTTCATGCTTCGGGCATCACGGGGGCTATCTCGAAGGATTCGTGTGACGCTACGTTTGAGGCGCTCGACATTGCCAACGAGATGGGCAAGACGATATCGTTTGATATCAATCACCGCAAGAACCTCTGGAAATACGGGGCTGATCCGCGCGAGACGCTGAGCCGGATGCTGGAGTATGCCGACGTGGTGTTTGGCGATATCATTGAGTATGAGTTTATCATGAACAGGCACGTGCCGTTTGAGGCTACGGATTCCAACTATCAGATGCCGCTCGATTTTTATGAGGAATGGTTCCAGGAGATTCACCAGCGCTTCCCGCGGTGCAACAAATGGCTGATGGGTATGCGCAACATGATGAGCTCGAGCCATAACACGCTGACGGCTTTGCTCTGGAGCAATGGCAAACTGTATCACACGCGTATTGATGACATCCACGACATTGTGGATGCAATGGGTGTGGGCGATGCCTTCACGGCCGGACAGTTGCATGCGCTGAGGGCTTTCCCCGGTGATGATCAGCGGGTGCTCGACTTTGCGCTGGCTGCCGCCACGCTGAAGTATTCTGTTCCAGGCGATGCGAATCTCTGCACGGAAAGCGAGATTCTGGAGTTCTTGGAGTGTAGAGTTTAGAGTTGAGAGTTTAGAGTTTAGAGTTATGATTACTCTCGGAGGCAGATTTTTGCTCAGGTTCCGGGCGTGCACGGTTATCATAACTCTAAACTCTCAACTCTAAACTCTACATTCCAATCAATATCCTGGATTTTGCTTCCAGTCGGGGTGCATCACCATCATGTCGGCGGGAATGGGGAACACGATGGTGTGGCGGTCGGCCTCGTGCTCGCTGGAGTTCTTCAAGTCGTAGGGCTTGTGGAAACGGTCGAAGCGGATGAGGTCGTTGCGGCGCCAGCCTTCCCACATGAATTCCAGGAGGCGCTCTTGGAGCAGGATGTCGTCGTTGACTTCCTTATAGGAAGGTCTCGCATCGTGGTTTGAGCGGGTGAAAACGCTGTTGAGGGCTTTAAGAGCATCCTCTGTTTCGCCCAGGCGGTAGCAGGCTTCGGCATACATCAGCACGACATCGGCAAAGCGGAAAAGCACGATGTCGTTGTTGCCCAGTCGGCCATCGTCGCGCGCCGTGGCATCCACGCTGTATTTGGCAATACGTGCTCCGGCTGTCTTTTCGAAGGGTTCTCCGGAAAGGTCGATATTGGTGACGGCCAGCGGATGATAGACGAGTGGCGTCTTTCCGTCGTCTTCATATACTTGGTGACCGTTGACTATCACTTCATCGTAATAGAAATTGAACGTCAGGCGTATGTCGTAATCGTCTTTGCCGTAGCCGAAAGCCTTGATGGTGCTGACGGTGGCGCAGGGGCCGTTTTCGGCTCCGCCATTGAGTGCGGCTCCGTGGCAGTAGTGGCGCGAGCGGAAGAAGTAGTTGTACTTATTGCTATAGAGCAGCGGATTCATGGGTATGACGAAGATGTTTTCGGGAGAATTCTCATTGTTCACATCGAAGTTGTCGGGATAGTATTCGGCCAGCTTGTAGTAGGGGTAAAGCAGGTAGCTGATTTCTTTCACGGTCTGCCAGGCGTTGGCCTCGATGATTTCTCCGTTGCGGAAGTCGTAGGTCTTGAGTATGATCTGGCGGCCGTCGGGTCGCTGCTGGTCTGTCCATTCGTTGTCGGTATATACTTCGGCGTTGATGGCCAGTTTCATCATCAGGAAATAGGCCACGGTTGCGGTCACTCGGCCATAGTATTCAGTATTGGGCCGATTGCTTTTCTCGTCGCTTAGATAGGGCATGGCCTCGTTGAGTTCGTTGTAGATCCAGAAGAAGAGCGTCTTGCGGTCGGCGAGGGTCATCTCGTTCGACTTGACGCCGGTCTGTGTGACCAGTGGCACGCGCCCGTAGAGATCCATCAGATAGAAATAGAACATGGCGCGCACGGCGCGTAGCTCGGCCTTGTAGGATTCCAGCTCCTCCTGTTCTTCCACGTTGGTGGTCTTGTAGGCATTGATGTGCTCGATGCCTTCGTTACAGAGGATGACCACCTTAAAGAGATAGTCCCAGGTGTTTTTCAGCGGTGCCTCACCAGCCGACCATGTGTGGAAGAAGAGTCGCGACCACAATCCGCCGTCGAACCAGTCGCCGCCTCGTGTGGGCACGATCTGTTCGTCGGTGGTGAATGAGTTGAGGTCGTAAACGCCTCGGTCGGTGCCCTGCAGTCCCTGGCTCTGCTCATGTCCGCCTATATAGTTATAGACGGTGAGCAGCGCATTGAGCTTCAGGTTTTTCACGCTGTTGTATGCCTCTTCGGGAGTTATCTGGCTTATGGGTTCGTCGGTGAGAAAACTGTTGCAGGAGGTGAGGAGTGATGAATGTAGAATGAAGAATGCTGCACAGGCTACGGCTTTCATCATCCCTTTGCTGGTTGTATGTTTTAGGATCTTCATATATGCTGATTTCTGGTTAAAAACTCAAACTTACTCCGAATGTCCATGTGCGGTAGAGCGGATAGGTGCGTTTGTCGTCGAGACCGAGTGTGCCGTCGACGCTCGATGAGTTGATCATCGGCGTCAGTCCGCTGTAGCTGGTGAAGGTTGCCACGTTATTGAGCGTCAGCGAGAGGCGCATGGATTCCAGATAGCGGTTCTGTTTGATGGGAACTCGCCATCCCAGCGTGATGTAGTCGATGTTCACGTAGTTGCCGCTTTCGAGCCAATAGTCGGTAATGATCTGCGAAACGATGTCCCGCTCGGGTGCCTCTTCCAGCACGTTATACAGCGGCAGCGCGGTGAGGTCCATATAGGAGAGGGCCGTTCCGTTGTAGATTTTGTGGCCGAAGGCGCCGTTGGCCTGCAGGGTGATGTCGAAGTTCTTATAGCGGAAAGAGACGTTGGAGCCCAGCAGCACCTTCGGAGTGGCCTGTCCGGCTATGTAGCTATCGCCCGCAATATATTCGTAGGTGCCGTCGTCGTAGGTATAGAATCCGTCGAAGCGGGGTATGTAGAAGGAGCCGAGGGGTTCACCGATGATCTGGAACACCACGTCGTTGTAGCCGTGGAATCCGGCACCGTTCATCGAGGCAATGGCCGCCATCGATGGTGCCAGCAGGTCTTCGCCGTTGTAGTTGCCGCTGAGGGAGAGCAGTTTGTTGTTCTGGAAGGTGAGGTTGGCGTTGACGGTCAGTTCCATGTCGCGTGTTACGAAGGGCGTTCCGCCCACCGAGAGTTCCAGTCCGCTCTTTTCCATGGAGCCCATGTTGGCCACCAGTTTAGGATATTTGAACGGCGGCACGCTCACGGTGTAGGGGTAGAGCATGTCGTAAACCTTGGTGTAATAGTAGCTGGCCGAGAATACCAGACGGTGCCTGAACATCTGGGTGTTGAGGCCGATGTTGAATGTGCGCGACACTTCCCACTTCAGATCGGGATTGCTGTTCTTCAGTTCGCTGAAGGTGGTCACGAGCGTTTGTCCCACGGCGGGCGTGCCGTTAGGCGAGAGGAGGCTCAGCGTGGTGTAGCTGTCGATGGCTCCCTGATTTCCGGCCCATCCTAGTCCGGCATTGATTTTCAGTTCGTTGAAGAAGTTCAGGTCTTTGATGAACGATTCCTTTCCCAAGTCCCATCCCACGGAAACCGATGGGAAATAGCCCCACTTGTTGTTATCGCCAAATTTGGAAGAGCCGTCGGCGCGCAGCGTGGCGTTCACGGAATAGCGGTCGTTGAAAGTGTAAGCGGCCTGTCCCATGAAGGATGCCATCGAGGGGTGCTCATAGAAAGAGGTGGTGCCGTCCCAGGGGCGTGAGGCTCCGCCGGAGAGATTGTCGTAGCCCGTCAGGTCGTTGCTGAAATGGCCGGCGGTCACGCCGAATCCCCGTCGTTTGTTGTCCTGTATCTCCGCAAAGAAAGAAGCCTGGAAGGCAAGCTGGTTCCATTTCTTGTCGAAGCTGAGGATGCCGTTGAGCAGCAGCGCTTCGCTGCGCGTGTTCTGGCGGCTGGCCTCTCCTCCTTCGGTGAGCGTAGTGGGAATATAGCGCATCCGTTCGTTGGAGTCGTAGGTGTAGGCTCCGAAAGCCGTGAACTTCAGCTCGGGCAGCAGTTGGAACGTGAATTTCGTGTAGGTAGAAATGTGCGTCCCGGTGTTGTGGTTCTTTTTGTCGAGCAGCATGTGGGGATTGTTGATCTGCGAGGCCGAGGGATAGCCGTCCCAAGCGCCTGCGCTGTTGGGATGGTCGGGGAAGGTGGGATTGAAGGCTGCAGCAGAGTAGAACAGTTTCTGTTCGTCGTCGATGGTCTTTTCTTCCACCGTGGAACCGAACATACCGATGTCGATGCGCAGGAAGTCGTCCCACATCATCTGCGTCATGTTCATGTTGGCCATGAATGAACGGTTGCCAAATCCCCTGATGACCTCTTGCTCGTTGATATATCCCAGACTGACGCGGTAGTTGGATTTCTCGCTGCCGCCGGCAAAGGCCAGATGGTGCTGGTGGGTGAAAGCCGTGCGCTCAATCTGTTTCTGGAAATCGCTGTTGGCTCCCAGGTCCACGATGGAGAGTCCGTGCTGTGCGGCAAACTGCCGGTAGCCGTCGGCGGAGAGCATCTTCAGCCGCTTGTAGGGCACGGCGAAATCTACGGAGCCGTTGTAGTTGATGCGCAGACGGCCCGATTTGCCGTGCATCGTCTTGATGTCAATCACACCGGCAGCACCGCGGCTGCCATACTGGGCCGTCTCGGAAGCATCCTTCAGGATGGTGAAACTCTCGATGTCCGTGGGATAGACCGACTGCAGGAGTGTGAGGTCGCCCATCACACCATCAACGATGATGAGCGGATCGTTGCCGCCCGTGAGCGAAGTGGTGCCACGGAGGCGCACGGCGCTCAGGGCATTCGAGCCGTTGCGCTCCACCTGCAGACCTGCCACACGTCCGCGGATGGCATCCAGGGCGTTGGTGGCCTGGTCCTTATTGTTCATCCCGCTTTCGCCGATGATGCTTACCTGACTGGTATTGACGTTGTCGAAATATCCTATAGCCTTGAGCGTATCTGATGTCGTTTTTCCCGTTTCCGTTTGTTGGGCGAAGCCCATTTGGCAGGCAACGGTCACGGTGGCAATAGTTGCCAGAATCCTTTTGTTCATAGATAAGGGGGTTGATAAGTAATGAATAACGCTACAAAAGTAGATATAAAAAAAAGAAAATGCAAGTTTTTCCTGCATTTTCTTTTAGTTATCTTCCACGAGGTTGCCGGTTATTAATGATTGTATCTCCGGACCTTCGCCTTTGTATCCTACTTATGCTTTTTGTAGTATTCCAAGCCCCGTTTCACGTTCTCCTTCACGGCATCGCTCGACATCGTGGCACCCGTCACTCCGTCGGGCTTCGCCTTCAGGGCCTTGCTTACCTTCAGACCGTCCCAAGCCTTTATCATCTCGCGTTTCACGCGGACGAAGTATTTGGGTGTCTCCTGGTTACGGAGTGCCTCCACCTTCTCCACCTTGTCTTTCTTGATGGTAATCTTCAGCGGGGTCGTGCTGCGGTAGCCCTTTACGTCCTTAGCCAGCGTGGTGGTGTTGACCACGTAGGAGCCGTCGGCCATCTTCGTCATCACGTTGTCATCTTTCTGGGCGGCGTTCAGTCCGGCCGTAGCCGCAACCGTCAATATCAGTGCCAGCGCACCAGCTTTCATTGTCTTCGTTTTCATTTCCTTCTATGTCAATATCTGTTTGGGCTGCAAATTTACGAAAACATTTTGAAACCCGTTCTTTCGCTAACTTTTTTTAATGATAAATAGGTCTTGCAGCACAATGCCAAGGCCGTTCCATGGTTGTTGCCATCCTGTTTTTTTGTCCATCCAGGCAATAGGATACATTTCGGTTATGATCTTGAAACATTAAGACCCTATCGTTCCAGATGTCTTAAACTTTGTTGTAAAATGGGGCTAAGTTGTAGGGCTTTGGCTGAAAATGATTACTTTTGTGGCTATAACAGAAATTAAGAAAGACGGAATGAATTGGATTATCTTGATTATAGCTGGACTTTGCGAGGTGGCCTTCACGTATTGTCTTGGACGTACGAAGAGCGTACAAGGCATGGAGTGGTGGACGTGGATTACCGCATTCGGCTTTTTCTACGTGTTGAGCGCCCTGTTGTTGGCAAAGGCCACGCAGACTTTGCCCATCGGAACGGCCTATCCCGTGTGGACAGGTATCGGGGCAGTGGGAGCCGTATTGGTGGGTATCTTCGTGTTTCGAGAGCCTGCCACATTCTGGAGAGTGTTTTTTCTGACGACGCTTATTGCGTCAATTATAGGACTTAAGACGATTTCTTGAAAATGGAGTTTAGAACCATGAGGCGCAAGCGCCAACAAATGTCGGATGCCGACTGTATCGCCCTTTTGCAGCAAGCAACGTCGGGCACGCTGGCCCTGCTGGGCGACGGAGGCTATCCCTATGCGGTGCCCATCAGTTATGTATATGCCGATGGACGATTGTTTTTCCATAGTGCTTTGAGCGGTCATAAGGTGGATGCCATCAGAGGCTGCGACAAGGCTTCTTTCTGCGTCATCGGGCAGGACGATGTGAAGCCTGCCGAATATACCACCTACTACCGCAGCGTGATTGTCTTCGGCCGCATCCGCATCATCGAGGATGAGGCAGAGAAGCTTGCCGCGGCCCGGCTTTTGGGTAACCGCTATAATCCCAATCAGGAGGAAGCCCTGCAGAAGGAACTCCACCACGGACTGAGCCGTATGCTGATGATAGTCTTGACACCAGAGCATATCACGGGCAAAGAATCCGTAGAACTGTTGCCCCCCAAAGACCAGACGGCGGAATGAATTTCTGCGAAATTGGTAAATTATTCCGTAAAATATGTTCTGGGTGTTTGGCCGATTATCTGTAATTTTGCAGCGGAACCAAACAACCAGATATGAAGAAAGTTTTCATGATGGCAATGCTCGTGAGCATGGGGCTCATGGCTTGCAGCGAAAAAGGAGTTAATAACCAAAACAAGGAGAATATGACAAAATTGGAATTGGCTCAGGAGTGGGACAAGGTGTTCCCGCTGAGCGAAAAGGTGAGTCACCAGAAAGTGACGTTTGAGACACAATACGGATTCACGTTGGCTGCCGACCTGTATATGCCGAAAGATTCGCAAGTCGAGAGCGGACTTCCGGCCATCGCCGTAAGTGGTCCCTTCGGAGCCTCGAAAGAGCAGTCGAGCGGACTTTATGCCATGCGGATGGCTGAACGAGGATTCGTGGCTTTGGCCTTCGACCCGTCATTTACAGGCGAAAGCAGCGGTGAACCCCGTCGCACGGCTTCGCCCGACATCAATACAGAGGACTTTATGGCTGCCGTTGACTATCTCTCGAAGTTGGAACAGGTAGATTCCAGTCGTATCGGTATCATCGGTATCTGCGGATGGGGCGGTATTGCCCTGAATGCTGCCGCTGCAGACACCCGCATCAAGGCTACCGTGGCTTCTACGATGTATGACATGACACGTGTCAGCGGTAACGGATACTTCGATAGCGATGACAAGGAAGAGGCACGTCATGCTGCCCGCGAGGCTCTCTGCCGGCAGCGTCTCACTGACCCCAAGGCCATGGCTGGCGGAGTGGTGAACCCGCTGCCCGAGGATGCCCCGCAGTTTGTGAAAGACTACTACGACTACTACATCACTCCTCGTGGCTATCACAAGCGTAGCGGCAATTCCAACGACGGTTGGCGCGCTATCGGCACGCAGGCATTTGCCAACGCCCGCTTCCTCTATTATATCAATGAGATTCGCTCAGCCGTTCTCGTGATGCATGGAGAGAAGGCGCACTCACGCTACTTCGGTGAGGCTGCCTATAAGTATATGGTGGAAGGCAAGGCTGAAGGATATAATGTAGTTGGCAAGCCCAATCCCAATCCTGAAAACAAGGAACTGCTCATCATTCCCGGTGCTACTCATTGTGACCTCTATGATGGTGGCTACACGGAACTGGAAGGCAAGGGTGAGTCAAAGAACCTTATCCCCTGGGATAAACTGGCTGACTTCTTTACCAAAAACCTGAAATAGAATCTTCAGATTAGCCCTCTGCGTCTTATAGGATATAGAGGGCTATGGTGGCACATGCCTCAGCATCAGCCAGCGCATGGTGGTGATGAGTGAGCTGATAGCCGCAGGCAGCGGCTACGGTGTGAAGCTGGTGGTTGGGCAGCGAGTGCCCGAACTGCCTGCGGGCAGCTGTGAGCGTATCGTAGAAATGGTAATCAGGATAGTCCATCTGATACACTTTGAACGCTGCCCTCAGGCAGTTTTCATCAAAACGGGCATTATGGGCAACAAAAGGAATCCGGGCGATGTGGTCTGACAGATCGTTGGGCGCAAGCTGCTCGGAGAAGTACACGTCGGCTATGCGCTGTTCCAACTGTTGCCACACGCGGGGAAAAACGGGTGCATTGTCGGTGTCGCTATGACCTAAGCCGTGTACCCGCTGGCAGAAGTAGCTGTAATAGTTGGGCTCCGGTTGTATAAGGCTGTAGAACGTGTCGGCCAACTGTCCGCCCTTTACCATGACCACTCCTACGGAGCAGACGCTCGACGGCTGCTGATTGGCGGTCTCAAAGTCGATGGCTATGAAGTCTCTGATCATTTACTTACTAATACTTCTGCAAAGGTAATAAAAATGGCTGACTCATATTGTTTTTTTATAAAAAAATGAGTCCGCCCGATACAACCTATGGGTATTTTTTGTATCTTTACCACCGAAATCCATTAACCGTAATAATAAATAATAGTTATGATAATTGGCGTTCCAAAAGAGATCAAGAACAACGAAAACCGTGTGGGTATGACGCCGGCAGGCGTTGGCGAACTGGTAAGACATGGGCACAAGGTTTTTGTTCAGAGTACTGCCGGAGTGGGCAGTGGTTTCAGCGATAGCGACTACGAGGGTGTTGGGGCGATTATTTTGCCGGCCATCGAGGATGTCTATCGTGAAGCAGACATGATAGTGAAGGTCAAGGAACCTATCGAGCCAGAATATCCGTTGGTTAGAGCAGGTCAATTGGTGTTCACTTATTTCCACTTTGCATGTGAAAAAGAACTTACCGACGCTATGCTGAAGAGCGGTGCGGTATGTTTGGCTTACGAAACTGTTCAGTTGGCCAATGGTGCATTGCCTCTGCTGATTCCTATGAGTGAAGTTGCAGGAAGGATGGCGACCTTGAATGGTGCTTATTATCTGCAAAAGACGAAGGGAGGCAAGGGAAAGTTGATTAGCGGTGTGCCTGGCGTGAGTCCGGCAAATGTGCTGGTTCTTGGAGGTGGAATTGTTGGCGAGGCAGCAGCCCGTATGGCAGCAGGCCTTGGGGCACAGGTTACTGTTGCCGATATATCTCTGCCTCGACTTCGACAGTTGGGCAACGAACTTCCTCCTAACGTGCGCACACTCTATTCCAGTGAGCATAACATCCGCCGGGAGCTACCTTTTGTTGATATCGTCATTGGCTCCGTACTTGTACCCGGAGACAAGGCTCCTCATCTGATAACACGCGACATGCTGGGATTGATGGAGCCTGGAACGGTCCTCGTTGACGTGGCTATCGATCAGGGCGGTTGTTTCGAGACCTCTCATCCGACCACGCATAGCGAACCCGTTTACGAAATTGACGGAATTGTTCACTACTGTGTTGCCAACATTCCTGGTGCTGTGCCCAATACCTCAACCATTGCCCTTACCAATGCCACTCTGAAGTACGCGTTGGCACTGGCCGATAAGGGCTGGCAAAAAGCATGTCGTGATGATGAAGCCTTAAAGAAAGGTCTGAATATAGTTAACGGTAAAGTAGTATATAAGGCAGTCGCAGATGTTTTCGGTCTTCCTTACGAACCCATTTGTCTGGATTAGTTAAGGTTGCGGAATAATTCAAGAAATATCATCAACGGACTGCGTGATGGAATTCCCATTGCGATGGGGTATTTTGCCGTTGCCTTCTCGCTTGGCATTATAGCAGCAAAAGCTGGGCTAGCCCCGGCGGAGGGATTCTTTAGCAGTTTTTTCACTCGTGCGTCAGCTGGAGAATATGGCACTTATACGCTGGTGGCTGTTCAGGCCGCATACGCCGAAGTGGTCGCCATGTGCCTGGTGGTCAACCTGCGCTATATGCTGATGAGTGCAGCTCTCTCGCAGAAGATTGCGCCTGGCACATCGTGGCTGCATCGGCTGTTGATGGCTTGCTGTGTGACCGACGAGGTGTTCGGCATCTCGGTGGCTCATCCGGGCTACACACCGCCGGCCTATACCTATGCTGCGGCATTGATTTCCTCACTGTTCTGGGCTTCGGGCTGTGCTGTGGGCATCATGGCGGGCAGTCTGTTGCCCCAGCCGATGGTGACGGCTCTCAGTATGTCGCTCTACGGTATGTTCCTGGCCATCATCATTCCTCCCGTCCATGAGGATCGCAACGTGCTTTGGGCATTGATAGCCAGTTTCGTGTTGAGCGGGCTGTGCGCTGTGGCTCCTGTCACGGGAGAGTGGAGTAGTGGCATGCGTACTGTCGTGCTGACGATTATTATTTCAGCTGTTGCCGCATGGATTAAACCTATTAATGTTGACGACGATGGGGCAGCATAGCGTTATTGTATATATCCTCCTGGCCATCGTCGTCACCAATCTGATTCGAGTGACGCCGATGGTACTCATCAGGGGGCAGATTCGTAACCGTTTCGTACGCAGTTTCCTGTATTACGTGCCTTACGTGACGCTGGCTGTGATGACCTTTCCGGATATGGTTTTGGCCGCGCCTACGCCTTTGACGGGTATCCTCGCCCTGCTGGCAGGCATCATAGCTGCATGGCTGCGACTGGGGCTATTCCCTGTTGCTGCCATTTGCTGCATCATCGTCTATCTACTTTAGAGGGATGGCAGGAAGGTAAGTAGTGTCGTTTTTTTATATTTTTGCAGACAGAAAGAATTAGAAAATGAAGAATATTATCGTACGTACCTTTTTATATTTGTCGGCAGTGATGTTGCTGTTTGCCTCATGTTCATACAAGAAAGTGTATAGGATCGGGGTATCGCAGTGTGCTGAAGGGCAGTGGCGCGAGAAGGTAAACCACGAGATGCTGGCTTCCCAGCACCTCTACGAGCAGGATGTGAAGGTGACGATAGCCAGTGCCCACGACGACACGCAGTTGCAGGTGCGCCAGATAGACAGTCTGGTCAGCATGGGCATCGACCTGCTGGTGGTGGCTCCCAACGAGGCGGAGCCCATTGCCGCGGCCATTGATCGTGCCAGGCAGAGGGGTATTCCCGTGATATGCTTCGACCGAAGGGTGAAAGGCGACCATTATACCGCCTTCATCGGCGGCAGCAACGTGGAGGCCGGACGTGCCATCGGGGTGAATGTGGTTGACGTGGCTCATGGAATAGCAGCCACTGGCCACAAACCGTTGGTGCTGGAAGTGACAGCCCTGATGAGCAGTTCGCCGGCGCAGGAACGCCACGAAGGTTTTGCCAAAGCTCTCGAAGGCCACGGCGAGCTGGACTATGTGTGCCGCGAGGGTGACTGGAGTTCGGAGACCACTTGCCGCATCGTGAAAGAGCAGATTGCATCAGGACGACTGCCCGACATCGTGTTCTGCCATAACGACGGTATGGCAACAGGAGCCTACAAGGCTGCGGTGGAGACGGGTACGGAAGGCAGGATACAGATTTTCGGCATCGACGGCATGCCCGGCGAGGGGCTCGACTATGTGCAGCTGGGCCATCAGCTGGCCAGTTACGTTTATCCCACGGGAGGCGAAAAGATTGTCAGGCTGGCGCTCGACATCCTCACGGGCAAGCCCTATAAGCGGGAAAACACGCTGGAGGGAATCCTGGTGGTGCGCGAGAACGCATGGTCTATCAACACCACCACCAGGGAACTGATGAAGCAGAACAAGAATCTGGCCACCGTTCAGGATAAGCTCGAGGATTACTTAGGTCTGTACAGCACGCAGCGCAAGGCACTCACGGCAAGCCTCGTGCTCATCGTGCTGCTGGCGGCAGCCGTAGTCGCCATCTGGCGAGCTTACCTGTTGTCTCAGCGCGCCATCCGGAAACGCCAGGCACTCAGCGAAGAGGAAACACTGTTCTACACCAACCCCGATAGTCGCACTGTGCGCCAAATGTTCGAGACACCTACGGAGGAACTGCCCGCCCCGCGGTCGCAAGACACCATATTTGCAGAGACGCTGAACGAGGCAATCCGCCAGAACATGTCGAATCCATCGCTGAAAATGGAGGATTTGGGTGAGACGGTGGGGCTGAGCCGCGTGCAGCTATACCGCAAGGTGAAAGCCATCACCGGGCTTTCGCCCGTGGAACTGCTCCGGCAAATGCGTCTGCAGCAGGGCTATGTGCTGCTGAGCACCACCAACAAGACCGTACAGGAAATAGCCCACGAGGTGGGATTCGGCACACCGGGCTACTTCTCGAAATGTTTCCGCCAGCAATATGGCAAATACCCGATGGAACTGAGGAATTCAACAAATCTGACATAATAGTCAAATATTGTTCCATGTAACATTTTTCGGAGTCTGCGAACGAAAATTGGCTGTCTTTTTTCGTTCGCAGACTTAATTTTGCGCCAGTTTAATAAATTCGATTACTAACCCCAAAATGCAAAAAATGGAACAAATGGGACAAATGAAAAGATTCTTTCTGAGTTTCCTTTCGCTGCTGAGCATTACTTTTATGTACGCGCAAAGCGGTGAAATCTCCGGCACCGTGGTCGATGCCACGGGAGAATCCGTCATCGGCGCAACGGTGATGGAGAAGGGAACGTCGAACGGCACCGTGACCGATTTCGACGGAAATTTCAAGATCAAGGTGGATGCCGGCAAGACGCTCGTGTTCTCCTACATCGGGTTTCAGACCCAGGAACTGGCAGCCCAGGACGGCATGAAAGTAGTGATGCAGGACGACGCCCTGGCACTGAACGAAGTCGTCGTGACGGGCTACACCACCCAGCGCAAAGCCGACCTGACGGGAGCCATCTCGACGGTGAGCGTCGATGAAATGGCGAAACAGAACGAGAACAACCCGATGAAAGCCCTGCAAGGCCGTGTGCCGGGAATGAACATCACAGCCGACGGTAATCCCTCGGGTGCCGCAACTGTCCGCATCCGTGGTATCGGCACGCTGAACGACAACGACCCCCTCTACATCATCGACGGTGTACCTACGAAGGCTGGTATGCACGAACTGAATGGCAACGACATCGAGAGCATCCAGGTGCTCAAGGATGCTGCCTCGGCATCTATCTACGGTTCGCGTGCTGCCAATGGTGTCATCATCATTACTACCAAGAAAGGTAAGGACGGTAAGATCAAGGTGAATTTCGACGGAAGTGTGGCCACCTCGTTCTATACCAACAAGATTGAGACCATGAACGCCAGCGAGTGGGGGCGTGCCTTCTGGCAGGCCTCGGTGAACGACGGTCTGGACCCGAACAATAATAACCTGGGCTACAACTACGACTGGAGCTACGACGCGCTGGGGCGCCCGGTGCTCAGCGGAATGACCATGGACATGTTTCTCGACGAGAACGCCACGGTGCGCACGGGCGATACCGACTGGTTCAAGGAGATAACCCGCACGGGCGTGGTACAGCAGTACAACCTCTCGGTAAGCAACGGAGGGGAGAAGGGTAACGCCTTCTTCTCTATGGGTTACTACGACAATCAGGGCACTATCAAGGACAGCTATTTCAACCGCCTTTCGGCACGTGCCAATGCCGACTACAAGCTGATAGACGGTAAGGTGACGCTGGGCGAGAACTTCACCATCAACCGCACCAAGGGCGTGGATGCCCCTGGCGGCGTGCTGGAGCATGCCCTGGAGTTCAACCCCAACTTCCCCATCTATGCCGAGAATGGCAAGTATGCCCAGGCGCTGGGAGCCTACTCGGAGCGTGAGAATCCGCTGAGCATGATCAGCAATGCGAAGGACAACGAATATACCCAGTGGCGCATGTTCGGCGATGTGCACCTGAGTGTTACGCCACTGAAGAATTTCATGGTCCGCACCACCCTGGGCATGGACTACACCCAGAAGGAGCAGCGATTCTTCACCTATCCCATTGCCAACGGTAAGGTGATGCGTACCGAATCGGCCGTGGAGGGGAAGCAGGAGCACACCATGCGGTGGATGTGGAACGCCATTGCTACCTATAACATTGAGATAGGTCTTCACCGAGCCGACCTGATGGTGGGCACCGAGGTGAACCGTATGGACTACAAGATGAACAGTGCCAAGCGCTACGAACTGGCCATCCTCAACACCGACTACATGTGGCCCAGCGCCGGAGCCGGGCGCCAGCTGGCCGAAGGCTTCGGCGAAGGCTTCTCGCTGGTGTCTTTCTTCGGTAAGGCCAACTATACTTACAACGACCGTTATCTGGCATCGTTCACCATCCGCCGCGACGGTTCCAGCCGCTTCGGTTCCAACAATCAGTATGGCACCTTCCCCTCGCTGAGTGCCGGATGGCGCATCAGCGAAGAAAAGTTTATGGAGAAAACCAAGAGTTGGCTCGACAACCTGAAGCTGCGTTATTCTTGGGGACAGACCGGTAATCAGGAAATATCCAACACCGCCCGCTACACGCTCTACAAGTCGGTAGTATCTACAGGCCTCTGGGGCAGCAGCCAGGCAGGTTCCTCCTACGACATTGCGGGCCGCAACGGCGGCTACGACCTGGCCAACGGCTACGTGCGCAATCAGCGCGGCAACGACGACATCAAGTGGGAGACCAGCACCCAGCACAACGTCGGCGCGGACTTCTCCGTTCTGCACGGCGACATCTACGGCAGCTTCGACTGGTTCAACAAGAAGACCACCGACATCCTGCTCTTCATGGACGGAATCGCCGCCATGGGTGAAGGCAACGGTCAGTGGATCAATGCCGGCGAGGTGAAGAACAACGGATGGGAACTCTCGCTGGGCTATCGCCACAGGCTGGCCAACGGATTCTCGTGGGACGTCAACGGCAACATCAGCCGCTACGCCAACGAGGTTTCCCGTCTGCCCGAGACGGTGGCAGCCAGCGGGCGCTACGGCGGCAACAGCAAGAAGACCGTCATCGGTCATCCCATGTACTCACAGGTTGGCTTTATCTACGACGGCATCTTCAAGAGTCAGGAGGAGATTGATAACCATGCAAATCAGGATGGTGCTGGCTTAGGCCGCATCCGCTATAAGGACCTGAACGGCGACGGTGTCATCACAGAGGACGACCAAGATTGGATTTTCGACCCGACACCCGACTTCACTTGGGGCTTGAACATCTACCTGCAATACAAGGACTTCGACCTGACCATGTTCTGGCAAGGAGTGCAGGGTGTTGACGTGGACTGCCGCGGCTATAAGTCGCAGACCGACTTCTGGGCAAACTCGCTGATAAACGTGCCCTACCTGAACAAAGGCGTGCGTGCACTCGATGCCTGGAGTCCGCTGAATCCCGACAGTGAGATTCCCGCACTGACCACATCGGACACCAACCGCGAGGGGCGTATCTCGAGTTATTACATCGAAAACGGCTCGTATGTGAAACTGCGCACCATCCAACTGGGCTACAATCTACCCAAGAGTTTGACCGACAAACTGCGCATGGACCGCATCCGCATCTATGCTTCGGCTCAGAACCTGCTGACCATCAAGAGCAGCAAGTTTACTGGTGCTGACCCGGAGAACCCCGGATTCAACTATCCCATCCCTCTCAACCTCACTTTCGGACTCAATGTTTCATTCTAAATATATAGTAACAATTATGAAAACGACATATAGAATTTTCTGCGTAATCTGTATCTGTTTCGGTCTCATGGGCTGTTCCGACTTCCTGGACGAGCAGGTGCCGCAGGCTACGCTGACTCAAGACGAGGTGAAGAAACCTGAATACATTGACAACGTGCTGATTTCAGCCTATGCCGGACTGCTCAGCATCGAAGACATGAACTCTTCGTTCTCGCTATGGAACTATGACACCCGCTCAGACGATGCCTATGTGGGCGGTTCAAACCCCTCAGACGGTGAACCCTTCCACATCCTGGAGAAGCATACTACTGTGATGACCACCGACTGGCCCTACAACGACATCTGGAACCGATTCTACAAATATCTGTCGCGCATCAGCCTGTCGCTCGACATGCTTGCCGTTGCCGATCAGGAGAACACCACCATACAACAGCGTACCGCAGAAATGAAGTTTCTTCGTGCATACGGACATTTCCAGCTGAAGCGTCTGTTCAAGAAGATTCCATTCGTCAACAAACTTAACATGCAGGAAGACGACTACAACAATCTGACGAATACTGAATACACTAACGACGAAGGCTGGCAGCAGATCATCAACGACTTGGAAGACGCATACGCCGTATTGCCAGCCACTCAGGCGGATAAAGGCCGTCCCACCAAGGCTGCCTGTGCTGCCTTCCTGGCAAAGGTGTATCTCTACAAGGCCTATCGTCAGGACGATGCTAACTCGAACAAGGTGACCTCCGTCAATGAAGCCGACTTGCAGAAGGTGGTGGAATACACTGCTCCCGGACTCTATGCCGGCTATGGGCTGGAGAGCGACCTGCACAATAACTTCCGACCCGAAGAGCAGTACGAGAACGGCAAGGAGAGCATCTGGGCCATCCAGTACTCGAAGAACGACGGTACAGTGTATGGCAACCTGAACTTCTCCTACCGACTAATTGTTCCCTGCATTCCCAAGGTTCACGATGCTGGCTGTGACTTCTATAAACCGTCTATCAACCTGGTCAATGCCTATCGCACCAACAGCGATGGACTGCCACTGATTGACAATGCTGCCGCTGCAGCTTCCGACTATGAGGTAGGGTCGGCACAGACCGTTGATCCGCGTCTCTTCGTGACCGTTGGCGTTCCTGGAACTCCTTATATGTTCAATCCCAACTTTATGATTAGCAAGTCTAACACGTGGAGTCGCTCGGGTGGTATGTATGGCTATTACGTATCTCTGAAGCAGAACGTTGACCCATCGCTCACCGACACCTATCTTTTTGTGTGCGACAACCAGTGGGCCAGTTCGATGAACCGCGTGGTTTTCCGCTATGCCGACGTGCTGCTGATGCGTGCCGAAGCGCTGGCTCAACTTGGAAAGACCGATGAAGCCATTTCACTGGTCAATCAGGTGCGCAGCCGTGCCCAGGGCATGACCACTGGCAGCGTTGTGGCTAACTATCCTAATAAGTATGGTGTTCACTATGCCATCGGCAAATACAACGGTTCTTACTCTAAGGAAGAAACCTTGAAGATAGTCAAGATGGAGCGCCGCCTGGAACTGGCCATGGAGAGTGAGCGTTTCTTCGACCTCGTGCGCTGGGGAGAAGCCGCTACTGTTATCAACCGCTTCTACACTACCGAAGGCGAGAAGATGAACTTCCTGAGCGGTGCGGTGTTCACTGCCGACAAGAACGAGTATCTGCCTATTCCCGACGACCAGATGAAGGCCGCAAACGGGCACTATACGCAGAACTGCGGACAATGGTAAAAACATTTTATGGTTTATATTAATAGTTTACAGTTATGATTACTAAAATAAAGTATTTATTTGCTGCTTGTCTCGTATGTTGTGGCATTATTGCTGCTTTGACCGCATGCAGCGATGACCACACGGGTAGTATCGACGTAAGCGGACAGTGTCTGGTTGAGAAATTCGTGCTGAACGGACAATACGAGGGTATTATTAACACCGAGGAGCGTCTGGTAAAAATAAAGGTGCCTGCTGACTTCAGTCAGAAAAACAATATGGAAATCACCAGCCTGACGGTATCATCTGGTGCTGAGACCAATTTAAAGGTGGGTGACCACGTAAACTTCGATGCCGACCGCACGTTACACATCACCAATGGTGACATTGAGATGGACTATCAGATTAGTGTGCGCAACGACGAGGCACTGATGTCGCTCTTCATGCTCGAAGGCGTGAAGGGAGCCATCAACCAGGACGACAAGACTGTTACCGTATCGGTAATGGCCAACAGCGGCATCGACCTTGAGAATGCCACCTTCGAGGTGGCGTGCAGCGAGGATGCCACATGCAGCCCAGCCAGTGGCACAAAGGCCAATTTCAAGGAACCGGTCCAAATAACGCTGAACGACAACACGGCCACCAACACCTATACCGTCTATGTGACACTCATCGAGAATCCCGTGGCTCTTTTCGTTGGAGACGCCGAGAATGTTGAGATGCTCAACGATGAGGAAAAGGCTGCCGCCAAGTGGCTTACTGGCAACATTGAGGGTGCCGCCTATGCTTCGTGGGACATGGTGGCCAGCGGCAGCATCTCGCTCGACGAGTGCAAACTCATCTTCTTCCACCGCCACAGTCCTGCCTACGGCAACTACAACGGATTTGCTGAGGCTGCAACGGGTGCCATGACGGCCCTGCCCAAGATGAAAGATTTCTGGAAGCGTGGCGGTGCTTTCGTTTTGAGCCGTTCGGCTGTGAACTACGCCATTGCCCTGGGGGCTATGCCCGAGGATGCCTATCCCAATAACTGCTGGGGCGGCGGTGGCGGCGAAGGCAGCGACCTGATGGGCGACGACCCCTGGCACTTCTTTGCCTACGACGCCGGTCATCCGCTGTGGAAGAACCTGAAGGCTTATCCCGGCGCTGCGCCAGACGCTGTCTATACACTCGACAACGGCTACACCATCTGTAACACCACGTCGCAGTTTGCCCTCTGGAGTCCCTACACGGGGCAGGAAGCCTTCGAGGCCATCACTGGGGCACGTGCCCTTAGCCATGGCGGCGACGGTGCCGTGGTGGCATGGGAACTGAAAGCCGCCAGCGGCAACTTTGGCAAGGGGGGTATCATCTGCTTCGGCTCAGGGCTCTTCGACTGGAACTCGCCTACGCCCTTCACGCCGGTCTATCACGACAACGTGGGCCGCATCATGCTCAACGCATTCGATTATCTAACCAAATAAAATCAGAAAATTATGAAGACAATGATATATTCAGTATTCGCTCTCATGCTGTCGGCCACTGCGCTGACGGCATGCAGCGATGACGAGTTCAGCGGCGATCCCGCCAAGGACTGGAACGGCACGGCCACCTTTTTTGCTCCTGCCGACGACCGGGGCTTCGGAACCTACTATACTCCGGCCGTAGGCCGTGTGGGCGACCCGATGCCTTTCTACGACCAGAAGGCAGGCGACTTCAAGGTGCTCTACCTGCAGGAATTCATCAACAATATGACCCATCGCTTTCACCCCATCTGGGCTGTTTCCACCGCTGATGGTGCCAACTATGAGTCGCTGGGCGAACTGCTGCCCTACGGAGCCAACGACTATCAACAGGACGCTGCCCTGGGCACGGGTTGTGCATACGAGAAGGACGGCACGTACTATATCTACTATACTGGCCACAACGGCAACTGCAAGAACCGGGAGGTGGTGATGCGCGCCACATCAAGTGACTTCAAAACGTGGACGAAGGACGAACTCTGGACGCTCAACGGCCCAGACTTCGGCTACTCGGGCAACGACTTCCGCGACCCGCAGATCTTCATGGCCGACGACGGCCTCTACCGTATGATTATTGCAACCTATCCCGTGAATGGTGGTGACCCGGTCTTCGCCGAATTCAAGTCGAGCGACCTGAAGAACTGGGACCACGTTGGCCGCATCCGTATGATCTGGGACCGTATGCTCGAGTGCCCCGACGTGTTCAAAATGGGCGACTATTGGTACATGGTCTATAGCGAGAGTTTCCGCGCCTCGTGGAGCCGCAAGGTGAAATATATGATGGCCAAGAGCTACGATGAACTGAAGAACTGCTTCAATGATGGGCCAAAGTGGCCTGCCGACGGTCATGAGGGTGTGCTCGACAGCCGCGCCTTCTATGCTGGCAAGACGGCTTCCAACGGCCGCGACCGCTACATCTGGGGATGGTGCCCGTTCCGCACAGGAGCTGATATCCATGAGAAAAACACCAACGTGGGTGCAGGCGACGGCAACGAGCCCGCATGGAGTGGAGCGCTGGTGTGTCATAAGATTATCCAGCATGCCGACGGCACACTGACACTCGGTGCCGTACCGGCTATGGCGGCAAAGTATGGCACGCAGGCCAACGCCAGCGTGATGGCATCAAGCGGCTACAGCAATGGTGTGCTCAGTGGCGATGGAGCCTACGTGCTCTACAGTCGTCTGGGCAGTTGCAACCATATCTCGTTCACGGTGAAGACATCTAACAACTGGGATAAGTTCGGCATTTCCTTTGCACGCGGCACTGATTCTAAGAAGTACTACACAATAGTGGTCAATCCCGAATGGGAAGACGGGCGCAAGGTGAACTTCGAACAGGAGGGAGAAGAAGGCAAGGGCTTCATCGAGGCTGCCGACGGCTACAACTTCGCCCGTCCGGCAGACAATGTTTACAACGTGGACATCTATACCGACAACTCGGTGCTGACGCTCTACATCAATGACGTCTGTGCCTACACGCAGCGCATCTACGGCATCCAGAAAAACTGCTGGAGCATCAACAACTATGGTGGCTCTATCACAATAAGCGATGTGAAAGTGACTTATCAATAAGTCCAGTAGGATAATATCCGTCGATCCTCAGTCTTCCGAAAGACGGAAGGGGATGGGACTATGCAAAAGGCAACCCAAAGTTATGCGGGTTGCCTTTTGCGTTTGCTGCTGATGGTGCTTTATTACTAACCATGGAAATCTGCCGTGAACTCCGATGGAAATTGTCAGTCTTTCTTGTTGTTCAGTAATTGCGACATGATGTTTGATGTGTGTTTGGTTCGCTGCAAAAATACAAAAAACAGGCAATATCATCTGATGATTGCCTGTTTTTCGTGAAAAGTTCTATTTTTAACTGCCTGAGCTTACTATACGAGGAAATCCTGGGGCAGCGGGGGCATGGCTCCGTTCTGCGTGCAGACGAAGGCCGAAACCTTGACGGCCAGCGCGTGGGCCTCGTGGATGGGCTTGCCCTTCAGGATGGCTGCGCAGAAAGAACCGGTGAAGGAATCGCCGGCACCGACCGTGTCGGCCACTTCCACCTTCGGCGTGGGCTGATAGTACGACCGGTCGGCCGTGAACACATAGCTGCCGTTGGTTCCGCAGGTGAGCACCAGGATGTCGAGATTGTACTCCCGGATGAGCTGCTTGCAGCGCTTTTCCTCGTCGAGGTCGGGAAGCGAGAACATACGGCTGACCACAACCAGCTCCTCGTCGTTGATCTTCAGGATGTTGCATCGGCGCATGGAGGCTTCGATGATTTCCTTGGTGAAGAAACTCTGGCGCAGATTGATGTCGAAAATCTTCACGCAGTCGGCGGGGGTGGCGTCGAGGAATTTCGCGATGGTCTCGCGGCTGACAACGCTTCGCTGGGCCAGCGATCCGAAGCAGACGGCCTGACAGTTGCGGGCTACCTGCTCTATCTCAGGCGTGAAGGGTATATTGTCCCATGCCACTCCTTCGCGGATGTTATAGGTAGGGATGCCTTGCTCGTCGAGCGTCACCTGTACCGTTCCCGTGGGATAAGGGATGCGCGGCATCAGGTAGCTGAGCCGGCGGTCTTCGAGTGCGGCTATCGTTTCCTCGCCCAGGGCATCCTCGCCCAAGGCGCTGACGGCAAGGGTGTCGAAACCAAATTGTCCGGCATGATATGCGAAGTTGGCAGGTGCGCCACCTAGTTTCTTTCCTTCGGGCAGGCAGTCCCATAATGCCTCGCCCAGACCTACGATTTTTCTTTCCATGACTGTGTTATTGTTTAACTTGTTTGATATACGTGATAAGATAAAGTACGCCCACGGCCATCACGGCCACGGCTCCGGCCTGTCCCATGGCATCGCTCATGAAGCCCATGATGAGGGGGAACACGGTGCCGCCGAAGAGTCCCATGACCATCAGTCCCGATACTTCGTTCTGCTTCGTGGGCATGGCGGTCAGGGCCTGGGCAAAGCACATTGAGAAGATGTTGGAGTTGCCGTAGCCCACCAGCGCGATACCGGCATAGAGCAAGAGTTTGGTGGAACCGCTGAACATGAGCACCATGCTGAGTGCCATCATGATGACCGAAATGATGAAGAACACCTTCGTCTTCATCACGCGGAGGAAGAACGAGCCCGAAAGACAGCCGATGGTACGGAAAATAAAATAGAGACTGGTGGCAAAGGCGGCGTCGTTGAGAGTCATCCCCAATCGCTCCTGCAATATCTTGGGAGCAGTGGTGTTGGTACCCACGTCGATACCCACATGGCACATGATACCTAAGAACGAAAGCAGTACGATGGGCTCGCCCAACAGTTTGATGCAGTCAACAAACGATGAGGCCTTGCCTTCAATCTTCTGTTCCTTAATCGGTGTAATCCAGAGTAACAGTGCGGCCAAAAGTCCTATTACGAAATAGATAGCAAAGAGTACGCGCCAGTTCAACCCCAAGTTGGGTATCACGGCAGTGGCACCCCACATGGCCAGATAGGGAGCCATGAACGAGGAGATGGCCTTCACAAACTGTCCGAAGGTGAGCGATGAGGCCAGGTTCTTACCTCCGGTGACCAGTGCCATCAGTGGGTTCAGCGAGGTCTGCATCAATGCGTTTCCGATACCCAGCAGCGAGAAGGAAGCCAGCATGATGGGGAAGTTCTCGCCAAACAATGGCAGTAGCAGTGATATCACTGTCACAATAAGTGATAACAGTACGGTCTTTTTCTTTCCAATCTTGTTCATCAACATACCTGTGGGTATGGAGAAAATCAAGAACCAGAAGAATACCAGTGAGGGAAACACGTTGGCTACGGAGTCTGTCAGTCCGAGGTCTTCTTTCACATAGTTGCTGGCGATGCCAACCAGATCGACAAATCCCATGGCGAAGAAACAGAGCATCACCGGGATAAGCAGGGCAGTTTTATTTTCTTTCATAGCTTGATATTTTTTGTTTTAGGTATTACATTTTCAGTTCATAGATTTTAGCCTTCCCGCCCTTCACCTTTATGGTGTTGTAAGGCTCGGTGGGGAATACCAGGTTGGTCATCACCATCTTACCCTCGCTGTCGAAGGCTTCGATGCTGCAGTTGTCGATGAAGATGCGCAACTGGCGGATGGCTCCGTATGTCGGGGCCACAGTCTCAATGGGGAAGGCGTCGCTGAACGACGTTGCACCGCTTTGTTTGCGGTCCATGGCAAAAGTGCGGTTGGCCTCATCGTAGCGCATCGTCACCTTCTCGCCCTTCGCATTCTGCAGCACAATGTCGGCAGAACCTTTCACATCGACCACCACTTCGCAGGCATTCGAGAGTTTCTTCAGTTGCTTGCCGCGCACGGCGTTAATTTCCTTAGATGGAATGGAAGCCAGGATGGTCTCGTCGCCTGATTTGAAAATCTTTAGATCGCGGGGAATGCTGTTGGCACTTCTGTACTGCTGGGTGGGAACCACGCCTGCATACTGCCAGTTGCTCATCCAGGCCAGTGCCACATGGCGGCCTTCGGGAGCATTGTGGAAAGTCACCGTGGCATAATGGTCTTTGCCGTAGTCCATCCATTTGGTCGTAGAGGGCTTGGAGTTGCACACGAAGCGGTGACCATCGAACGATCCCGTGAAATACTGCGTGGCACTTCCACCGAAAGGACCACCGGGGTTGATATTCAGCAAGAGCACCCACTCAGAACCACCAAACTCTAGCATATCAGGACATTCCCACACCCCGTCGTGGTTGCCATACTCGTGGCCGAAAGAACTCTCGTAGGTCCACTCCTTCAGGTTCTTCGACGAATAGAACTGCACTTCCTGACCGACGGCCAGCACTACAATCCAGCGCTGTGTGCCCTCGTGCCAGAACACCTTCGGGTCGCGGAAATCGGGAACATCCAGCGTCAGCACGGGGTTGCCGGCATATTTCGTGAACGTCCGTCCGCCGTCGGTGCTGTAGGCAATACTCTGCGTCTGATGGCGTCCGGCCGAAGTGTACATGGCCACAATGGCGCCGGCTCCGAAACCGGCCGTGTTGTTCTTGTCAATCACGGCACTGCCGCTGAAGATGGTCCCCAGTCCGTCGGGCTCGATGGCATCAGGCATCTGTTGCCAATGCACCAAGTCAGTGGAGACACTGTGGCCCCAGGTCATGTTCTCCCACTGCGAACCGTAAGGATTCAACTGGAAATACAGGTGCCACTGGCCATCCTTATAGAACATACCGTTGGGGTCGTTCATCCATCCGTACTTCGGTGTGTGGTGATATGCGGGGCGGAAGTGCTCGCGGTTGGCCGTATCGAAAGCCGACGAAAGTTTTATCTCCTTCCAGCAGGTGAAATTCTTTACTGATCCTGTCTTGTGGCGATCGGCAGGGAACACGATGTCGAGCAAGTATTTCCCGTTTCCTCCATTTCTCATTTTCTCATTTTCTCCATTTCTCATTTCCTCAAAACGGAGCGGAACAAAATAATCCACCTTGTCAACGGCAAGTTTCACATTGAAACTCTTTACAACATGATTGTTGCAAATCACATCCACATGGGCATTCTCTTCCTTTTCTTCTACAGGTAGCAGCAGGCATTCGTTTCCCGGCTGTACCCTCAACATGGTGTGTGTGTCACTCAGATGCTCGGGTGAGGCAATCTGTGCATCCGCATTGGTGCCTGCAGCCAAGAAGGCCGCTGCGGCAATAAGAATTTTCAGGCTTTTGTTCATTTTTGTTAGTACATTTGATTTATCTGACTGCAAAGATAGCGGAAAAAGCGATTTTCGTGCTAAAACAAATGTTTCAGAAAGTCACAAAAATGTTTCAGTGAAACAATTTTCCCATTAAATCCGCTTTATCCTCCCTGTATGTCACAGATGAAAACCTTGAAGGAAAAATCCACCCAGTGATTCTGAAATCACCGGGTGGACTGTCAATTGATCATTTTGAAAACAATCTTTTCATTTTCAAATAACCTAACTGCTATTAACAACCTAAGATGAATTAATCCAACAGATGATTTAAACTTAGATAGACATCAGGTACTCAACACTGTTCTTGGCCAGTTTCAGGATGTTGTCCTGACAGGAGTTGTTCTTGGGATGGGCGCTCTTGTCGGGGGTTCCATCGGCATTCTTCATAGAGAACTCACAACCACCATTGCCAATGCAGAGCACCGTACCACAGCCTTTCTGGAATCCTTCTGGGGCTTTCTCTGCACCCTTAGCCTCCCATACATTGAGCTGTGAGACCCATGCCGATTGGCTGTCCCACGTACCGAGAGGATAGATACCATACTCGGTGGTCAGAGACACGTAGCACTCTTCGGTGGTATTGCCAAGGTCGGTAAGTTTGGTGGGAATGTCGAAGAACAGGCAGTTGTGGTCTTCTGTCCAGCCTGCACCCTTCATGGCTATGCCCACAGGACAGCCGTCATGAAGTTTCTCGGTGGGCAGTCCGGCATAGATGGGATGCGAGCTGAAATCAACGTAGAACGACTCGGTCTTGAGGCAGATACCCATCTTCCATACGTCGGGATTCATTCCGCCAGTGCCGCAGCCGAAGGCGTTGTTCACACCACGGAGGAGTGAAGTGGGGAGACGGTTGATTGTGCCGATATAGGGAACGGCATGCGACCACAAAAGCAAATTTCCGCCATTCTTAACATACTGTTCGATGCAGGGGGCTGCATTGCGTGCCACTTCGGAGAAGTTCCAGATGTCGTCAGCATTGCCAGTCTCGATGTCGCGCAGCCAGAAGAGCATGCGATAGTCCTCGATGTCGGTCACGGTGTTGATCGAGCCGAAATAGACATACTCACCATTGGGATAGTTCTCGTTGAACCACAGCCAGGCGCTGGCTTCATCGTCATCGCCATTAGCAATGAGTTCCTCGGGCGTGGGATATTCAGAGAGGAAGGCTGGAATCTTGCCGCCAATCTTTGCAGAAGCCATAACGGGCAGGGCGCGTCCCTTGTCGTTCTCGGCGATGACGGTGGCTTCCCAGCTCTCTTTCATTTGTACGTCCTTCAGGAGATAGGACGGTTCGTTGACGGTGGTCGTAACCACTCTTGAGCCAGTACTGTTGGTGAGTTTAAGGATATAGGACGTAGCATCGGGGCTGGCTGTCCACGTGATTTTCAAGTCGTGCTTGTCGTCGGCCATGTCAATTTGCTCCATTTTCACGTTGCTTGCTGAAGTGGCACCGGGACGTGTGTACGACGTCATCACGCCATTGGAGATAGCCTCGCTGGTAGCATATTTGAAAAGAAACTCATAGAGCTGGTTGGTCTCGAGATTCTTCAGCGTGAAAGAATTGCCTTGACAGGGGACGAAGCCCTGTATCTGCGAACCGTTCTTGAACACGGCCACCTGCATGGTGGCACCCTGACTACTCTGGGGCCACGTAAGGGTATAGTCGTAATTGTTGTCGCCGCTGGCCACGCCCTTGATTTGCGCCGCATCCGGAGCTGCTACTTTCATCTCACCGGAGCCTGGAAGGTCTCTGTCCTGACAGGAGGTGAAGAGAAGAGCACCTAGCAGAGCTACACCTATTATATTATATATCTTATTCATAAAGCATTAATCTTTAATTTTTTAACTTTAAACTATAAACTCATTAATACCCTTTGTTCTGGTGATAGAGTCCCTGCACGTAGTTCATCTGATTGTTGGCGATGGGGAAATACTCATTCTTGCCAGGGGTGAAGAAGGCATCCTTGTAGTAGAGGGCATAGGTCTGGCCGTCATACTCGTCGGTCTTCTCCGTTTCGAAATACTTGTTGAGCGTCTTGGAGAGCAGGCCCCAACGGCGCAGGTCGAAGAAACGGTGGCCCTCCATGGCCAGTTCTAGACGGCGTTCCCAGCGCAGGGCCTTGCGTGCATCGTCTTGCGATGCGAAACTGCCGTAGAGACTGATGTCGCACTGGTCTTTAGCATACTTGATGAGCGATGTGCTGCTGATGTCACGTTTGGCACGGCTGCGAATCTCGTTGATGATCTGCAGGGCCTCGCCGTTGTAGTCGCCCATCTCGATCAGTGCCTCGGCACGCATCAGCATCACGTCGGTGTAGCGGAGCACGTAGTCGTTCTGGCCGAAAGCCTGCCAGGGGTTGTCGTAGTCCTCGCCCTTCGAGCGCTGGGGGATTTCCTTCATCGAGCAGTAGTAGCCGTAGGTGTTGGGCGTGCGGCTGTTGGCCTTGGTCAGCGTGAACTGTTCCTCGTATTTATAAGGATAGGTGGGCATTCCCACGGTGTGGAACAGGCGGGGGTCGTACTTATACTTAGAGTCGGCACCATTCACGACGATGGCGTTGTGGTCTTCGTCGAAATTGTCCATGGGCAGACCGTTCTTGGTCTTAAAGGCATTGACGAGGTTCTGCGAGGGCTTGTGGAAGTCCCATCCGCACGACCAAACGCCCCATACGCCGTTCAGCATGTTCGACCAGTTGGCACGTCCGAACTGTGTGCCGTCGTCGGCCTTGTTGGAGTGCTGCACGGCAAAGATGCTCTCCACGGAGTTGGCATAGTCCTGCAGGAAGATGTGTCCGTAGGTGTCGAGATAGTTGTAGGGAGAGTTCTTCACCACGTCGGTGTATTCCACCACCTTCTGAATCTTCTGCTTGTCCACGTGGGCATAGCCCGTAGTGGCCTCGTAGCCGTCGCCGTAGGCCCAGTTCAGGTAGCATTTGGCCAGATAGGCGGCTGCAGCCACCTTGTGTGCACGGCCTGTGGTGCCGGGAGCAGCCTCGGCCAGGTTATCGTAGGCATACTGGAAGTCATCAATGATGTGCTGCATAATCTCGTTGTGTGAACTCTGCGGACAAGCCTCGATGGCTGCATTGTCCATGCCTTCGGTAATAAAAGGCACCTCGTACCACATCTGCTGTAGCTTGTAATAGAAATGGCCGCGCAGGAAGCGCACTTCACCTTTTAGCTGCTTAATGGCAGGGGTATCTTCGGCATTGGCCATTGATTCCAAAGCACGGTTGCAACGGGAAATGGCGCTATAGAGCTGATACCAGAGTTCGTCGAACTCACCGCGATCGGGTTGCAGCGTGGAGAAAATCTCCATGGGGTGATAACCCGTGTCGTTTTCGCCGGAGCCGCCCTTCAGGCAGTCGTCGGCACTCATGTCGCCGTAAGGCCAGAGGTTAAACGGATAGGAATACCAGTCGTCGCCAAGTTTGGCATAGGCTGCGGTGACGAGTTTCTCAGGACTGGAAAACGCCGTTTCTTCATCGAGCGTGCCCTGCGGTTTCACATCATCTACGCTGCATGACACTGCTAAGACAGAAAGCAGCAGTGATGCTATATATAAATTGATCTTTTTCATAATTCTTAAATCTTAACTCTTAATTCTTAACTCTATTAGAATCCCAGTTGTATTCCAAAGGTGAAGGAAGCTGTGTGAGGATAGTTCCAGGCCGTGCTCTCAGGATCTGAGCAGGTGAGCGTTTTCGACTTAATGGTCAGGAGATTGTCACCGGAGAGGAAAACGCGGGCCTTAGACAAGAGCAGCTTCTTGGCAATGGTCTCAGGCAGGGTATAGCCTAATTGCAATGTACGCATCTTAATGTAGGAACCATTCTCGACGAAGTATGATGACAGGCGTCCCTCGTCTGCTCCATTCGATGTGGTAAGGGCAGGTATGGTGGAACCACTGTTGGCGGGAGTCCATGCGTCGATCAGACGCTCTCCCTTGTTAGAGCCAGCATCGGTGATACTCCAGAAGTCGGTCTGGAATTTCTGATCGTTGATGACATCAACACCGGCAACACCCTGCCAGAACATGGTGAAGTCGAAATTGCGGTAGGATACGTTAACGTTGACACCATAGGAGAAATTGGGAACGGGATTGAATATCCATGTGCGGTCTTTCTCGTTGATCATGCCGTCGCCATCGAGGTCGGCATATTTCAGACCACCCACACGGGCACCTGCCTGTCCGCGGGAAAGCACTTCCTCGCGTGATTGATAGAGACCTTCAACCACATAGCCAATGCGCGAGCCATAGGCACGCTCGTCTTGAGCCAGGTTGTGGTAGTCGTTGTGCTCATAGGAGTTCTTCGACTTCTCGGGTAGATAGGTCACCTTGGAGCGGTAGAAGTCAACATTGCCAGTTACGTCGTACGATAGTCCGTAAGAAGTCTTATGACGATAGCCCAGCGTGAATTCCATACCCCAGTTCTTGAGCGTGGGACCATTAATCCAAGTCTGTCCGCCGAAACCAATGGCTCCGAGGAATGCTGGCTGTACAAGCATGTCCTTAGTCTCCTTGAAGAAAAGGTCGTAAGAACCGTAGAGGTCGTCGTTGAAAAGCAGGAAGTCGGTACCAAAGTTCCACTGTGATGAGGACTCCCACTTCAGGTCTTCATTTGCAGATTGCAATTTATAATAGCCGGAGGGCAATGTACCTGATTTCTGTAGATTAAGGTCGTAGGCTGTGGAGTTCTCACGACTAGAACCGTAGTCTGCAACGTAAAGTCCGAAGTGAGCGGTATTTGAGTTCATGCCCTGGTTACCGGTCACACCATAGCTGGCGCGGATTTTCCAGTCGCGCAGCCATTCGGCATTGATATGTTTTGAGAGGCGATAGCCTAATGATACGGAGGGGAATGTACCATACTGGTGGTTTTTACCGAAGCGGCTCGAACCGTCATGGCGTAATGTGAACGAAGCCAGCAGGAGGTCGTTCCAGTTATAGTCTATTTTGCCAAAGTATGACATCAGTTTATAAGAGTCGCCAGCACCAGTGACGTTCTGAATGCCTGTACCAGCATTGGGCCACATATAGTCGAATGTCTCCAATGGATAGTTGGTGCGACGGGCTGAGAAATCAATGTAGTTGTCCTGATGAGCCTCAATACCGAGAAGAATGTTCAAGTTGTGGTTTTCGATGATGTCGAAATTATACTGTAGGGTGTTAGACCAAGTCCATTTCGTGCTATGCGTCTGTGAAAGCGTGCTGGCATTGGTGCTATTCTTTACGACATCCGAATTCCAGGTGTGCTGCAGGCTGCGGATATTGCTGTTGGTGTAGTCGATACCGAAATTTGAACGGAAGAGCATGCCCTTGATAGGGGTGATGTCAACATAAGCATTGGCAAATATACGCCACTTTTTCAATCGGTTGTCCTTATTATGATAGAGTTCGCGCATAGGGTTCTGACGATCACTCATACCACCCACAGGCCCAGAGAAAGTAACTCCGTCCTCTTCATAGACGGGAAGTGTAGGAGCAATTTTCAAGGCATTTTCCAGAGGAGCGCAATCTACATTGTTAGAATAGGAGAACGTAGCATTCTCACCTACCGTGATGATACTATTAATCTTATAACTGCTGTTGAAGCGTGCAGAGAAGTTCTCGAAATCTGTATGCTTCAGCACACCTAAAGCCTTCTTATAGCCTACAGAGAAGAGCGACGAGCCCTTGTCGTTAGCTTTCGAAAGCGAAAGGTCATAGTTCTGGGTGATGCCCTTGCGGCTAATTTCGTCCACCCAGTCGGTATCGCTGTAGCGCATGGTCCTGTTGGAATTCATATAGCCGTCATAGAAACCTCCCACTGCATAGGATTCCATGGCACCCGTGACTGGGTTATAGACCGAGATAGGTGTACCTCCTGCAACATCAAGAGCCAAGCCATAGTTCCTGGCATAGTCGGCAGGATTCTTCCCGTCGTTCAAAGCTGCCTGTACAAGCGCAGTGGCATACTGCTGAGTGTTGAGAAGTTTCATCTTCTGCGACATCCATGCCATCGACACGGAGGCATTGAAGTCAATATTTACCTTGTCGCCTTTTTTGCCTTTCTTGGTGGTGATAACAACGACACCGTTGGCAGCTCGAGAACCATATATAGAGGCAGAGGCAGCATCTTTCAACACCTGCATGGTCTCAATGTCAGAAGCATTCAGGCTGTTCAGCGAACCGCTGAATGGCATGCCATCGACAATGTAAAGAGGAGATGTGCTTGAACCACCCATACTGCCGATACCACGTATGTGAACATCAGCCTCGCCGGAAGGAGAGCCATTCGAAGTAATGGTCATACCGGGCACTTTACCTTGTAGGGAAGCCATAGGGTCGGTGTTGCTCGTCTTGAAGTCTTTGGTTTCCACAACACCGACAGACCCCGTCAAGTCGGCCTTGCGCTGTACCTGATAACCAGTCACCACCACTTCCTGCAACATCTCGGCGTCATCTTTCAGTGTCACCTTCATACCGCTTTGGGCGGGAAGTTCCACCGTCTGATAGCCAATGTAAGAGATGGTGAGGATGGCACCCTCGTTCACTTTAATAGTAAAGTTGCCGTCGAAATCTGTAACGGTACCGTTCGACGTACCTTTTTCCATCACCGTGGCACCGATGACGCCTTCGCCAGTGGCATCAACGACTGTGCCCGATGCTTCTGTCTTCTGCGCCTGAATGGCAACGCAGACGAACAAGAGCAATGTGCTCAGTAGAAATCTTCTTAGATCTTTCATTTCTTGTCTTTTTAAGTTAGCAATAGATTTACTGGCAGCAAAGGTAGTCTGAACATTAAAAAGAGGATAAAACAGATGTTTCAAGTGGTAAAAAAAATCGTTCATGTAACATTTTTGCTGTTAAATGAACGATTTTTATGATTCCCTCGCTATTTCATTTCCCCGGGGACAACCCCGAATTCATCCTTGAAACACTTCGTGAAGTAACTGGGAGAAGAAAAACCTACGTCGTAAGCTACCTCGGATACGTTACGATTGCCCTGTGCCAACAAGGCTTTGGCTCGGTTCAGGCGGCTTAGGCGGATGATATCGACAGGGGTGCGCCCCGTCAGGGCTTTCACCTTTCGGTAGAGCTGCACTCGGCTTAGGCTCATATCGCTTGCCAAAGACTCAACGCCAAAGTCGCTGTCGGTCATCTTCTCCTGTACCAACTGACGCAAACGGTCAAGGAAGTTGGAATCGATATCGCCGTCTTCGGCTATCAGTTCTTGTTGTTCTTTGCTGACCCGGGTGACGTCGGCAGAAGCATCGGTATTCTCTTCTTCCGTTTTATCTCCTTCTGGGGAACTGGGAGCGGTAACTCTCTCTCTCATCGTGGAACTGGAGGGGGTTGCCGTCACCAAGGCGAAGGCTTCACGTTCTATGCGATGGCGGCGGCGCAAGGCGTAGATACGGAACCACATCAGTCCGATGATCAGCAGTGCGATTATGCCCATGAGTAAGAGGTATATTCGCTGATGTCGGTATTGTGACAGATACCAATCCACTTTCTCGTGAAGCGTAGAAAGACGTTCGTTCTGCTCGCTCATCTCCTCTGCCTGCATCAGCATCACCTCGGCATTCTCATGAGTCACCAAGGCCGACTTCAGTAAGTTCTCTTTCTCGTAGGGCTTGCCCTCCAGGATGTTCATCGCAAGTCGTATTAGCAAGTCACCTCGCGTGGGATATATATAAGAGGTAGATAGCACACCCTTTTTCACTTGCTCAATGCCGCCGTCTTTCGTCGGCAAGGCATCGATGCCCACAAACATTATATTCTTTTCCAAGCCCTGTTTCTTCGCTGCTTTATAGGCGCCGACCGCCATGCGGTCGTTCTGGCCGAACACGCAGACAATATCCTGCCGCTGCTGGAGCACTGAGTCCATTAGGCGGAAGCCGCTATTTTGTGTCCAATCGCCGTCACATGTGATGAGCCGGCTTCCATCGCCGATTCCCTTCACGAATCCTTCATGGCGTTCCTGTGCCGGTGAAGACCCCTTCAGGCCCTTGATTTCCAGGATGGTCCCTTGGCTCTTCTGTCCGATAATGTATTTGCCTATTATGCTGCCCATCATCTGATTGTCAGCACCCATGAATGCCGTATATTTCTTGGAGTCACTTTTCCGGTCGAAGAGAATCACGGGAATGCCCATGTCGTAGGCACGGTCAATGGCTGGAGAGATGGTGTTTACCTGATTTGGCGACACAATCAGCAGATCAACCCCCTCATCGATGAAATGGTTAATCTGGCTAATCTGAACCTTGTCGTTATCGTCGGCCGAGGCAAATTCGATATCCACATTGTCATAAAGATAAGTACACATCTTGAGTTCCTGGTTCTGTTTATCGCGCCAGATGTCTCCACTACATTGTGATACTCCTATACGCCAAGTCTTGTGTCCTGTGCACGAAACAAGGACAAGTAGGAGTAGCATCATATATAAATTGTTGATGAGTCTCATTTTATGATGTATTTTTAGTTCAGATGATGCTTACGTCAAGTATAATCATGTGCAAAGTTAGGTAATATTTTTAAAAATGAGTACAAAAACAATGTTTTTTTTTGATTTCCTGTTTAGCTTTTGCTTACTTCAGATTACAATATTGTTTGCAATAAGTTCGCAAATAATAGAAAAAAGAGGTTGCGATTTCTCGTAACCTCTTGATTTTTAAGGCGCTTCAGGATGGGCTTGAACCAACGCCCCCCTGATTAACAGTCGTAAAAAGTGGATTTTTATGATTATTTATGAGTATTGCATTCCGTTGAATATCAATGCATTATATGTTTGACATCAAGTTTTGAGCACGTCTGAATACGTTTAAATTAGGGTACGTGTGTTCCCGTGGTGTTCCCGAATTTGGATATTGACCTTTTATTTTTCTTTACAAAGTTCCCTTTTCTGCTTCCAATTCGTAACTACTATTTAGGTAGCATTAAATATGTGAGTTGTAAAAAAATCCTTTATTTGTTTGGAAGTTAGAATATTTGTTGTATCTTTGCAAAAAGTAATGACGATTACTGTAATAACGAATACTATTCCGGGATATGAGGTTTTACGATAGAGAAAAAGAACAACAGGTGCTTGGCGAAGTGCTTCACAGAAGCAAGACCGAAGCAAAGATGACAGTACTGATGGGACGCAGGCGCATCGGTAAGACTGAGCTCTCGCTGAGATGCGGCGACGAGACAGTGTTGTATTTCTTCGTGGGCAAGAAAGCGGAGACGTTGTTGTGCCAGGACTATGTACGCGAGATACGAGAGAAGCTGGATGCTCCGATACTTGGTACACCAAACACTTTCTCCGAGGTGTTCAGGTTCGTGCTTCAGCTGTCAAAGAACCGCCCGTTCACATTGGTTATCGACGAGTTTCAGAATTTCCTGAAGATAAATCCTGCAATCTTCAGCGATATTCAGCGCGACTGGGACTTACATAAACGAAGCAGTCACTTGAACCTGATTATCAGCGGTTCAGTGTTCACGCTGATGACCAAGATATTCGAAGACAAGGAAGAACCTCTGTTCGGACGTGCCGATGAGAAGATGGTGCTTGAGCCGTTTACCACGGATGTGCTAAAACAAATTCTTAAAGACTTCAACCCAGACTACACACCAGAAGATTTGCTGGCGTTGTATAGCATCACGGGTGGTGTGCCTTGGTATGTCACACTGTTGCTCGATAAGGGCAGAGCCAACAGGGATGCGATGTTAGCTGCATTGACTGAGGAGAACTCTCCATTTATCAATGAGGGAAAGAACATTCTGATTGAGGAGTTCGGCACCGACTACGTGACCTACTTCTCTATCCTGACCTGCATTGCCAGCGGCATGAAGACTCGTTCAGAGATTGAGAACGAACTTGGAAACAACAACATTGGTCCTTATTTGGTTAAGTTGGAGGACTATTATAAAGTTATCACTAAGTCTCTTCCCATCTTTGCCAAGGAAAACAGCAAGAAGGTGAGGTATCAGCTCAATGACTGTTTCCTTATATTCTGGTTCCGTTTCTTCTACAAGTATCAGGCTCTTGTGGAGAATAAGGCTTTGAAGTCACTTGGCGAAATCATAGAGAGAGACTACAGTAGTGTATCCGGATTGATGATGGAGCGCTATTTCATGAAGAAGTT
>OCVV011337265.1_pt1 | contig 37410 bp, 25 predicted proteins | sample 1539721 | NCBI WGS metagenome assembly OCVV01 (sample SAMN02144230, study PRJEB22623) | gut metagenome | biome: sheep rumen | host: Ovis aries | place: New Zealand | reverse complement strand
GGAGTGATTGACGACGATGTGCTGATTGAGTATGCGAGCAATGACTCGGGCATCCGTATTGAGCAGATTGCGGCTGTGTATAGGTCGTTGTTGACGCAGGTGAAGCAGCTGGTGTGCAATGGGCACTCGGTGCAGCTGGGTGACTTGGGTACGCTCTACTTCAAGGTGCATGCGAAGATTGCGGCTGACGAGGAGGGTGCTGGTGGCGTTGCGGTGACGAGGAAGTGCATCGGCTTCAGAGCCAGCAAGGTGCTGAGACAGCTGATGGAGGATGTGAATTTTGAGGTGTAAGGAAAGCCAAGCCCCCGAGGGGGGGAGAGGGAAAGGAGATGACCTTCGGCTAAACCGAAGGGGACGGTGGCGGAAAGAGGGCTTCGGCAGAACCGAAGCTTACGGAGAAACGAGGGGAACGGAGGTGGAGAAGGTTTTAATTTTTAATTGTTAAATTTTAATTTAATTGAGAATCATGGGAAAAGTGTTTATTAAGGTGAAGGAGCAGTTTTTTAAGCCTGGGGAAAGCCAGATGTTCTTCACTAAGTCGGTGACTTATAGCAAGATTGGGTTCGACCAGTTGATTGAGCATATCGCGAAGGACTCGGGAATGAGTGAGGGTGCGTGCGAGGGTGCTGTGCGTTCGATTATAAAGTTTTTCATTATTTTGAGGTGTATTTCAAAAATTAGTAGTACATTTGCAGCATAATCAATTAAAATTCAACAGTTATGTGTAAAAAATGTATTTGCTTTGCAAGAGTTTCCACGAATCAACAAGATTTGGAAGCACAGAAAAATGAAGTTTACCAAGCAGCTTTATTTGATGGTTATAAGGAAGAGGAAATTTCAATAGTAGAGGGTAAAGAATCAGCAATTAAAAAGAAAGAAGAGGAAAGACAAACTCTCAACGAAATGAAAGAAATTATTGAAAATAATCCTTCTATTGAATCTGTTTATATTTACGCTATTGATAGACTCGCCAGAAGAGTCTCTATAGTGCTATCTATGAAAGATTATCTGTTAGGTAAAGAAATCAATTTAGTTTTCCTTCATCCGTACAAAATGAAAACTATAAAAAACAGAACACCAAAAGGAATTGAAGAAGATACGTTAACATTAATGTTATTAATGTTACTTTCTTATGGTGCACAGATGGAAATGGAGGTAAAGAAAGCTAGATTTAAAACTGAAAGAGATAAACTTAGATTAGCGGGACAAGTTTCAGAAGGTTCTCCTATGTTTGGATATAAGAAAGATAAAGAAAAATTCGTAGTAATAGATGAGTCTGTAGCTCCTTATATTAGAGAAGCATTTGAGGATTATATAAGTAAAGATATTTCTTTAGATTCAATTTATCAAAAATTTGTATCTCTGAATTTATTGAAATTAGGGAAAAACTCTAGAACTGGAACGAGAAGAATTTCAGACTTATTTCATAACTTGAAATATAGTGGAAGAACAGAAAAAGGAAAAACAATTTATCCAGCTATAGTGTCCCCAGAATTGCAAGATAAAGTCATAGCAAAAATAAATACAAAAACTAGTAAACCGAAAACAAAATCTAGTAATATTTATTACTGTAAAGGAATTATAAAGAACGCAAAAACTAATTATACACTAATCGGAAAGAGTGCTTATTGCGCTTATGTAGATTCTTACATACATAAGACTGTTAATCTTAATGCAGTGGATGGAATCGTATGGAAAGTGTGTTGTGATTGGCTACCTATTTTTGAAAATATTACAACTGATGAAGAGAATAAAAACATTGATATAAGAATTTCAGAATTGCAAAAACAAATAGAGAATAATAAAGAGCATTTGAAGAAGATAGATGAAAAAGAAAAGTTACTTTATAGTCTTTTAGAAGATGAAAACATACAGATGAAGGAGTATGTAATACGATATAAAAATCACGAGTTGAACAGAAAGAAAATAGAAGATAACAGTAATTCATTAAAACATCAAATAGAAACTTTAGAAATACAGAAGAAAGAAATTACTGGAAATGAAAAAGTACAGAATCTAGTAAAGACTTTGAATTATAATAATATTAGAGATGATAAAGAAAGATTTGATTTAATACATAAAGTAATAAAAAAAGTTGAGATTGATTTTGATTCTGACGAGAGTAGAAAGATTACTATTTTTCCAGTAGATAAATTGAATTTAGAGAGAAAAGTATTTATTTACACTTATGAGAAAAAGACAAAGAAACAGACTTTAACAGATGAATTTGGAAATAGTGGAAAGCTGAATAGATACATACTGGATAGATACCACCAGAAGGACAAACATAAAAAGAAATAGAAATTGTTGAATAATCGGAAAAAGAGATTGATTGAAAAAAGTCAATCTCTTTTTCTATTAATGGATAGGAGGAAAGAAAGATGATGAATATTATATATTTTATAGTTATGTTTTATCTATTGGTAAAGCTTGCAGAATCTTTTGCTGAAATGGTAGATAATTATAACAAGAACTACAAAAATAAAAAGAAGGAGTAAGGCTACAAATAATTTTTGTTCAAGTGTAGTAAACTGACTTTAAAGATATTTTTGTGTATAAATAATATTTTTTTACAACTAATCAAAATTGTTAAATTTGCAGTTATAATCCTTTTAAAACCTTACTAGTGAATTGGATTAAGTGCTATAATCAGATGTGAAAATAGTATTTTTACAAAATTGTTAAATTTGCAGTTAAAATCCTTTGAGATTCTTATAAGTGAATCAAAATAAAAAGATATATTGCAAAAAAAAATGACCGAAAAAAGGTAGGTTCTCTTATAGTAGTACCCTATTTTTCGGTGAGAAAATTTGTAAAGAGAAATTACTAGAAAAACACTTTCACAAAATTTTCCCATAAATTTCATTTTCTCTATATATAATAGCTAAAAAATGGGAAAAAAATGTGAAATGAGAAAGAAGAAAAATATTAATAAACGCTTTAATAACGAGCAAACGAAGTTTGCGACTGAGGACTCTGTAAAGAGTCCGATAGGAAAACATCTTAGAAGTTATTAAGGTAGTATGTTTCGAGATTCTTTCAGAATCTCTCACCAACTCCTAACGGAGTTGTTTGTCAAAATAGAAATGCAGTATTTTCTCTTTGAGAAAAAAAAAGAATTAATTACAAACTTATAAAAATTAGAAACTATGTACAAACATAAGAAAGAGCCTAAAGTAAAAATCTGGATTACTATTTCAGATGAGGTAAAGAGAGAACAAGAGGAATGGAGAAACGGTCTTAAAAAGAGGGTTTCTGAATGGATGTCAAAAATAGATAAAAAATATTTAATATGATGAATGACAAAGAAAAGATAATTAAGATTCCAAAGGGAATCAGCTATATAAGTGATTGGAAAGAGTTTGAAAGTAATTTACCAAAAAGCGATAAATTAATAATCGATAAAGAATTAACTGGATGCGGTTGCACATACTGGAGTTTAGATAATATTCATCCAACAATCTTAGTTTCTCCGAGAAAACAACTATTGGAGAGTAAAATGAAATCAGAGCATTTCCTAGGAAAACTATTTTATTTCAAAAGAGATAAAGAAACAAAACTTGGTGGATTAAAAAATAAGTTAAGAAATTACCTTTTGAATAGTTCTATTTATGGCGGAAAAATTACTCCAAAAATACTAGTTTGTTTTGACTCATTTTTCAATGTTTTAGAAGTTATTAGAACTCTAAACATAGAAGATAAATTTGAAATATTTGCAGATGAGTTTCACTGTTGCATAACTGACTCACATTTAAAAAGAACTGTTGGAATTTCTTTAGTTAGATATTTAAGCAAGATTCCAAACAAAGTTTATTTCTGTAGTGCTACACCTCTGACAAGTTTATATCTGGAGAATGTGCCAGAATTCTCTAAATTTACTGTATGCAAACTCAAATTTTCAGAAGATGTCGTTAGGAGAATCACAGTGAAACAAGAGAAAATAACGACAACAATAGTTAAAGTTATTTGTGACTTAATACAGAGATTTAGAACGCAAAATTACTTTGAATCTAAGGTAGTAAACAATAAAATCTATTACTCTAAAGAGGCAATTTTCTTTGTAAATTCTATATCTGTAATTTTGAAAGTTGCTCAACAAATGGGATTATCAAATAAAGATACAAAAATAATCTGTGGGGTAAATGATACTAACTTATTCAGACTACAAAAGATAGGACTAGAACCATCTACTTTCAATAGTGAAGAAGAGATAGATAATAATCCACCTTTTACATTTTGCACTAGAGCAAGTTTTGACGGTTCAGATTTATTCTCTAAAAGTTGTAGTAGTTACATCTTTTCTAATCCTAGTAGTAGTTGTTTAGCGATAGATATAGGGAATGATATTAGACAAGTAATCGGAAGATGCAGAACTAGAACGAATGTTTTTAGGGATGAGATAACACTATTCTATAAACCTTGCGATAAAAACATTGAACAACTAGAAAAGGATATTCAAGAGCGTTTAAGAATCTCTAACAAATGCCTAGAAAATAAAGAGTATATCACAGATGAACAACTATATTCATTAACGGCTTCACAACAAGTTTTGAATTATTCTAGGCACTACTTAGAGAGTTCAAAAGATGAAAACGGAAAGAGTATAGCAGTTATAAATACTTTAGCCTTATGTGATGATTTACATTCATTAGAGATTTACAAGAATCAATTCCAAAACGAGTATAAAGTCCTAACATCAATAAAAGAAAATGAATTTGAATTAAGGAATTTAAAGTCTGATAGAGTCCAAGAAGTTTTAGAGAACATATTGAAAGATAAAGACTTTGTGCGAAGAATGAAATTTTGTTGTGAAACACTTGAAAATAATCCTAAAGAATACACAGAACTACTTAAATCTAGATTTGTCCCAGACTCTTTTAATAACTATATTCAGCAACTAGGAACTAAAAAAATAAAGTCTTTGGAGTACCGAGAAAAAGAAATTTTAAAAGAAATTGCTAACCAAAAACAAGAAGAAATAGTTTCTAACAAAATCAAAGACTTTTTCAAGGTTGGAACAAAGTTAGAGAGAAAGCAAATAAAAAATGTTATCCAAAATATCTATGATGAATTAGATATTAAGAGAAAAGCAACTGGGGCTGACTTACAAAAATATATTCCTTACTGTATAGAAATTAAAATGGGAAAAGTAAGAGGTTTTGAAGTAGTGAGCGAGGAAGATTTTAACAAGAAACATAAACACATATAAATCTTATGAAATTTTTTAAGAGAGAGAAATCAAAGGAAACTATCCTAATGGAAGAGGAGAAAAACCTAGCAAAAGTTATAAATCTTATAAAACAATATCAAAATAATGGAAAATAGAGTAGAATATTCCGCTATGAATATAGCGACTAGAAACAACAAGAGAGCAGCAAATCAGAATAACATAGAGTGGCGTGATTATAACAACAATTTAGAGTTTAACGAAACACTAGGGCTGGCACGAGTGAAAGGGACTGATGTAACATTCAGAGCCAAGATAGATGAAAGAGGTAGATTAATAGAATATCGTGGGAACATCTTACCAGACTATATAGATTCAGATTTTGCTTTAAATGATTATGACGATATAGAGCCAGAAGAAGAAGATGAAGATTCAATTAAGGAAATATACAAAACTATTGACGGTTACGATTATGAAGTTTCAAATACTGGACAAATAAGAAGTGTAAAAACGGGTAGAATACTTAAACCAGAGATAAACAGATATGGATATTATCAAGTATGTTTGAGTAAAAACGGAATCCAAAAAATGTTTACCGTTCATCGTCTTGTCGCTTTAGCATTTATTCCAAATCCTAAAAACTTACCAGATATTAATCATAAAGACGAATGCAAAACAAACAATCGTTTAGATAATTTGGAGTGGTGTACTAGGGAGTACAACAATAATTATGGGACTAGAATTGAACGTGCAGCAAAAGCAAAGAGTAAAGCAGTTGAACAGTTAGACGAATTTGGAAAAGTTGTTGCTACATTCCCAAGCCTAAGTGAAGTAGAACGAGTTTTAGGCTTTTCCCAAGGTAATATTTGTAACGCTTGCAGAAAGGGAGTCAAACGTTACAATTATTTCTGGAAATACAAAAACTGATACTCCCCCCCTATCAGAAGGTTTCATATTTTGCTTTAAACCCCACAGCCTAGGCTTTTACACACACGCGGCAAATTTTAAACTTTTTCAGTGTGTAGGGTACTAGGCAAATAATAATAAATTTATATTAACTATTTAATGCAATCATTAAAATGAGAATTTTTACGAGAACTGACAGAAGGAAAGAGTCACGAAAGAGTCAACAAATTTTCAACGTTTACCAATGGGTAAATTGCGGTTACGGTGGCGAAGATGATTCTTACGAGATGGATTTAATATAACAGATAGCTTCAAGTAAATAGATAGAGAACTTAATTTATGTTGAAACAATCTGACGAAAACTAAAAATAACATTGCCCGTTATTGCTTAGTTTGACCTATTAATTAGCCGTTCTAGGTAGAGCAAGATTTATTAGCCTTATTAGTTGTGTTCCTTCTGCATATCATCACTTTTACAACGAACAGAATAATGAATTTATGTGATTATCTAAAATGACTTTTAACGACTCAACAGTAATTAGGAGTTTCAACTAGACTGAGATTCCTAATTACTTGTATAGTAAAAAATATTTATCGATTTAAACAATAATCAAAATGGAAACGAACAGAGCAGCATATTACGCTACAAACACAAAAACAACTAAATTTCAAGAAAGAAAAGGAATGAAAGTAGAAAACGTAAAAGACAGATTTAATTTATTGGATGCAATAAATAGGATTGCACACCGTATTGAACTCAGTGAAACTCAAGAAAACGAAAACAGAAAAGCGACTGAGAAGGCAGAAGATAATGGCATCAAAGCAGTAGGACAAATTAACTTTGAATTAAGGTCAATTATTGATGACTTTGGAGTAAAGGAAGGGCGAACAATAGCAAAAACACAATCGTCTGAGATTGAAGATGATTTTATCGATAGAATAACATTTTATCCTTCATTGAGGGCAAACTTAAAAGCACCTTATTTTGACGAAAATTCTTGTGATTGGAAAGATGTAGGGTATAGTATCACAGAAAACACTGATATACTTACAAGTAAATATTTAACTCCACATCGACTAACAACAAGAACGGATTTTAGCGTTTCAATTTTGCAGCAAAGCGGAAAGTTTTACAATGAGGTAAATGCAATACTTGTTAAAGCTATTTATAACAAATTAGTTGAAACTATCTTATCAGATGGAGAAGAAACAAGCGACAAGCCAGCTGGAATTTTTAACGGAGTATCTTCTACTACAATTTCAACGCTTGCAGACCTTGTTGAAATGCAGTACAATGGGGATAAATTAAAGACTAAAAATGTTTGGATTATTAGCCCAAAAGCGAAAGCCGAAATTCAGAAATTAAATCCAACAATTTTCAATGAAAATAAGTTTTTAGGAAATGACTATTTCTTAGAAACTCGTTGTCAAGATGGTTATATTGCTTACCTACCTTTGAACCTTATCACAGTCGCACAGTTTGGTGTGGTTTCGGTTACAGTGGATAATGTTACGGATGTAGTGAATGGCAATGTAAAAACTTATATTGATACATATTTTGATTTCGACTTTTTAGATAATTCAAAGATTCAATTAGGTAATTTTGCTTAGTTTAAATTAGTTAGATTTAAATTTCGTTGTTATGTTATCTTCTAAGTAAATGTGTGTAGTTCAGTCTGTGAAGATAGGATTACATACTAGGTGGAATCTTAGAAATGAGATTCCACCGACTAACTTAAAAAATTTATATAGCTTATGATTAAAATTAGAATTGGGAAAGATATTAGATTTGAGCTAATGTCTTATTTGTATCACTTAGATTGGTTAATGAATGACTACACATTTACATTAATCACACCAAGTAAAAAGGAAATAGAGTTACCTTTTGTTATTGTGGAGAATAAATTAGTCGCGCGTTATTTAGGAATAGAACAGAAGGAACTAGGGAATTACACTATTACAATTTGGATTAATAGAAATAAAATAGGGCAAACCGTAAAAGATTGGAGTAATTCTTTTAAGCTTTGCCCAAATACAGAAGATGATGACGTTTTAGAAATTACGCCCGTTGTAATAAAGTTAGAATATTAATCTACTTTTTCAACTTTAAAACCACGTTTTTCCAGCTTTTCAATCATCTCTTTATTCTCTCTCTCTTCAAAATTTTCGATGAGTTTAGAGTATTCGTTAGAGAGGGAATCAAAGGATGATTTTAAAATCTCTAATTGCTCTTTAGAGAGGTTTTCAATTTTCCTCTTCTTAATTCCTTCAATGGCAGTCTTTATGTCATTGAAAGTGTCGTTGACTGATTTTCTTGGCATAATTATTTAAATTTAGGACTGCAAAGTTAGTAAGATTTAATTAGATTCTCTAACTATTTTCTGGATTTTTTCTGTAGAAGAGTACAGCCGAAAAATTATGACTCCTTGTTAATACACCTCAAAAAAGCGAAGACCTTCATCAAGCAGGTGGAGGAGATGGTGCTGAACGGACACACTATCTTTATCAAGAACCTTGGGTCGTTCAAGATGTCTATCTCGGCGAAGGCTCCGCTGGTGTCGGATGAGGCGGGTGCTAAGCAGGTGTATCGTCGCAGGCTGCTCTTCCATCCGTCTGAGAAGCTCAAGGATGAGGTGGAGAACACTGAGCTGGTCAGTGTCTAATCAGGGAGTTTAAGGTCAGGGATTTTTAGGATTTATAAGGATTTTCTATAAGACTCCTATACTCCGTAGAAATTTTATCAAGGATTGAAAGGATTTTAAGGATTTTCTAAAATACTCCTTTACTCCTAAACTCCGTAGAATAAGAAAGCGACCTGGATAGTTGTGGTGCTATTCAGGCCGCTTGGTATGAAGGATGAAGGGAGGGTTATTGCTGGGTTCCTCCGAGGATTTTGTTGACGAGGGCTACGACGTCGGTGATGTCGATGGTGCCGTCGGAATTTAGGTCACAAGTTGTGAGGATGGAAGGGTCGGCGCTGCCAAGTATGTGGTTGACAAGGAGGACTACGTCGGAGATGTTAACGGTGCCATCATTGTTGGCGTCGCCCTGTTCGTGGGTTGCTTCGGTGGTGAGTTCCTTGAATTTGGCGTCGAGATATTGGAAGCGCTGGGTGAGGTAGTCCTTGATGGCTTGTACGGCTGTTGCGTAGTCGCCTTGGAGTTCCCATCCTGCTCCGCCTTGGGATTGTGGGGCGTAGTTGTCGGCTTGGGTTTGGGCTATCTCTGCTGCGAGTTCGTCTATCTTGGCGGTGAGGTAGGTGAGGAGGTCAACGGTCTTGGTGTCGCCGTAGAGGGTGCTCCATTTGTTGATGACGGCTTCCTTGAACCATTGTTCTTGCCAGAGTGCTCGTATCTTTTCGCTCATGACTTTGTAGTCGGCATGGTTGAAGAGAAGTCCGTTGTAGGAGCCTGCGGTGCTGAGGTCGGTCATATCGACTGGATGGGCTGGGTTGTTGCCATAGGCTTTGTCGTTGCTCCAGAGTGGTCCGAAGTGGAGTTTTCCGTCGGCGTTGTCTTTATAGACGTAGATGTCGGAGAGTTGCTTGTAGCCTCCGAGGATTTCGCTGGCTACGTACCAGTTGATGAATGAAGTTGGGTCAACTTGGTTTTCGATGTCTGTCCAGAAGGTGTTGAAGTATGTGCTGACTGCGGTTTGCAATGCGGCTTGCTGTTCTGGTGTGAGCTCGTCTTTGTCTGGGTTCTTGATGATGATGTTTGGATTGGTTTCGTCGCCTGCCACATAGAGGTCGTTGGCTCCCACTTCTCCGTTTGATGCTATCTCGAGGAGCCAGTCGTTGTCTTTGTCGCTGACTAATACTCGTCCGCCTTCTACCTTGACGCGGTCGGTTATCTGGTAGGTGCCTACGTAGGTGCCGTTGACGATGAGGTCGGCATACTGGCAGCCTGGTGTGAAGCTGAGTCCTATCTGGTCGCCGAGTTCTTCTGTGAGTCCGTTACGGAGCATGGTTGGGTCGTCGTCGTTGGACTCGAGTACCCATTGCTTGTAGGAGCCTGACTTGCTTCCCAGGAGTGCGTATTTATTCTCGAACTTCAGTCGGTAGGATGTCTTGATGTCGTTTCCGTCGCCCACAAATTTCACGCTGACTGCTGTGTTGTCCCATGTCTTGTTGCCGCCAATCTTGTTGTTCTGGTCGAAGAGCTCGATGGTTGCTGTTGTCCAGTCGTCGGTATTGATGGTTGCATCGGTATCGATGTAGATGGTTGGCACGTCGTTCTTTTGGGTGCGCTCGGTAGGGTCTTCAGATTCATCGAAACTGATGGTTGGTGTTTCTGCACCGTTAGCGATGGTGATGTATGCCATTGAGCCATTGAGAGGAGATTGGGAGCTATGGTCTTGCAAGCTGCCATCGGTACCTACTATTTTAATGGTTTTGTAGAGGTAGGCGTTTGTGACATGACCTATGAAAGTATAGTTGCCAAAGGTGATAGCTCTACCAGCATAATAACCGTCATTAGTCCAGCCTGGAGGATTGTATGACAACATTACGTTATCGAACTCGAGAGTTGATGCAACCGCCTGGGATGGTTTAATTAAAAAAGGTGTTCCAGCTACGATAGCATTGTCAGCTGGGGTTTGGAAAAGCATGGTTTTTCCGTCATTTGAAACTCCTGTAAACTCTTTCAGCTCATAATTATTTCCGAAGGCTGCTTTCAATTGCGTCTCGTTCAAATTGAATGGGAGTGAAATGACGTTCCATCCATTGGCTGTAAATGAACGATTCTTCATGGTCACATTCACCATTTTGTCCATGTTGGATGACAAGTTAAGGTTGGAGTTCGTGACATCATACTCAAATTCTGAAACTACATTTGCCGAAGCAGCAAGGCTTGTGAACTGTTCCTGCACAAAATCGATGCGGTCGCTCAGCCATTCTTTCAGCTGGTCAACGTAGGCTTGGTGGTTTTCACGGCTGATGTGCCCGAAGGCTCCTGGTTGCTGCGGAATTCCCCATCTCTTGAAATTCTGGGTTGCGGTTTCTGAAATGATTTCTGCCATCTCATCGATTTTTGCGAGCAAATGGTCTTTGATGCCTCCGCTGACGAGATTGTCCATAATCTCCTTGGCACGGCTGATGAATTCTGGGTCTTGAGTAAGTTTTTCGAAATAACCTTGTATGCACGAAGCCTGTTGCAGATTGGCCACAAGTTTTCCTTTCGGATCGGCCATGGAACTGTAGTTTCCGAAAGCCAAATCCTTGTCCCACAGTGGTCCCCAGCAGAGTTTGCCGTCGGCTTCGCGATATGCCTTAACGCTCATTAAGCCGTCGTAGTCGCCTGTCAGTTCAGTGCCAATCCAGAATTTTAGCAGCGATTCCTCGTCGTTGTAGGCACGCCATCCTGCTTCAGAGTTGGTAAAGCCACTGCCGAAGCCTTTTACCCAACTATTGAGGAACCAGTCCTTGATTGGGTTGATAATGGCGTTTCGCTGGGATGCATCGTTTTCATCGTCTGGCTCAGGATTGTTGATGTTCATTAAGACACCACCTTCAGCAAAGCACATAGGGTAGTCGCACATGTCGTTTCTGCCTTGGAACTCAACGTACCAGCCAGTGTCAGCATTGATGTTGATGCGGTCGACATCCACTTCGCAATGGTCGGAAATTTGGTAAGTGCCTCGGTATTCGTTGTTGATGACGAGGTCCACGAACTTATATCTAGGACAGAAAGGCAATCCCACAGACTTTCCAATTTCGTAAGTCAGTGCGTTGCGGAGCAGGGAATTATCGTTTAAGTTGGCAAGGAGAGTCCAGTTACGCTTGGCATAGCCGTTGCCGAGGAGGTCGTGCTTGTGTGCCTGTCCATCGGTAGAGGTCTTTTTGCTGGCAAATTTCAAGCGGTATGGGCGTTTACCCATTGGATTAGAAGTCAAAGCAGTAGAGTTACCTCTGACTTTGATTTCGAGGTTGGTGTTTCCATCTGCGTCGATAGCATCTTCGATGAAAGACTCAAGATAGTGAGGGCTTGAGGTGTCGGATGTAGCCACCACCTGAATCTTGGCAGGACGATAAGGTGCTTCTTCGGGAGTAGTGTTACTGCCTACTTTCTTATACAAATAATCACCCAGTGCTTGGTTGCCAATGCCTGGGAGGTCAATATAGACGGTAGGTACATTGGTTATTTGGGCACGAGCTGCTATTTTTCCTTCAAGAGAGGTTGGGGTAGGATCATTACCGCCTCCGCCTTCACCGCCTTCACCACCTTCGCCACCTTCTCCGCTACCAGAGCTGGTGATGTCGAGGGAGAGGGATGGGGTGGTTGAGTCGAGAGTAGGGTGGAAAAACCATGCGAAGGTGCCGTAGTATCCATCGTCGACATCTCCTTTTTTGTCTTGCGCTCTGAATGTACCCCAAATTCGCCAGTTGTTCAATCCTGTGCCATCACTTTTGAATGACAATGCAGTGGTTGGATTGCCTTGTCCATCAACGATTCTGTACCATTCTAGTTTGAAGTACGTTCCCCAGAATTGGAGATTGTTGTCAAGTTGAACCTTGATGAAATTCGTGGAGATGCTGGAGGCGAAGGTGACGTTGTTGAAGGTTGGGTTTGTAATGGTTTGCTTGATGCGAATGGCGTATGGAGTGCCGGCAACGATGGATGTTGCTGCCTTCATCTTGATGGTGGTGCCATCGTAGGAGTCAAACTCTTGCAAGTTCCAATTGCCTTCGCCAAAGGTGGCGTCAAGCACTTCTTGCGAAGCTGTGAAGGGGAAGACTGCTCCGTCCCACTCGTAGGCTGAGAATGTTTTGTTTTGAAGGGTTACGTTACAGGTCTGTCCGCAATAGCTGGTGTAAGCACCGGCATCGGTTGAGGTAACGTCAAATACTACGTCTGTTGCTCGTGCGCTTTTACACAAGAACAAACAAATCACCGCCAAGGCGGCACACAAAAAATTTTTCATGATAAAAAGATATTAGTTGTTGAATATTTCGAATCAAATTAGGGTAGTACAAGATAGTTCTATCATGCACTTAGCCACAAGGTTCCATCATCGGTTGGTCTGTTTCCTCTTTGTTGGTGTATCCTAAGAAATGTCTTAGAATGGTCGGAACTGCGGGTTGTTGGCTTGCTTCACAGCGATGCACTCCATTTCGATGAGCCATGTAGGTCGGCAAACGGGTGCAAGGGTGATGATGTATGGTGTGTGTGGGAATTTCTGCTGGAAGAGGGTCTTCACGAGTGATACGTCGGCAAGGTCGCGGAGATAGACTATGATTTGCATCACGTCGTCGTAGGTGGCTTCTGCTTCTGCGAGGAGTGTTTCTACGTTCTCCCACATGCGATGTGTTTGCTTGACGATGTCGCCTTCGTACATGACTTCTCCCTTGTTGTTGATGGAGGCAGTACCCGAGATATAGACGTGGTTTCGGTCTCCATAGTGGAGGCAGACTCCTCGCTCGAAGGTCACACCATATTCGTAGGTTGGGTTGAGGTGGGTGCGAGCGTAGAGGTATTGCTGCTGTTGAGGGTCGAAACCAGTGAGTGCGTATGCTCCCAACTGAATGATGGAGAGGGGATGACTTGGCGTGCCACCGATGCCTGTGGAGGCAATGTAGTGGGTGTTGCGGGTAAGTCCCTGTTCGAAGAAATTGTCACGACGTGCACGTACCATTCCTGCGTATTGGGTATCTACATCGCGCACAAAGAACCATGTGCGGATACAGTTGTCGGCAAGTGTTGCATCCATGTCGTCGAGAAGGTTCTCATAGGAGTTGAGGAGCTTGAGTGTCTGCTCGTAGCTGCTGCCTTCTGCCTTTTGGAGTCCCATGGTCCAGAGATGACGATAGCCATTGTGCTCACTGATGAGTGTGCCCTCGTGCATGCTCACGCGCGTACCTTTCTGAATATAGAGCCAGAGAGTGACTTTGGAACCATCGAGGGGAGGTTGCTGAATGTAGGAGACGGTGCAGTTTTCGTTCTGACGAAGGAATGACACTTGGTTGGTGGCATCGGTGAGGAAATAGCGCTTGAAGATGGTGTTGGCTCCTTGGAGTTCAGGGAGTTGGAAAAGCTGGTCTTCGGCAGCATAGATGCGCTGCACTTGTGCTTCGAAAGTGTCGTTGTTGGCATCGATGGAGATGAAAGCATGTGCTTCTTCCACGGCATCTTCTCCGAGCGAGAAAACCGACAGTTGAAGGCGTGCAGCAAGTTCGGGTATGTGAAGATTTTTGGTAATCACTTGTTCGACAATTGTTTTGTACGTGTTTTGAGTTTGCCGTTATTTTGCAAAATCAGGTGCAAAGATAGTAATTATAATGGAATACGACGAATTTTTCTTGTATAAACTGATGATTTAGGTGTGGCAAATACTCAAAAGAGAGGGTGCGAATCACGTGTTTTGGGGGTTGAGGAAGAAAATTTACCCCGATTTGAGTATTGCGGTGAGGGAGTGAAAAGTGCTAACTTTGCACCGAGATTAAGATGCATAACTCTGTTATTATATAATGAATAGAAAGACGATTTTATTAACTATGTTGTGCTTGGCGGGTGCTGGAGTGGCATCAGATGCAGAGGCACAAGAGGTGGCTGCGGATAGTGTGATGCAGCACGTGAAGGGTAACCGACTGAGTTTAGGTGGATATGGAGAAGTGGCACTTTCTCGCATGTTCTATAGTGACCATGTGAATCGATATAGCACGCCTTCCAACTATAAGAACGACCCAAGTCATGGGCAGTTCGACATTCCTCATGCAGTGATTTATCTGGGCTATGACTTCGGCAAGGGCTGGACGATGGGCACAGAGATTGAGTTTGAGCATACGGGTACGGGTAGTGCCATCGAGAACGAAGCTGACGAGGCTGCTGAATGGGAATATGAACAGGAGAAGGGCGGCGAAGTGGAACTGGAGCAGTTCTGGATTCAGAAGTCTTTCGGCCGGGCAGCCAATGTGAAGGCAGGACACATCATCGTGCCAGTTGGTTTGAACAATGCCTACCATGAGCCGCTGAACTATTTCACGGTGTATCGTCCTGAGGGAGAGAACACGATTCTTCCATCCACATGGCACGACACAGGTATCGCCTTCTGGGGACGCAGTGGAAAGTTCCGCTATGAGTTGGATGTGGTGGCAGGACTGAATGCCATGCTTTTCAATCGTGACAAGTGGATTCATCATGGTGCGGGTTCTCCTTTCGAGTTCAAGCCTGCCAACCAGCTGGGAGCAGCTGCGAGAGTGGATTTCTATGCGATGAAGGGCTTGCGTTTCGGATTGAGCGGATATGTGGGCAATTCGGTGCATAATACCTTTCCTAATGATATTCAGGGCGATGGGAAGCCATACGACAAGGTGAAAGGAACGGTGGTTGTGGGGTCTATCGACATGACGCTGAACCGCTGGAACTGGATTGTGAGAGGTCAGGCAGACTATGGCAATTTGAGCGATGTGGAAAAAATAAATATCATCAAGGACGCGAAGGCACATGCCAGCAATTCGCCTGTGAAGAGTGCTATGGTGGGTAAGAACGCTGTGAGCATAGGCATCGAGGCGGGATATGATGTGTTCTCGCTGATGGAGAAGATGCGGCAGAAACAGCAGAAGATGTATGTCTTTGGAAGGTATGAATACTACGACAGCTATATCCCTGCAAAGAACAAGGAGCAGTTCGACTACACAAATGTGAATCGCATTGCGGTGGGTGTGAATTATTATCCTATTCGTCAGATTGCTGTGAAGGCGGACTGGAGCAAAAGAATCCTCAAGAGTCCTTACAATAACGAGCCAAGCATCAATGTGGGGATTGCTTATGAGGGATGGTTTTTGTAAGTAAAGCCCCCTCCCTGCCTCCCCGAGGGGAGGAGAAGGAAAGAGTGAAAAGTGAGAAGTGAGAAGTGAAAAGTGAAGAAGCTGGAAACAGCAATGCCATTACTAATCATGATAAAAAACTACTATTAATCCTATTATAAATTAACACAAAATGAAAAAGATTCTTAAGTATGCGATGCTCTTTGCAAGCGTGATTGCATTGGGCACAAGTTTTTCGGCTTGTAGTGATGATGACGACAAAAATGAAGGTGAACTTTCTGAAAAGGAAACTGCCATGAAGGAAATCACGGAGCAGTATGTGAACAACGTGATTTACCCTATCTACTCTTCCTTGGCTAACCAGACGTCTGTGCTCTTTGAACAGCTGGTTGATGCAAAGAAAAAGTACAGGGCAGGCTCACTCAATCAGAGTGATATTGACAAGATTTGTGCTACTTTCATCAATGCTCGTTCTGCATGGGAACAGAGTGAGTCGTTCCTCTATGGTGCTGCTACGGACTGGGGTATTGACCCTCATATCGACACATGGCCATTGGACCGCGTGGCTCTTGCCAAGCAGTTGAGCAGTTCAGAAATCGTCGAAGAACTTGATGACCTTGATGAAGGAGGTATCGACAATGCTCGTGCTTTGGTTGGCGAACAGCAGCTTGGTTTTCACGGCATTGAATTCATCATCTTCCGCAATGGTAAGAACCGCACACTGGCTGCACTGAAGGGAATTGAGGATGACGAAGCATTTGCTGGTAGAAATATCTCGGGTGAGCAGGAACTTGTCTTTGCTTGTGCCGTGGCAGGTGACTTGCGCGACAAGTGCTATCAGCTTGAAGTGAGCTGGATGGGCAGCAAAGCACCAAAGGAACATCAGGACCGCGTGGAGGAATGCGAGTTCAACACAACTGTTGCTGGTGGTGACCTTTACTATGGCGAGAATATGATCAATGCAACGCAGGCAGGCAGCACGATGAAAAGTTGGCGCGGTGTGATGGGTACGATTCTCGTTTCTGGATGCAGCAATATTTGTGCAGAGGTGGCAGGTCAGAAGATTGGTCAGGCTTACCTTGGACAAGACGAGGACTATATCGAATCTCCTTATAGCCAGCGTTCTTACTATGACTTCTACGACAATATCTCAAGCATCAAGTACAGCCTCTATGGTCAGAAGAGCGACGAGGTACATGCCAAGTCTATCATGGCTTATTTGCAGAAGTATAACTCCAGCATGGCTAATGAATTGAGCTCGAAGCTGAATGCTGCGCTCAAGGCTTTGGACACTGCGAAGAAGGGCACTCCATTCGTGGTTGAGCCTCACAGCACCAATGCAAAGGCTGCTATGGACGCTATCAATGCGCTCGATGAGACACTGAACAGCGCTGCGAGCTGGATTGCTGCGAATTGATGAAGAGGGGCTTCGGCTGAGCCGAAGCTTACTGAGAAACTAAGGAAGGCTTCGGCGGAACTGAAGAAAGAAGGACTTTCTGAAGAACTGAAGGGAGCGGGGGTGAAGAGGACCTTCGGCTAAACCGAAGGGAACGGGGGCGGAGGAAAGGTTTTGGCGAAAACGAAGCGAACTGAGAATAAACGAATGAATAAGCGAATATGGATTACTTAAAGAAAACTGGATTGTTGATTCTGGCAGGTGTGATGGGGCTTTCCTTCGCATCTTGTACAGATGATGACGACAAAGGGGAAACTGAATCTACGTCAGCAGATGATGAGAATTATATTGGTAAGGCAGTCGGCAATTTCTCGGCTGAGGAATGGTATGCGGGTGGCTTACTGGGTACTACCATGAATGTAACTGCGGGATGCTATGAGGATGAAACACCTGCCGTGACGCAGATGGGACTGACTGATGCATTCAATCGTGGTGAGCAGTTTTTCGAGAGGAATGTGACGGAGTTTCAAGCTCCTTTCCATGGACTTGGTCCTGCCTATGTGCGCAAGTCGTGTCTTGACTGCCATCCAGGTTATGGACATGGCAAACGTGTGGATAAATACACTGCTTCGTGGGGTAATGGCTACCTGCTGGTGGTTTATCATCCTGTGGATGGAGTGAATAGCGATGATGGTCCATACGTGAGCGAGGTGACTGGTATGCCTCAAACACGTGCCGTGAGTCCATTCCTTCCTCCAATTGATGAGTCGGGCATTCATCTGGATTGGTTGAAGTTGACTGCCATGGAAGAGGGTAGTGAGATTTCGGCTACACAATTCCCTGACGGTGAAAAGTACGAACTGATTTACCCAGAACTGAGCATCGACCGTTCAGCCTTCAATACCAAGCCAACGCCTTGGGAAACAGGCAACGGTGCAGTGGCATTCCGTTTGGAGAGTACCATCGGTATTCCTGGAACGGGTCTGCTTGATGCCATTCCTGATGATTCCATCAAGGCGCAATATCAGCGTGAGGCACCATACGTGGAACTGAACCCTGCCTTTTGGGACAAGGAAGCCAATGACTTTGCTGCTACGGCTTGGTATGTGAATGCATCGAGCGGAACGGAGAAAGTGAACAGACTGAAGAAATTCACCTATGCCATGACTCGTGGTTCGTTGCAGGATGGTGCTGGAGCGAATGCCATTTGGAACATCACCAATGTGAGTCGTTCAGACCGTCCAAAGCTCTATACCACAGTGGCTTGGGCTGATGCAATGTCGGAGAACAAGGACGTGATTGCAAAGATTAAGTCGGACCCTTCTTCTCCTTACTATGCAGACGGAACGGATGAAGGCATTGCAGACGCTGTGAAGAACTTGCTTTCGCCTGCTACGAACCAGTTCAACAACAAATGGCACAATTTCCTTCCTGAGATGTCGGACAATAACTTCTGGGCATTCCAGGTATGGCACCGTGGTTTGGCTATTCCTCGTGCTCGTAACTTGCAGGACAAGGATGTGCAGCGCGGTAAGCAGGTGTTCAACGAGATTGGTTGTGCCACCTGTCACCGTCCTTCTTGGAAAACTACCAACGACAACTATTGGAATCCAAGCATCATCACGAGCCAGAACTTGCAATTGCCTCGCTATCAGAACCAAACGATATGGCCTTACACGGATATGATTCAGCACCGAATATACATGAAGAATGGTATTCATGGCACATGGTGTCGTACCACTCCATTGTGGGGACGTGGACTTTCACAGGTGAACACAGGTGCTGAGGACCGTCTGCATGACTGCCGTGCAAGAAACGAAATCGAGGCCATCATCTGGCATGGTTATAGCAAGAGGTCGGATGCATATCAGAGTACGCTGAAGTTCTACAAACTGCCTAAGGCAGACCGCGATGCTGTTGTGAAATTCTTGCGTGCGATTTAGTCTATCATAACACAGAGAAGCATAGATGCAGAGGAATTGTATTGGTTTTCGCTCTTAAAGAAGTGCTTTTTTCTAAAAAACTTTGTATCTTTGTGCCTCTCTGTGTTTTTATATTCCAAATTTTAGTCACGTGAAAAGACTGCTTTTCTTTCTCTACATTCTCATCACCCTTTGTTTGGCTGCTGCCACTATCATCGAGAAGTATCAAGGCTCGGAGTTCGTTTCTGCCTATGTCTATGGTTCCACCTGGTTTTGTGTGCTATGGGGCATTGGCACTGCTGTGGCAATCGCTTATTTTCTGAAGCAACGAGTGAGGAAACTCTCCACCGTGTGTCTGCATCTTGCCTTTGTGGTGATTTTGCTGGGTGCTTTGCTCACGCATCTCAGTTCGTATCAGGGAATCATACATTTGCGAGTGAATGAATCGACGAAGCAATATCTGTATCAGGACAAGAAGGTGGGGATGAAGTTGAAGGACTTGCCGTTTGAGATTCGTCTCGACACTTTTTACGTGGATTATCATGAGGGAACGAATTCGGCTTCGGACTACATTTCCAAGTTTACAATTGTGAATGGAGAGGATGAGGAGAAAGGGGAAGTGTCGATGAATCAGATTTATTCGCATCATAACATCAGGCTTTATCAGTCGTCCTACGATGAGGATGCACAGGGCAGTTATCTTTCTATCAATAGCGACCCATACGGAATACCTGTGACTTACGCTGGATATGCGCTGCTGTTTGTTTCGCTCATTTGGATGCTGATTGACCCGAAGGGAAGCTATAGGCAGTTGCTGCGTCATCCACTGATTAAAAAAGGTGTGCTTTCGCTGGTGCTGATGCTATCGGTGCAGGGTGTGTTTGCTTTGAATTCACTGCCTAAGGAAACGGCTGAGGAATTTGGAAAATTGCATATCCTATACAACGGACGTATTTGTCCACTTCAGACCTATGCCATCGACTTCACGAAGAAGTTGTATGGGAAGCGACACTATGGGGAATATTCGGCAGAACAAGTGCTTATGGGATTTATTTTCTGGTTTGATGAATGGAGTAGGGAACCGATTATCAAAGTGAAAAGTGGGGATGTGCGACAGGCAACTACCTTGCCAAAATTCACGACATACCACTATTTGGACAATTCTCCTGCTGGGTACAAATTGGCGCAGTTGCAGTATCGAGAAGCGAACGACAAGCTGTATCAGGATGCAATGAAGGTGATTGAGAAAATCTTCCTCGTGAGTGAATTGAAACAAGGCAAGTATATGAGTGTTTTTCCTTACGATGACAAGGGAAACATAACCTGGTATAGACCTGTGGATGCGTTGCCTGAAGATATGGATGAAGGGCAGAAGCAGTTTATTCAAGGCGTCTTTTCGGTACTTTATGAGCAAGCATTGAGCGGAAATTTCGAGGAGATGAATGAGACGATTGGCAAAATGCAGAAGTATCAGCAGAAATATGGTGCTGCCTCACTACCTTCTGCCACTCGATTCAAGGCGGAAAGGATATACAACAAGGTGCCTTTTGCCACGATTCTCTTCATGGTGAACCTGACCTTAGGTTTTCTCTGCCTTTTCATCAGTATATATCAATTGACAAGGTCGAAGGTCAAAGGCAGAAAGTCAATGGCATTGTGGAATGTGTTTGCACTCGTGGTGATGGTCATTTCGTTCTTGGCACTTTGTTTTGCGCTGGCATTGCGATGGATTGTCAGTGGAACGGTGCCTATGTCGAACGGATATGAAACGATGCTTTTCATGGCTTGGAGCGTGATGCTGCTCACGTTTATCGCTTACAGAAGATTCCATATTATCCTTACGTTTGGTTTCCTTATGTCAGGATTCTTCTTGCTGGTGAGTCATATTTCGCAGATGGACCCTCAGATTTCTCACTTGATGCCTGTGCTGGCTTCGCCTCTGCTGAGCATTCATGTGTCGGTGATTATGATGAGCTACGCACTGCTTTCGCTTACGTTTATCTGTGGACTGATGGCTCTTCTGCTGAGAGTGGTGAGGGGCAAACATGCGGAAAGACTGAAGGAACAATTGCAGTCGTTGCAACTGCTTTCGCAACTATTCCTCTATCCTGCCATCACGACGATGGGACTTGGCATCTTTATCGGAGCCATTTGGGCGAATGTGTCGTGGGGAACTTATTGGAGTTGGGACCCGAAGGAAACCTGGGCACTCATCACACTGATGGTTTATGCGGTGGCTTTGCATAGAAGAACAATTCCAGCACTCGGAGAGCCTATTAATTATCATGTGTTCATGGTGTTTGCCTTCTTGACGATTCTAATGACTTACTTCGGCGTGAATTACTTCTTGGGAGGAATGCACTCGTATGCATAAGCCCCCTCCCTGCCTCCCCGAGGGGAGGAGAAGTGCGTGAAGTGTGAGGCGTGAAGTGTGAAGCGATGCCATCCAGATGGCTATTCTCTCCCCTTCGGAGGAGTTGGAGGGGAGCTGGCGAAACCTATCAATTTCGCATAAAGAGGGTTTCGGGAAAGGAGAGGCTGATTGCCTATGATAAAGAGTTGCTTGCGAGCACGGGTAATGGCAACATTCAGTTTGCGGTCGATGAGTTTGCCTTCAACTTCCACGAGATTGGAAAGAATGTCCAATTCGTAAGTATGGGTGATGGTGGTGCCGTAGATGATGATGTCTTTCTGACTGCCTTGATAGCGCTCAACAGTGTCGATGAGAATGGAGTTGGCTTCTGAAATGCCAGCCTTTTCCAATGCATGACGCACAGTGGCAATCTGACGACGGAAAGGAACGATGATGCCAATGTTTTCGGAGAGGGAGAAAGGAATATTGTTTTTGTGATGAAGGGAGAGAATTTTGCAAACGATGTCGGCAATGACTTCAGCTTCCTTTGTATTCATCTTGGGTTGACGTTCCTCCATGCGAGGAATATCGACATTGAAGAAAGCTACACGATGCGTGGCAATATAGGCTTCATCTTCTTCCCATTGCGTGAAAGGCAAACGTTCCTTTTGATGTTCAAGAGGAACAGGAAATAGCTTGTTTTCATAGAATTCTTCGCTGGCAAACTGAGCAATGTCGGGATGCATGCGACCTTGATGGTCAAGAAGTGTGATGAATTCAGCTTGACGCTCTGGATAAGCGGATAGAATCCAATGATGAAGACGCTCGAATAGGGAGTTACGACAATTGGTGAGACCAATCTTATGGAGGGCTTCGGAAGTAACCAAAGATTCTTCTTCGGTCTGAACAACTACGGCTGGAAGTTGCTTGTGGTCGCCAATCATAATGAACTTATCAATCGCTGGTGTACCATCAGGAGACAAGGCACTGAGAACAGGAAGAATTTGAGGTTCAAGGATTTGCGAGGCTTCGTCGAAGATTGCCAAGTCGAAATGCATGAGCTGGAACAAATCCAAATGCGAGCTGATGGATGCCACGGTACTCACGATGATGTGATAAGTGGAGAGCATCGAAATGATTTCATTGCGGTTTCGTTTTCCTTCCATCAAGCGGTCCATCAAACAGTGGTGGAAACGAGGGTCACACGACAGTTCCCTGCCCATGCGAAGATAGGAGAGGGAAGTGGTTTCGAGCATTTCGCAGATTTCATCCACAGCACGATGCGTGTATGCCATCAAAAGGATTTGCTTTCCTTCAGCACGAGAGTTTATGACAAGACGCTTGAGGGTGACAGATGTCTTGCCTGTGCCTGGAGGTCCCACGATGAGTTGGAAATCCTTTTCTGCATCAGGCTCCCGCTGACAAAGCAACAACTTACGACGTGAAACTGCTGTGGTGACGAAGGAGAAGAGACCTGAATAGAGTGCATTAAAGGTGGATTCCAAATGGTCGTGCTCAATGGCATAAGAGGAACGAAGCGGAAAGATGTCGGCATTGCGCTGACGATAACGAAGCTGAAGCCAAATAAGGTTCTCCTCATATCTCTCCACATTGCAGCGAATGACTTGATGATTCGTGGCACAATCCTCGGGTTTGTTTCTCTCATAGAGAATCACAGTATCGTTGGCACGGAAATTCGGCAAAAGAGAAGGCTCGTTGGGCATGAGAAAACAGATGGATTCCACAGCATCGTCCTCTGGAGACTTCTTCATTTCAAGGATTTTCAAGTCGGTGATGATGTCGCCATTTTCACGCTTTAAGTCCAAATCTGCATTCCACAAACTCGACATGGCACGAGTGGATTCTATACGTCCATCACCAATCTTTGCTTGCATGTGTTCCCGCTCGCAGAACTGGAAGAACGTGTAGAAATAGTCGGCAGTCAAATGATCCATCGCTTGCAGAGGAAGGAGAATGCGATTGATGTCAGGCTTGTTGTAGTTGTTCCAAAGTTTGAAAGGAACGCTTGGATTCGTTTTCAGCTTTTCTGCCGTTAGCATAGGGATAAATTCACGTGCCTTTCCCTCCACAAGCTGATGCTCCATACAGACGATTTTGTTGCGAAGCGTGATGGCTTCTTGCACCATCTGAATGGTAGAGCGTTGTTCAATGAGTTCAGGATATTTGGAATAAAGAAGATAGCCAATCACGTCCTTCTGCTTCACATCGAGATTATAAAAGAGGATTTCCTTGTAAAGCAGCATTTGGAGGATGTGCTCGTACTGGCTCTTTTGGCGGAATTCGTCTTTCTTGCCCGATTTCAACTCAAGAAGCATGGAAAAATCAGCACGCAACATATCGAAACGTCCTTGCAGACCTAAGGTTTCGCAGAAGAAAGATGGCTCAAGGATGACGCTGTTCTTTTGGTTGCTATCATCGTTCTTCATTAAAACATTCTTCACGATTTGCTGAATGTTCTGAAACTGCCGCTTTGTTTCCTCAAAGAAATCGTGGTCGATGCCTTCGGTGGTGCAAAAACTTAGCATCTTGTCTCGAAAGACTTTGGTGATGCTTGTGTTGTAATCGATATTGGGAGAGTTGAAGCTATCGTCAAGAAATTGGTTTGCCACATCACCAAGGAGGGTGTAGTGCGTGGAACTTGTCTTGTCGAATTTCTTTAATAAATAATTAAAAGCACTTGAACCGTAAGGCTTTATGCATGAAGTAAGAGTACTAACATTGAGCAGAAAGTCAGGCTCGATGATGATGAGTTCTGGAAAGATAATGCCTTCTCTATCCACATGGTAAGAGACGGCATTGAAAGGTGTTCCATCTTGCAGATATTTCGCCGATTCGCGTGTGTGCTCATTGAGTGTGAAATCCACTTTGATGAGCTCGTCTTGTGGAAATTCAGCATCCTGTGCATAGATGAATTGCAAATCCTTGCTGACTGCGATAAGACGCAAACGCTTGCCTTTGTGCTGTCGAGTGAGTTGTAATGCAGAGGGATTGACAGTATCGGGAAGACGATTCTTTAGAATAAAAGGAACAGTGGTTTGCGTGAAACATGCCAATGCTTCTGCCATTCCTTTCACATCCACGAGGAATGCCTCCTCGTTGGGTTCTTGCTGATGGAGTTTCACTTGTCGGGCACGCCACCGCATCACATCCACTGCATGAAGCGGATGCTGATGGATGCGGCAGAGTGCCTGCAAGCGGGAAAACAAGCCGTTGTAAGAAGCTGGGAGAGGAGCCACCAACTGAATACAAACCCTATCGAGAATGGCATAGAGCTGCGCGTATTTCCATTCCAGCGATTCCTTCGACTGAAAAACCTCAATTATTTCTTGCCAAACTTCTTCCAATACTTCTCCAATTTTTTAGCTTCTTTCACGGTGAGTGGAGCAACAGCTGCATGCTTCTGTTCAGAGAAATTGGCACGCTTCATAGGCGAGTTTTCTTCATCGAAATACCCGATTGGCGTGAAAGTTTGGAAGTCGGTAGTCTCCACAAATCCGAAGTTATGAGGACGACGAGTGTAGTTGTCGAACATCACCACCCAGCAATCCTTGCCAATGCGCTTCCAGCAATTTGGAGCCTCATGTCCTTGCTTCTCTCCATCGTTGTATTTGTCATCCATCACGTAAGGACCCGTAATATTCTTGCTTGTGGCATGCTTCACGGTAGCTGTATGTTCGTGGCTCACATAGAATAGATGATACGTATCGCCCACCTTACAGATGTCCGAGTCAATCACTGTGTAGGCAGGAACTCCATTCTTGTCATGCGGAGCCTCAAACAGCAACTTAGGTTCGGAAAGCATTTGTGTGAAATCATCGTTCATGTAGATGTAGTAAATCATCTCTGTTCCCGATTTCATGCGCGTCGTAAAATGAACAAGCAAATGTCCCTTCTCATAATCATACACTGTTTCAGGAGCCCACACGCAGCCCACTTCGCTCCAAGGGATAGGATTGCCATGATGGTCGGTCACTCCAGTTGGACAAGTGAGTGAAGAGAAATCGAGATTGGTGCGAGTCCAATGGATGAGGTCGAAAGATTTCATCATCACCAATCCACGGTTGTTGCCCCATCCGTAGGAAGCATCACGCTCCCATTGCGTATCACGATAGGCAGACAGTTTGGAGAAACGATTGTTGTTCTCATTGTTTTTCTGCGAAAATAGATGCAAGTCTGTCATGGCAAGATAGAATCCACCGTCTGGACCACGGAAGATGTGTGGGTCACGGATACCATGCTGCACAGCAATGGAATCTCCGGAAATGACTGCCTCGTCGTTATTAAGTGCAGTCCAATGATAACTGTCGTAACTCAATGCCATGTGAAGGCTGTGGTCTTGGTCTTTGTGATAGACCATCACGTATGCACCCATCTCATCCTCAGTTGGGATGCGATTCATTTGTTTCTGTTTTTGTGCACTGACCGAAAGACTTGTCAATAAGGCTGTTGTAATTAGTAAAAGTTTCATAAAGTTTTTGAGTAAATAAAAATAAAGAATAAGGATAAAGAATGAAGAATGGATTTAACTTTGCTCATGGAATAACTAATTTTCATTCATCATTCAGAGCGAAGCCACCATTCTTCATTCTTCTTTTATACTATGGCTTGAGTGGAGCCATCATTTCCGAATGCTCCTTCTCTGCATCATCGAGTTTGAAGACCATGAATTTTGGATTCTTGCGTGTGCATGGAGTCCATTCACCATCCTCAGCACCGTTAGGATTGCTGTATTTTGCGAAGTTGGTCCATGCCGTAATCATCTTCTCCGACAAATCCCAATCGCCCTGCACCCAAGGACGCCAGCAATGCTTGAGCGACTTGAACACGAACCAAAGGTCGGAAGAGTGGAACGCACCTTCGAGCACATTCTTGCGTCCGTCAGTAGGGAGAGGACGAGCAAACTGATAAGCCCAAGCCTTGTTGCCAATGCTGTCGCGATTGAAGCAGAACTCAGCAATGCCAGGACCCATGTCACCCATGTCGTTGAGTGTGTAACCAATCATATAAGGCACGTCGGCAAGTGTGTTATGAATGGCTGCATCGTCGAAACTTTCCTTCGACACATATCCATCCACGAGCGGGAACATAGGCATCCACACACGGTCACCTGTCACAGCACCATATAGATTTCCAACGGTGTGGAGCGTTTCTGTTGAAGCGGCACGCATCTTTTCCAGTGAGTTAAGACCAGCCCAATCCAGGATTTTCTTGTTCAAGTTTCCTGCGTCTTCCAACGACATCGGTGCAAAACGAGAAGGGCGAGAAGGCTGGGTTGCTGTAGGCAGACCGCCAGCACTCATGATAACAGCCTTGTGGAAAAGTCCGCGAGCCAATGGTGATTCGCAAAGCGTACGCACACTACCGCCTCCTGCACTCTGTCCAAAGATAGTCACATTGTCTGGGTCGCCGCCAAACTGCTCAATGTTTTTCTTAATCCATTTGAGAGATTCAATCTGGTCGAGAATTCCATAGTTACCCGACACGTGTTCAGGACTCTCAGCTGTAAGCTCTGGATGCGTGAGGAAACCGAAAACGCCCAATCGATAGTTGATGGAAACGAGCACCACATCCTTGGCAGCCCATTCCTGTCCGTCGAATTCAGGTTCCGAACCCCATCCTTCGCGATAACCGCCACCATGAATCCACAAGGCAACAGGGAGTTTCTTACCCACCTGTCCTGGTGCTTTTGTCCAGACATTCAAGTAGAGGCAGTCTTCGCTGTAAGGAGATTCCTCTCCGTAGCCCCATTCCGTGGTATATCCGCCTGGGTAGTGAACAGACTGGTAGCCAGGGTGTCCGAACTTATCGGCAATCATGATGCCTTCCCAAGGCACAACAGGCTGTGGAGCCTTCCAACGCAACTCACGGATAGGAGGTGCTGCATAAGGAATGCCTCGATAGACATACACTCCTTCGATGTCTGCTTCCACGCCTTGCACTTGTCCTCCTTCGATGCTGAGGACTGGATTCTCTGATTTTTGTTGCTGACAGCCCACCATAACGGCTGCAAGTGCCAACAAACCGAAGATGATTTTCTTCATAGTAACTTGTACGATTAAGTGATGATTAGAATGTGTATGAAACAAAGTTTGCATTTGGTAGGCAAATATACAAATTATATTTTAAATGAGAAATGAAAAATAAAGAATTAAGAATGAACAATGAAAATTACTCTCCCATGAGCAAACTAAAAACCATCCCCCTTTCTCTGCAAGCTTCGGTTCTGCCTAAGCCCTTCCTTCGCCCCCGTTCCCTTCGGTTTAGCCGAAGGTCTTCCTCCTCTCTTCGTTTCTCTGTAAGCTTCGGTTCTGCCGAAGCCCTTCTCCCTTCCTCATTTCTCATCTCGTACTTTTTTCTCATATTGTTGCACAAAAATCCATATAGAAGCTCGAAATAGTCTGTAAATTTGTAACCGATAATATTAACTATCAATCATTTGTGCGAACATGAATAAGAGTTATACGTTTTTACTCGCCATGATGCTCACGTCTGCAACTGCTTTTGCACAGCCTCGATACAACAAGGCAAACATGAATCTTGAGCACCTAAACCGCGGTGTTGTTGCCGTGCGTGATGGAGAAAAAGTTGTGATTAGTTGGCGTTGCCTTTCGTCCGATGCCAAGGGTGAAGCCTTTTCCGTTTATCGCAATGGGGAACTGATTAGTCCGAAGAAACTGACCGAAGGAGGTACATTCTTCGTGGACGAGCATCCCTTGAGCACCGATGCCACTTACGAGGTGAGAGGTGGAGCTCAGAATGGAACCTACAAACTTCCTGCTCATGCCCCCGCAGGTTATATTCCCATCAAGATAGATAAGCCTGAAGGTGGCACTACGCCCGACGGACAAAGATACAACTACATCGCAAGCGATGCCAGCGTGGGTGATGTGGATGGCGACGGACAGTATGAGATTTTCTTGAAATGGGACCCAACCAATGCTCGCGACAATTCCCATGCGGGTTTCACGGGTAGCACATACATAGATTGCTATCGTCTCGACGGCACCAAGTTGTGGCGAATCGATTTGGGAAAGAACATCCGCAGTGGAGCACATTATGAGCAATTCATGGTCTATGACTTCGACGGAGATGGCAAAGCCGAATTGATGGTGAAAACTGCCGATGGCACCGTGGATGGACAAGGCAAGATGATTGGAGACCCTAAAGCAGACTGGCGCGAAGGCATGGCAGCCATCCTTGCCGACCCCGAGGCTTACCAGCAAAAATTGCAGAAGGAGCGCGAGGAGGAACAGAAACGCTGGCAGGAATGGGCAGAAAAGGAAAAGACTTTGCCTGCCAACATGAGTCGCACAGAGAGAAATAATCTGCGTCGCCGTTATGTCAATTCCGAAACACAAGGTAATTACAAGTTGGGCCGCATCATGTCGGGACCAGAATATCTGAGCGTCTTCAACGGACTCACGGGAGCCGTGATGGATACGAAGGAGTATATACCTGAGCGTGGCATCATGACTGACTGGGGTGATGACCATGCGAACCGTTCTGACCGCTATCTCGCTGCTGTTGCCTATCTCGATGGCAAGCATGCCAGCGGTATTTTCTGCCGTGGTTACTACACTCGCACAGTGATTGCTGCCTGGGACTGGGATGGCAAAGAACTGAAGAACCGTTGGACTTTCGACACGAAAAATCCTGAATGGGCAAGTTATGCTGGTCAAGGAAACCATAACCTTCGTGTGGCAGACGTGGATGGTGATGGATGCGACGAAATCACCTATGGCTCCATGGCTTTGGACAACGACGGTCGTGGACTCTACAACACGGGGATGGGGCATGGTGATGCTATGCATCTCACGGCTTTTGACCCTTCAACCGAGCGTTTGCAAGTGTGGGATTGCCATGAAAACCGACGCGATGGAAGTGATTTCCGTGATGCATTGACAGGAGAGGTGATTTTCCAAATCAAGAGTCGTGAAGATGTGGGACGCTGCATGGCTGCCGACATCGACCCAACCCATCCAGGCGTGGAGATGTGGAGCAGTGAGAGCGGAGGAATTCGCAATATCAAAGGTGAGATTGTCACTCCTAAAAATCCTGCTGGAGCATTCGAGGATGAAGGTGATGAAAATGCCCTTCGTGTGCGTGGTGCTCGCATTCCTACTAATTTCGGCATTTGGTGGGATGGAGATTTGTTGCGCGAGATGCTTGACCATGAGACGGTGAGCAAATATGACTGGATAACGGGCAGGATGAAGAATGTGCAGCATTTCGAAGGTACGCAATTCAACAATGGCACGAAATCCAATCCATGTCTCTGTGCCGACATCATCGGAGACTGGCGCGAGGAAGTGCTGACTCGCAACCGTGAAAGCACAGAATTGCGTCTGTATGTTTCCACCATTCCTACAGACTATCGCATTGATTGTCTGGAGGAAGATATTCCTTATCGACTCAGTGTGGCATATCAGAACACCGCTTACAATCAACCTACGCAGACAGGTTTCTATTTAGGTCCCGACAAGACCGTGCGCCCTTTTTTGAAGAACAAATAATTCAGACAACTACTGCATAGGATAACATTTTTATTGGCAATGGGGAATGACTTTAGCGTGATTGGGACACGATGAAAGTTGTTCCCCATTATCCTTGTCGTCAATCCCCAATAGCGATGAAGTGAATCCCCAATAGCGATGAAGTGAATCCCCAATGGCGAAGAAGTGAATCCCCAATGGCGTTTTGATGAGTTCGCAGTGTCTTTTCTTTTAACTTTTTGATAGGCGATGATTGACTTTGTCATTATTATATGTATATTTGCAAAATCAATGCATTTAACCAACAATATGATGAAAAATATCCCACTCTTGCATATTCTTTTTCTCAATCAGCACAGATACTTCATGCATCTGTGGAAATGTTTGTTGGCGTTTCTTTTGACTTTTTACTCTGTTCCCGTTTCTGCCCAATATATATATAATGTGAAAGACTATGGGGCGAAGGGTGATGGTGTGCAGATTGATAGTCGAGCCATCAACGCTGCCATCGATGCTGCCGCGGAGCAAGGTGGAGGTGTGGTGAGAATTCCGAAGGGAACGTATCTCTGCTATTCTATTCGATTGAAAAGCAATATCACTTTGAGGATTGATAGCAATGCGGTGGTGAAAGCGGCAATGCCCACTGAAACGGAAACCTACGATTTGCCTGAGGATAATCCATCGGCATATCAGGATTTCGGACATAGCCATTGGCAGAACTCACTGATTTGGGGTATTGGTCTGCATGATGTATGTATCGAAGGAAAGGGACTGATTGACGGAACTGATGTGCTTTCGAGAGGACGCTCCACAATCAATGGCTTGCCAGTGGCTAACAAGGCTATTGCGTTGCGGGATTGTCAACACGTGCAGTTGCGAGATTTAAAAATGCTGCAATGTGGACATTTTGCTTTGTTGCTTACAGGAGTGGATCATCTCACGATTGAAGGCTTGAAAATCGATACCAATCGTGATGGCATCGACATAGATTGTTGTGAGCATGTGCGTGTGAGGGATTGCTTGGTGAACACGCTCAACGATGATGCCATTGTACTGAAAACTTCCTACGGACTGAATCGATTGAAATCCACAAAGGACGTGGTGGTGGAACGCTGCGAGGTTTCGGGCTATGATGTGGGTTCTATGCTTGACGGACCCTACACCACCAACGTGAAATTGGCTCCCGACCAAGATGGACCTACGGGACGCATCAAATTGGGGACGGAGAGCAATGGGGATTTTCGTGACATCATCATTCGGAATTGCCGATTCAAACACTGTCGAGGATTGGCTTTGGAAACGGTGGATGGTTCGCAGATGCGGAATATATGGGTGGAGGATATTGTGATGCACGACATCAACAATGCTCCCTTTTATATCCGTGCAGGAAATCGAAATCGTGGACCAGAAGGATTGAAACCATCAACCATTCGAGATGTGCATATTGCAAGGGTCGTGGTGGAAGATGCTGATAGCAGATATGCTTCTATTATTGAAGGAACGACGATGGAATCCATTCGGGATGTGACACTGAACGATATTCGTTTGCAGTATCGAGGAGGCATCACACTTGAGGACGTGGCTCAGCAGCGAGGCAGTAATCCTTTCTTCTTGAATAATCCTCGTATGCAAGGCTATCCTGAACCCTCTGCACATGGCATCCAACCCGCTTCGTGCTTCTCCATTTCGCATGCAAGTGGTGTGAAATTGAAGAATATCGAGATTGAGATTTTGAAAACTGATGAACGTCCGAAAGTGTATCTGAAAGATGTGAAAGGCATCAAGTTAAAGAATGTGACAGGTTTGAAAAAATTGAAGGTCAGTACCTTGGATGCGAAAACGATTGACTAAGAGAAGGATGGCTTTAGCGGAACCGAAGCTTACTGAGAAAGAGGAATGAAGTATAAAGAATGAAGGAATGAAAAATAGAAAGAGAGTCATAGTTTTGTTGGGGTTGAGCATGGTGCTATGTGTGGTTTGCTATGCTTCGCCTATTGATGCTTTGTTGGAACGAATCGACCGAGGGGCTTCGAAGAAATTTCAAACGGAATTAGTGAAAGATGAGAAGGACTTTTTCGAGCTGAGCCAAAAGGGCAATAAGGTGGTGGTGAAGGGCAACACATACGTGAATATTGCTGTGGGTATCAATTGGTATTTGAAACATCATGCAGGCATTCATTTGACTTGGAATCAGATGCATACGCAATTGCCAAAGCATCTGCCAGCCATGAAGCAGACGGAACGGCATGAAACGGACCTTACTTTGCGCTATGATTTCAATTATTGCACCTTCTCTTATTCGATGGCGTTTTGGGATTGGGAGCGTTGGCAAGAGGAAATAGACTGGATGGCGCTGCATGGCATCAATATGCCGTTGGCTGCTGTGGGGCACGAATGTGTGTGGCGAAACATGCTGACAAGGTTGGGGTATAGTAGGGAGGAAATCAATCGTTTCATTCCTGGTCCTGCCTTCCTTGCGTGGTGGGAGATGAATAACTTGGAGGGATGGGGAGGACCGAACCCTGATAGTTGGTACGAACAGCAAGAAATGTTGCAAAAGCGGATACTGCGAAGAATGAAGGAATTGGGCATGCATCCTGTGCTGCCAGGATATAGTGGAATGTGTCCTTCATTTGAAAGCCTCAACGCTGAGCCTAAACAAAGAGGGAAAGATGATGGGAGTGGTAACTTAGCCGATGAAAACAAGAATGAAGTAGGAACTTCGGGCGAAAGTAATCAATCGAGTCTTCTGCGATGGAATGGTTTTATGCGTCCTGGAGTGCTGATGCCGAGCGATCAGAAATTCGACCAATATGCAAAGCTGTTCTATGAGGAAACGCGGAAGTTGTATGGCACTGCTGATTATTATTCTATCGACCCCTTCCATGAAGCGTCTAATCTGCCAAAGGATTTGAACATCGGCGAGGCAGGAAAGGAAATACTGCGTGCCATGAAGGAGTATGGCAATGAATATAGCAAGTGGGTTGTTCAAGGATGGAGCGAGAATCCACGTCCTGAGATGTTGGCTGCTCTACCTGAGGGAGATGTGTTGGTTCTCGATTTGTTCAGCGAATGTCGTCCGCAATATGGAGCCAAGAATTCTGTGTGGTATCGACCTGAGGGCTATGGTGCGCACGATTGGCTCTTTTGTTTGTTGGAGAACTTCGGAGCTAATGTAGGATTGCATGGAAGAATGGACCAACTCATCCATAACTTCTACGCTGCACGGGAACAATTTGGTGCTCACATGAAGGGATGGGGAATGACGATGGAAGGCATCGAGACCAATCCTGTGGTGTATGAATTGATGAGTGAATTGCCTTGGCGTTCACAACAGATAGACAAGGAGGAATGGATGATGCAATACGTGAACGCACGCTATGGATTGAACGGAAATCAAGTTGCGGCAGAACGTTTGGAAAAAGCGGAAAAACTCTATCAGGCATGGAAGATTTTGGCGGATGGCATCTATAATTGTCCCGATGGAAACAATCAACAGGGACCTCATGAGAGTATCTTCTGCTCACGTCCTTCACTGAATAGTTTTCAGGCTTCGTCGTGGTCGAAAATGACGAATTACTATGACCCGAATACAACTTACGAGGCAGCATGCTTGATGCTATCCGTGGCAGATGCTTGGCGAGGAAACAACAATTTTGAATACGATTTGGTGGATATTTGCAGACAAGCGCTCGCAGACCGAGGAAGAATGGTGTATCATCGCTTAGTGGCAGATTTCAATTCTTTCGACAGGGAAGCATTTAGACAGCACAAGGATGAGTTCTTGGGATTGCTACTGAAGCAGGATTCGTTGCTTTCCACTCGTTCAGAGTTCCGTGTAGGCAGATGGATTCAACAGGCACTTCAGCGGGGTACGACAACGGATGAAAAGCATCTTTATGAATGGAATGCCCGTGTGCAAATCACGACTTGGGGCAACCGTTATTGTGCTGACACAGGAGGATTGCGCGACTATGCGCATAAAGAATGGAACGGCTTGTTGCGCGATTTCTATGCTCCTCGTTGGAAGCATTATCTCGACATTTTGGAAGATGAACTGAATGGGAAATTGCCTGTGCTTCCAACGGGTAATTCATCTTGGAAAACTCCCGATAATCCTGCCCTCACCGTGGATTGGTATGCGATGGAAGAACCTTGGACGCTTCAGCATAACTACTACCCATCGGAAGCAGAGGGTGAACCCATTGATGTGGCAAAAAGAATTTTTGGATTTTAAAACTATCAACTATGAATAAACGTTTAGATTCTCTCGACATCCTCCGCGGTATGACCGTATTTCTGATGATTATGGTGAATAATGGAGTGGGGCACGAGCAGTTTATGCAGATGCAGCATAGCAAATGGAACGGGCTGACTGTCTGCGACCTTGTCTTTCCGTTTTTCCTCTTTATTGTCGGCGTGTCGGCATATTTGGCACTGAGCAAGAAGGGGTTTAGTCGCAATACTGAGACTTACAAAAAGATTGCTACACGCACAGTTGGGCTGTTTCTCATCGGTGTCGCCCTTCATGCTTGGGACACTTGTGTGTATGACCCATCTCTCCTGCTACGCCCTGCAGAATTGTTTGGTACACTTCGCATTTGGGGCGTGTTGCAACGCATCGCATTGTGCTATGGTATCGTGTCCATCATCCTGCTTCACACGCATCGATTCCGTTGGCTCTTTTTCTTTGCACTCGTGATATTAGTGCTCCATGCCCTGATTTTGGCTTTGGGCAATGGCTATGAATGTAGTTCGACAAATATCCATGCCATCATTGACGACACTATTTTTGGAAGAGCACATCTCTATCAGAAGAGTCCGATAGATCCAGAGGGATTGTTAGGCACACTTCCTTCCGTTGCTCATGTACTGATAGGGGCGTCGGTGGGGTGCTTGGTGAAAAAAGACGTGTCGATGAATTTAAGGCTCATCAGCATCTTTTGGTTTGGAGTCACATTGATTATCGCTGCCTATTTGTTGAAGAATTGGATTCCTTTCAATAAGCGAATGTGGACACCAACCTATGCTATGGTTACTTGCGGTTTCGGAGCAGTTCTGCTTGTTTTGCTCAATATCAAACCACTTCTGAAACTCTTGCACCCTTTCCAAAACATAGGACTTCATGCGCTGGCGGCATATATATTAAGCGAAATGCTGTGCTCCATCGTCAATATCATCGGTATCAATGAAACGTTCCATCAGTTCGCTTGCCAATACGTGTCGGCTCCTCTTTCTTCGTTCCTCTATAGTTTGCTTTATGCAACGGTGCTTTGCCTACCATTTGCGGTTAAATTAGTGAGGAAGGAGAAAAGATGAGTGAAAAAGTGAGGAGTGAGAAGTGAAAAATGAGAAGTGAGGAATGAGGGGTGAGAAGCTCTCCTCCCATCGGGGAGGTCGGGAGGGGGCTTCGGATGTTATTCTACAGGTATATCCGTATTGACATTCTTGCTACCCTTGAGGGCATAGAAGAACATGTATGCCATACCAAGGAAATAGACGAAATAGCTTGGCATGTAGCCGATACGGTCTGCAAAGAAATTTTGGAACACAGGGAGCACACCGCCACCAACAACCATCATCATGAAAATGCCTGAAGCCTGTGCTGTGTATTTGCCTAAGCCTTCTGTTGCAAGGTTGAAAATGCAGGACCACAACACCGACGTGCACAAACCGCAAAGCACCAGAAGCAGAATGCTGACAGGAACTACCACGAAGGAGAATTCAAGCTGCATGATGTTGAAAAGCGGCATTGATACAGTATTCGTCTTTGGACAAAGAATTGCCATGAGAATAAGTAACATACCGAGTGAAGTGGTACAAAGCATAAGTGTGCGGGAAGATACTTTTCCTGCTATGAATCCCGCAAAAAAACGCCCTACGAGCATTAGCAACCAATACATGGCTGCAACGGCTCCACCTATCGTTGCCGCATTGACGACAGATTCAGGATTCACCCATGCTCCAGCAGACGTGGTGTCAGAAAGATAGAAATTCATGCCACCAGGAATACCTACTTCCACACCTACATAGAGGAAAATGGCGATGATACCCAACTGGAAATGACGGAAGGACAAAGGGGAATGCTCGAACTTGGTTTTTGCCGTTACCCTTCCCATCTCTGGGTCTTCGATAGGAATAAAGGACAATACCACAAATGCTACGGCAAACACAGTCATTGCAATGAAAAGCACAAGGTTCACATCAGCCATCCGAGTTGAGGCAGTAACAGTACCGATGAGTGCACCTACGAGCATTGGAGTGAGTGTACCTGTAAGTGCATACAGTGTTCCTCCAATCAGATTTAACTGATTGCCTCGCTTTCCTCCACCTCCTAATAAGTTGAGCATAGGATTCACTACCGTATTGAGAATACATACTGCGAATCCCGACACAAAGGCGCCGAGCAAATAGATGCAAAAGCCTGGAATGCCCGATGACAAACCTGAAAGATATTGAATCAATACACCGATGAATCCCACAGCAATACCTATCATAGCCGTTCGCTTGTATCCCACTTTCACAAGTAATTTTCCAGAAGGAATGCCCATGAAGAGGTAAGCTAAGAAATTCATGAAGTTACCCATGATGCCAAGTACGTTCGACCCACCAATCTCTGGTTGACTCTTCCATATTACACCAATCGGCGCCGCGAGGTTGGTGACGAAAGAAATCATGGCGAAAAGGAAAATCATGGTGATGATGGCTATAATATTGCCATTCTTTTTCTGAGTTTGTTCCATAGTACAAGTATTTTATTTTAAAGTTTGATTATTTAGAAAAAGAGAGTATGAAAAAAAGAAAATGAGAAATTTCCATCAGAATGGCATAATCTCTCATTTTCTCATTTTCAATTACAGTTTATTTGCTCAGCATCTCATGCATGTGGGCAGCAGCACGACGACCGTCGCCCATAGCAAGAATCACAGTAGCACCACCACGAACGATGTCGCCACCTGCGAAGATGGTTGGGATGCTCGACTGCATGTCGTCGTTCACAGCGATGGTGTTCTTTCTTCCCAATTCCAAACCTTCAACCGACTTTGGAACGAGTGGGTTAGGAGATACACCTACTGCAACGATTGCCATGTCGATGTCGCGAGTTTCGATTGCACCAGGTATAGGCACAGGACTGCGACGTCCACTGGCATCAGGCTCTCCGAGTTCCATTTTCTGAAGCTTCACCTGGCACACGGCACCCTTTTCATCTGCGATATATTCAATAGGATTGTGGAGCGTGAGGAATTCGATTCCTTCTTCCTTGGCATGCTTCACTTCTTCCAAACGTGCTGGCATTTCAGCCTCGGAACGACGATATGCGATGAATACGTGCTCTGCACCCAAGCGCTTTGCCGTGCGGCAAGAGTCCATAGCAGTGTTACCACCACCT
>OCVV011332915.1_pt1 | contig 37418 bp, 37 predicted proteins | sample 1539721 | NCBI WGS metagenome assembly OCVV01 (sample SAMN02144230, study PRJEB22623) | gut metagenome | biome: sheep rumen | host: Ovis aries | place: New Zealand | reverse complement strand
GATCCTCTGCCTCTCACTCCGGAAGTTCCACGCCATGCTCCGCGCGTCTCCCAGTCCCTCGCATATGATCTTGTGTTTTCTGGCGTCCTCTCCCCGATAGAACGGGCAGCGGATGTTTTGATCTTTCCAGCTCGTCGCCATCCTCTACGCCGTCCGTTTCCTTCCCCGGCGTTTCTGCAGTACAACCTGTCCGCCTCGTACCTTCGGCGGCTCCTCCCAGACGCAGCGCAGATACTTCCCGATCACTCTGCCGTCTTCGTCCTTGGTCTCCTGTACGTCCTTCACCACGCTGTATGGATCCGGCTGCAGGTTCTCGATATCGTCCACCGGCTCCAGCTCCGTGGTGATCGGCTCCGCCATTCCCCTGCAGCAGTGCCACCGCTGCTTCCCTGCCGGCAGGCCTCTCACGTTCTCCACCATGTAGAAAGCCAGCTTGCTGTAGTCTCCCTCGTCGTTGAGCTCCTTGATCCAGACCGTGCCGGTCCCGCCGATCTCTGCCCAGAGCTTCCGCGCAATCTCTATCGCTTCCGAAGGGACGACAATGTGGTGGTGCAGCCTGGCCGGCCGCTGCTTCTCCGGGCTCCAGTTTGCCGTCACCCAGACCGCAGCCTGCTTCTCCCCGGTCTGCTTCGTGTATTCCTTCTTCAGCTTCCTGAGGAACTTCCCCATGTTCTGTTCCGCTGTCTCATAGCTCATGTCCTTCGGGTAGTGCGCGTCGTCATACTTGAGCGTCAGGTACCCGTCCCCTGCCTTGAAGTTCGCGTTGATCTTCCTGGCACAGTTGAGCTCACAGCTCTTCTCGTTGGCCTTGATTTTCTTCAGACTGCTGGCTCCCGCTTTCCTGGTCCCCCTCGGTTTGCGATAGGTCGGACCGATGGAGAACAGCCCTCGTCTGATCTCCATCGTCCTCCCGGATATGATCCTGTATTGCATCAGCTGCCTCATCCTTCCGCTCCCGTTCTATGATGGTGGTCATAAAGTTAGACGCCTAAAGGTCTTATAAGAAACGCGTGCGCGCGTGCGTGCGTTTCTTATAATGCTCTTCAGCTGTCAAGGTTCCGGGTTCTCAGGCAGACGCAGGAATCTCTTCCTGCGCCCGGCTCAGAATCCGGCAGCGGGTGCCGCGTCTCTGCACGTGCTTAACCCGCTGTTGCTATTCTTTGTCTCTGAATATCAGGTAGATGTTGATCCCAATCAGGATGCTAACCAGAATTTGTACCGTCATGTCTCCACTCCCTCTTCACCGTCTCCTTCGTCTTCAATCCATTTCTCAACGAGGGCAGCGGCTTCTTTTATCTTTTTTTCCGGGAGAAACTGCATTAATGCCTGAAGTTCTAGATACTGCCACTTGAGTCTTCTTGCCGCTTCGTGGCAGTATCTTCTGGCATCCATTGGCAGGCTTCTTGTTTGCTCCCCAGATAAGGCGGCTATGATCTTCTCAACTGATAATTCATACATCACTCAGCCCTCCTTCGGTTTCTCGCACCGCTCAAACTCGATCACCCAGACCCACGGATTTGCGTCCCATCCGTAACGTGAAAGGTCTGCGTGCTTTACAGTACTGTCCCACACCATTGCTCCGAACAGCTCCGGGTAGGTATGGTTTATGATGCAGTCCTTGCAATGGTGTGTATAGTAGCAAGGCCCGGGGGGTGTTACGCTATAGTCAATGTGCTCACACGCGGAAATAATGCTCTCTGCTCCCTCGAAGCAGACCCCGTCCTCGTCTATGTCTTGCAGATGCTCTACCCGCACGTCGGTCACGCGCAGAAAAATTCGTGCTGCCACTTTCGGCATGTGAATGGATGGATTCCATTTTCCATTCGGATACCATTTTTCGACAAAACGGTCGTAATCGTCCCGGTCTATTGAATCGGTCCACCCGTTTGCAAAACACACCCGAATACCGTCACCGCCAGCCTTGAACTGAATGTCCGCGTTTGACTCATAGCGGTGAGCCCTCCAGACTTGCCACGTTTCTCTTACATAGAGTGTGTCACCGAGGAGATATGGTGGCGTATATATGCGATGATCGTTTGGTCCCGGCACCTCTATGGACAAATCCATAGCGTGTCGCTTGTCTCCAAGAAGTTCAAGCTTCGCGTTTTTTGGTGGTGTCGGCTTCACCACCCGCCGAGTCACGGTCTTTCTGCCTTTCAGAATTGCTTTGACCATCTCGGTATTGAACAGTATCGGTTTCACGTCTCCTCCTCCGGCGGCTTTGACTTACAGATGCAAAGGATTCTTTTCGTCTGCAATTTTTCAATCTTGTTCTTCACATTGCATCCGAAGCGGATAAGGCTTAAGTTCACCCTTCATCGTTTTTTCCCCTCACCAATTCCGCCAGGGTTCCTTGTAATGCGCGCGGCCGTCGTGCTTCGGTACATAGCCGCCCGCCTTCTTCTCTTCCCTGGCCCTGCGTGCTTTGGCTGCGTCCTTGTTTTCGTACTCGTACAGCTTCAGCACCGGCTTCCACTTGTTGCACATGTGGCAGATCCCACCCGTGGAGAACTTCCCGATCTCATACATGTCGTTCGTTTCGCCGAAACGCGGTGCGCACCAGTCACACAGGCTGATTCTCTGCTGCTTACTCATATCGCTTCAGCTCTCCTTCGATGTCCTTCAGCATTCCCCGAATCACGTCAAGCTCCCGGTCGCCGTCGGTCACCAGCATCCGGATCACGCCTTGCAGATTCCGCAGCGTCTCAATATGCCCGTGCAGTTCTTTCAGCTCTGCGCGGATCCGCGCCGCACATTCTTCGTAGATCGTAAGCTTGCGCCCGGCCGTCAGGATCCTCCCGCAGATGCGGCACCCTTCCGTATTGTCTGGATCGTAGCACTCTTCGCATCCCGGTTCCTTATTTGGTGCAGCCCTGCCTTTCTCCGTGCGCTTCCCTATGTTCTCCGCCTCGGCTGTGCCGACGATTGTTCTCTCCCAGTAGTCCTCATACACTCTGGACCTCAATTTATTCAGCGTGTCGTTTCCGGTTGCCTGTACGTTTGCATTGCTGTTCTCTGTCATGTGTGATCCTCCCTTGGCTCGTTCTTCAGCAGGTGATTCTGACGCCGCCAGTTCAATACCGTCATTGGACTGCAGTGCAGTGCCGCTCCGATCTCTTTGTCTGTGTACCCCTGATCATGCAGGGCCTGCAGTTTCTCCCGGTCGATCTTCTTCGGATTGCTGTGCCGGCCTCGGCCGACGTTTGCCGGCAGATCGTTTTGCTTCCGCCAGTAATAGATTGCGTTGTTCGTGACGCCGATCTTCTCTGCGATCTCAAAGTCGTTCAGGCCCTGCTTGTAGAGCGTCAGCAGCTCTTCCTGCTTGTCCCAGAGTGTCCTCTTCCTGGTTTGCTTCTCCGGCTTTCTCGCTGCGACGGGCTTCTCTTCTGTCCGCTTTTCTGTATGCTTCATCCCGTCTTCCGGTTTGCCCTGTCCGTTCCGCAGGAAGAACAGGCAGTCACCTTCCGTCAGTTCTCTTATGGTTCTTTCCCGCAGCTTATGCTCCGGCCACTCCGGGTGTTTCCTCTCGAGGCGCTCTCTCACCTGTCCCATTCTGGTTTGCTTCCGGCTGTTGGCACGGGCCGCTGCCGTGCTGTAGTTGCAGCAGGTAGCGTTCCTGCCCTGCTTGGTGAGGATGGCTCCCCGGTAGACACAGTTCCTCTTGCACATCAGCCGTGCCACCTCCAGGTAACCGTCGCTGCGGACGCGTTCCAGTTATTCCGGGCGAGGTAATCCCCCGGCGTCCAGGTCAGCCACTGGATGTCTTTGGTCAGTCCGTCCGGCACCACGCCGTTTTCGTAGTAGTCCCGCACGATCTTCTCCGCGAAGGCCCGCACCTCCTGCGTGATCTTCGTGTCGCTGTGGTAGTTCATCCACTGGTCCGGCTGCTCCACAACCTCCCGCAGTGTGCTGCCGTAGTTCCCGCTCATCAGTCTCGCGATGGCCACGCCCAGCTTTGTGCCCCGCATGATCTCGTTCGGTTCCTCCTGGATCAGCTGCGTCGCCGCGTCGATCTCCTGATTCACAAAGGCTTCCCGGCTCGCTTCCCCGCTCTTGAAGTACTGTGCCTGCTCCTGTTCCCGCAGCTCCTGCTTGTACCGCTCCAGCTGGCTTGCGTATTCCACGGCCATCTCCTGCCGCACCCGCGTCTCCGTCCTGGCTTCCACCCCGGCGGAGAGAAGTATCGTGTACACAACGAATCCTGCTGCCGCGATTACCAGGATCCCGTACCGACGTGTAAACCATTCCAGCTTCTTCGTAATCCAGATCCTGATCATGCTCTCCGGTGTCTCCTCTCTGTGTGGCGTCTCCCGCTCTGTCCACTGCGGAACTAATTCCATTGCTTTTTCAACTGTCATGATGTATAATCTCCTTGTCAGTTTTTATCTTCTAATCTTGCCGTGCATCTGTTGGTAGCGGATGCGCGGCTTTCTTTATGCCATCTCCGCAAACAGGTCCAGCTGTCCATATCCCTGCCGCTCCCGTCTCTTCCTCGCCATCTCCATGGCGAAGGCTTCCATCCTCGCGATGGTTCCCATCGGCTTCTCCTCGACCGGTTCCTCCGGCACGACAACCTTGATCTCCTCCGGAATCTCGTCCTCGTCGTCCAGGTAGTTCTTTCCGAAGATCCGGATGAAGTCCTCCGTTGTCCAGTCGTTCTCTTCCATCGCCTTCTTCTGGCCGTACTGCTTCAGCCTGCGGTCGGCCTCCTGATTCCGGTGCACGCTGTTCGGTCCGCCATTGTGGCAGCTGCAGGCGCAGAGCTTTACCGTCAGGCCGTAGCGCTCGCTCTGCTTCCGCAGGCCCGTGCCGTTGAAGATGTGGTGGGTCTCCAACGGCTCCGCCGTTCCGTTCCTCCCGCAGAGGAAGCAGCATTCCCCGGTATATCCAGCCAGGTATTTCGGTATCTTCTTCACAGTACGATCGCCTCCCTCAGTTCTTCGATCGGAACGTGCCCCTTCCGGTGGATCCGTTCCAGGTCGTTCAGCGTCAGCTTCCCCGGATCCTTCATCCTGTCGCATCCCGTCGGCCGGCTGCATCCCAGAACCTGTGCCAGCCGCTCTCCGTTGAATTCATACCCCAGTAGGAGCTTTCGCATTTTCTGGAACGGCTCCGCTCTCTGTTTCAGGTATGGCATCTTCTCACCTCCTACTCGACCAGCTTGTCAATCTTCTTGAAGATCTTCATCAGCAGCTTCTCTGCGTATTTCTTTGCGTCTTGCAGTCTGTTCTTCTCGGCGATCTCTTCTCCGTCCTTCAGCACGAAGTAGGAAGTATATTCCCATGTTCCCCTGTTGTTCGCGTGAGGGATGTTTCTCTTTCTGCTTTGCACGATCACGTTCGTGCCGGCTGCCCGATATGTGATCGTCGTGCCCTGGCTGTTTACCGTGTACTCGACCTTCTCCCATCGAACGTTTGCCATGTCGTTCGTTCTCCTTTCTTTGTTTCCGTTGCCCTTCTGCATTGACAGCAGTTTCTCTTCTCTGCTACAATCCTCACGAGGCTGTTCTCCTCAGCCTCATCCCGCTCCTCGTCCTGCGTTCTCCTCCCGCTCCAAGTGGAAAGGAGGTGAAACTCATGGCGAAGAATTCTGTGCGGACGTCAAAGTCAGTGGCGTCCAAAGCAGGGAAAGCTCTGAACGATGGTCGTACTTCCAAGACCACCAAAAGCCTGGCCGGCTCAGTGCTTTCCAATCGGAAGCCCACTTCTAAGAAGTGAGCTCCGGGAAGTCCGTCCGGTTTTCCGGGCGGGCTTTCTGCTGTCAATGCAGAAGAGCAACGATTAGAGTTCATCATGTTTCGTCAAGGCGAAACATGTACATCCATGTTATAACATGGCAGCGCACGATTCGTGCGGTTCTTGATTAAAAAAAATAGCCGCAACAGTGGTGTGATAGTAATCCGCCAGCGCCATCTTTGTCTGATCCCTGGGCACCCTCGCCCCGTTCTCATACATCTGCAGTGCTGATACGGATACACCTACTGCTTCAGCTACAACTGCTCTTGGCGTATTCCCTCTCAGGCTTCTCAATCTTGCTCCGATCTGTGCATTACTCACTTGGTGTTCACCTCCCGCACGTTTTGTGTGATTTCAATATAGCACAGGCTCTTTCCTTTGTCAACACATTTTGTGCTTTTTCTTTCTTGCTTTTTCACACGTTACGTGTTATATATATAATGGAGGTGACAGATATGCAGTTCGGATTTGTTCTTAGAATGCTTCGTACAAGAAATAATATGACGCAGAAGCAGCTTGCCGATACCCTTGGCGTATCGGAGAGTCGCATCGGTATGTACGAACGCTGCCAGCGCGAGCCAGATTTTGAGATGCTGGAAGCAATCGCCGATTACTTTAATGTGGATATGGATTTCCTTACCGGACGTACTGATATCGAGAGACAGTATACATTTTCCCCTGGCTCCGCTCCTCCGGCTCGTGCTCTGGATCCGGATGAGGAGCAGCTTCTTGCGGATTATCATGACGCCTCCGATGAGATCCGCTCTGCCGCGGCCACAATGCTTCACACCTCCGCCGAAGCCAACCGGCAAGATGCCAGATTATCCCGCTCTTCCGTTAGCTGATTCCGGTATTAAAAATCCCCGGGCTTTCACCCGGGGTACGGCTTACAATGTGGCGTTCCTAAGAAATTTTTATCGTTGACCCTATTGATAATATTACTTGTATGTAATAAAATGGAGGCAGGTGAGAATTACTCTTGAACAAAAACAGTGTTCTTAATATGTTGCTGCAGTACCTGAGTGACATCTTGTGTCATGAATGTTTCATTGGTGAGCTTCTGACTCTCATCGCTGGAACCGGATATGAGCCCCGTTTCTTTGGTCTCCTTCAGGCCAGGCTGCAAATACTGTCTGCTTATGGATTGCGCTCTACTGTTGCAAAAGAATTCGAACCTTTATCAGATGGTCTGTACAGTATGCACCTTGCAGGAAAAGATTTTAACATTCGCATCATCTACGCTTTTCTTCCAAACCGGCAGCCGGTTCTTCTCTCTGCCTTTCATGAACGCGGAGGGAAACGTAAGACTGACTACACAAACCATATCCCGGAAGCACGAACTCGCTTTTCCAAGATCAGAAAGGATTATGACGATGGCAAGAAAAAATGATATGAAAGCTCTGTTGGACTCCGCATCTGCATCCATGACACCGGAAGAAACCATTCTTGCCGGTCTCCAGGGTGTGATAGCCGGTACGATTTCTATGAAGCGCCAACTACTCGGCATGACACAGAAAGATCTTGCTGAGAAGCTCAATGTATCTCAGGGTCTGGTATCCAGGTGGGAACGCGCCGAGGCTAACTTTACTCTGGAGACCCTTGTTCGCATTGCTTCAGCCTTGGATTTAAAGCTCCAGTCCCCAGTTGTTCCTGCTTCTCCTCTGTCTTTTTCTTTTGGTGACAGCAACATCTATCCCCATCCGGCATCCTCCGGGCAATGGCAGTCCGGATCCTATATTCCTGAAGTCGAATACGACACCCTGGAAGTCAAGGAGAATTAAGGAGGATTATTATGTACCAGTATTCAAACGCTTTTACGTATACATCTAACCCCGACAATGGTGAGTTCCTGCTGACCTTTCTTCAGCAGCGCCCAGTGTTCAACGAGGACAGAACTGTTACTGGCATTGCCGCAGATACTGTTGCAGAGATTGTTATGAGTCGTGCAGGATTTGAGGCGTTGCGGCAGATGCTGGAGCAGGTTCAGCTTGAGTGAACTGTGGCAATGAAAACTTACTTCAATGAATTCGGTGACGTGATCGACGATCCTTCCTATACCCCGCCGCCGGATGCTTTTGTTTACAGCACCCGCCGTGGTGATTATGTCTTCCCTATGGCCGGGAAGCTTCTCACCGTCACTGCGGAAGGTCCTGATTCTAAGGAGGTGATTACTCATGAAAGTTCCTGAGCCCCATCGTCTTCCATCCGGCAGCTGGTTCATTCAGCTGCGCTTAAACGGCGTCAGTGTTCCCGTGACCGCTGACACAAAGAAGGACTGTATCCGGCAGGCGGAGCTCATCAAGGCCGAGCACCGCTCCGGCAAGCGTGAGATTCGGAAAGCCTCCGTGTCTCCCCCGCTCTCCGCTGTTCTGGATTCCTATATCGACGCGCGCCGTTCCGTGCTCTCTCCTTCCACGATCCGCGGGTATATGGTGATCCGTCGGAACCGCTTTGCCTTCTGCATGGATACTCCGGTTGCCGACATCCCGGATTGGCAGCACCTGATTGACCGTGAATATCTGGCCGGCGTGTCGGCGAAGACTCTGAAGAACTCCTGGTCTCTGGTTGCCTCCGCTCTGGAGTACGCCGGTTATCCGGTTCCGAAGGTCAGGCTGCCGCAGCTGGTTCCGGCTTCCCGTCCGTGGCTGGACGCGGATCAGATCCTCCGCTTTGTTCAGGCCGTGCACGGCTTGCCCTGTGAGATTCCCGCTCTGCTTGCGCTGCATTCCCTCCGGCGCTCCGAGCTGATCGCTCTGACCTGGGACAAGGTGGATCTCCGTTCCAATCGCATCACAGTAGAGGGCAGCGCCGTTCTGGATGCCGACGGCACCATGGTGTATAAAGAAACGAACAAGAGCCGCAACAGTCGCCGGGTCGTTCCGATCATGATCCCCGCTCTGCGCTCCGCTCTTGCCGGGGTTCCTGTGGAGGAACGCACCGGGTATGTTGTCACCTGCAATCCGAACATCATCTGGTACCAGATCAACCGCACCTGTCGCGACGTCGGGCTCCCCGAGGTTGGCGTTCACGGTCTCCGCCACAGCTTCGCTTCCCTTGCTCATCACGTCGGCCTGCCCGAGGATGAGACCATGCTGATCGGCGGTTGGGAAGATGCTCAGACGATGCACAAGATCTATACGCACATTGCCGAAGCCGACCGCCTGAAGGCCGAAAACCTGATGTCCGAGTTCTATTCCAGGGAGCTGAGCTCCGAAAAATGCTAATGAAAATGCTAATGAAATTCAAAGCCCCCAGCAATTACTGGGGGCTTTGCCATGCCTGAAAGGGTTCGAGTCCCTTCAGGCGCACCAAAGTCAGAGAGTCCCGCAACCCTCGTGATTGCGGGACTCTCCCAGTATTTACTGGTGGTTTGGCGATTTAGCCTGTTCGGTTTTTCTTTACATTGGTAAAGCATTTTTTACCTCTGTTAGCATTTTTTGCTAACAAAATGCTAATGAAATTTCCGCCCCTGATCCAGTTTTATCAGGTAGATAACGCAGCCCGGAAGGATTGTTTTCCCTCCGGGCTTTGTCATATTCTGTTGGCTTACGCGCTTTCCTTCAGCTCGTCGGCCGCTCCCAGCGTCAGGCTGCCGTCGGTCTCATTCTCTTCGTCCGTTGTCTGTTCTGTCGCCAGGATCTCGTCCGCTTCCTCCTGCGTCAGTTTGCCCGCTCGAACCATTGCCAGGATCGCTGCCCTGTTATACTTCCGTCGTTTCCACATCTTCAGGACCTGCTCGAACATTCCGCTCTTTCCGCTGGCCGGCGCTTCGAATGCCGCGCCCAGGGCAAGGCCTCCGCCGGAGCTTTTGCCTCCGCCGCCACCGCTGCGTCGTCCTCCGCCTCCTCCGGATTTCTTCTTGGAAGATTTCTTTGTCGTGGTCTCGCCGTCATGCCATGGTGCCCGGCTCAGGTTCTTTTCGCTGTATCCGTCGTTGCTGCTGTCCCAGCCCGCCATCGCCAGTGCGTCCTTCTGCTCCGGTGTCAGATCCAGGCTGTCGATCACCGCGAAGATCTTGTCCATCTTGCTGCCCATTATCGACTTGCCGTTCTCATCCACGTCCGCCTTGATGTCCTTCACCTGTTCAACGAAGTCGAGGTAGGCTTTCTTGTCAATCTCTGCCGCTTCCAGCTCGCTGAACCACTTCTTTGCCTGCCACGGCGTCACCGCATCCAGGTTCTCGGTATCGTCCCCGATAAAGTCCCAGCGAATCAGACTGTTCTCTGCGCTCTCTTCGGTCTTGCTGTAGCCATACTCCAGCATCATGTTCTTCATCTCGTCCCGGCTGTAGTCACCACGAATGTACATGTCCTGCAGGTCGGCGCGTTCCCTTTCGTGGCCGGTTGCCTTCCGGAATGCGATCTTATTCGCCGCATCCTCGGCGTCCTCCTGGCTCTTCCCGCCGTACTTCATGTACATGTCAACGGCTTCTTCCTGCGTGATGTCTCCATAGAAGAACATGTCCCCGATCTCGCTGTACGCGATACCGGTCTCAATGTCGCTGGTCCACTTCTGCACCTGCGCCTCTGCCTTCTCCTCAGCCATGCCGCCATAAGTCACGAGCATATCTTTTGCCTGTTCCCTGGTGATATCTCCGGCCGTGTATGCATCGCTGATTCCGCTGTACGGGATCCCGGTCTCCAGCTCGCAGCTCCATTTCTGCACCTGCTCTTCCGCTTTCCGCTCGATCATCCCGCCGTACTCCATCAGCATTTGCACAGCTGTTGCCCTGTCAACGGGTTCTTTCTCTTCCTCGCCCAGGTACCGCTTCTCGATTTCCCAGGAGACTGCGGTGCTGATGCTGCTCTGCTTGAACCGCAGATCCTCCAGTTCTCCCTGTGCTGCCTCAAACTCCGCTTTGTCCCCGGCGTTCATGGCTGCCAGCATCCTCTCATACTTGTCCGGATGTGCCCAGACGTATGCCTTCTGCCTCGCGTCATTCTCGTCCTCGGCCAGCTCCTGCTGCAGCAAGAGGTCAATCGCTTCGTCCTCGGTGAGGTATCCGTCCTTTACTGCGTACTGGATCTTCTTCTCCGGTCCCGGATCATAGGTCTGGATCTTCATGCCCTGGCTAATTTCGCCAACCGTGCTGTTCCAGATTGCCACACCGTCGCGGATCGCGTTGCCGATCGGCAGTCCTGTCAGCTGACTCACTGCGCGCAGGCCGTTATAGATCTTGCCCCAGCCGGTCATGTTCCCGTTGTAGGTGATCCTGGTCGGCTCATCCTGCCAGCCTGCCTTCAGCCTCAGGCTTTCGTATGCGATCTCTCCTGCCTTAATGATGCTCGCCATCCACTCGGTGTCCATCCGGCTGGTGCTCTGTCCGGACAGCATAGCAAAGAAGTCCTTGATCACCGGCAGCTTGTTGTGAACCAGAAGATCCTGCATCAGGTTCCCGTTCATTCCAGCTTTGATGTTCTCCCATGTTGTGGCGTCCGGATCCTTCAGGTTGATGCCCAGCAGCTTCTCCGCGAAGCGTTCCAGATACGTCGCGTACTCATCGTCATCTCTGGCAGCATCGACCAGGCTCTCTGCCACCGCGCTCAGGATTGCCGTCGCGAAGTACGCACCCGCAGTTTTTTGGATGATCGGTGCGCTCTTCTTCCAGGCTTTCTCTCTCGCCTCCTTCAGGGCCGTCTTGTCCTTCGGGTTCTTGCCCTCCATGTTCTTCCGGGTTTCGTTCTCGTAGCTTGTGTACGCGTCCAGCAGCATGTTGTAGCTCAGCGTCGGTTCCGACATAAACGCCGTTACCATACCCGCGTATGCTCCCTTCTGCCGCATCACGTGGCTTCTGGTCATCGTGCTGTCCATGACCTGTGTCCGGTAGATCACCTCGCGGAACCGGTTGGCTGTGGCTGCCATGAGCTCGTCCCCCGTCAGTCCCTTGTCTTCCTGTTCAGCACGGCACGCGTTCCAGATCGCGCCCCATGTGGCCTTGTCTCCCAGTTCTGCTCCTTTCATGGAGATCTCCTGAATCTGTTCCTTCAGGCCGTCCGTGTGCTTGATCATCTCCCGGAGTCCCGCGTTGATGTTCGTGTCGTAGAAGCCCAGGTCTTTCCAGACCGCGGTTCCGCTCCACTTTGCCGCTTCCTCTCGGCCCTGCTTGTTGTTCATGGTGAGGCCCTTGATCAGGTACTTCCTGTCCAGGACCGCTCCCGCCCGGAGATAGCTGGTCGGCTGCAGCAGCGCCACGCGCAGGTTTGCGCCGACAGCTGCCACCTTGTAGCTCGACAGCGCCCGGCTGCCCAGCTCCTCGCCGCGTCCGCCTTCCTTTACGCCGTTGAGGTCCTGCATGAAGGTTATAAAGTATTTCTGTGCTTCCTTGCCGAAGGCCCGCTCCGCGCTCTTCTGTACGCTCTCGTACCCGTACTGCCCCGCCTCGTTCAGTTCGCTGGTCTGGCTGAAGCTGAACCACTTCATCGCGTCCAGCATCGGCAGGCCCAGCCCGTTGTACTTGGCCATGTCCGCCATGTGGTTTGCGAACACGTCGAAGATGTTGTCCAGGACAATGCTGTTGGATGCGTTCCTCGTTGTGTTCTTGGTGAAGCTCATGTTCAGCAGGCGGTAGAGGTTTGCCGTGTCGCTCTCCTGGCTCCGCGGCGGTCGTGACCGGTCGTCGGTCCGGATCGGGAAGTAGTTCTCCTCCGTGAAGCTCCGGATCCCGAATCGCTTCATGCTGACCTCGTTGCCCCAGTCGGACCCCACCGTGTTCATGTACTTCTGTAGCGCGTCGGCAATCTCCCGGTCTCTCGGTGTCAGGACCTTGAACATCTCCGTCAGATCCGCCGGGTCGATCAGGTAGTTCTCCGCCTGCGTTATCGTCCGCTTTCCGTCTTCGTAATCCGCGATCCGGATGCCGGCGCCCAGGATGTGTCCCTGTGCCTGCGGCCGCTTCCACAGGCAGTACAGGCTCATGATCTGCGCCTTGCTCATGGTTACCGTCTCCGGTTTGTCGAATCCTGCGCTCAGGTCTCCCCGCCGTCTCAGGTGGAATGTGTGGATGGATTCCTGTATTTCCTTTGCTTCCTCTGCCGTATAGGTGTCGTTGGCAAAGTCCACTACCTGCTTCGCGTTCATGGCGAACTTGTCCCAGCCGTCCTGGATCCGCTCGAACACTCTCTGCCCCGCTTTGCCCAGGCGTTTAAAGAAGTAATACGGCGTCGTGTTCTGGAACCGCAGGAAGTTGTTCATCATATTGCGGAGTTTCTTTCGTTCTCGGTCAGCGCCCAGGCTGTCGATTTCCCGGATTCCTTCGGATGCCTCCTCGCTCACCTTCGCCCCGCGCGCGTCGCTCAGCAGTTCGTTCGCGTTCGTGATGGCAGACGACAGTACTGTCAGAATCTCGTCCAGTCTCTGCAGTTCCTCAACCCCCATCATGTTCGGGTTCCAGACCTGGCCTCTTGCTTCGGCTTCGTCCATTGCTTTCTTCACATCGGCCAAATGCTCATTCAGTTCTTTCTGGATATCTGACGGCAGGTCGAGATACATTCCATTCCACTCGTCGGATACTCCGGCCATATAGGCGTTCTGTTCTGCTACGGTCTTTGCGATCTCCTGCATGTTCCACAGGTACCGTTCCTTCTGGTGCTTCTCCATTCCGCCGGACAGGTCGAGATCCAGCAGCACCTTTCCGATGGATTCCTTCAGCGGTTCCGGAATCGGGTTCTTTCCGCTGTTCTCCGTCAGGTACTTGATGAGTCTCTTTCCGGTCTGGTCGATCCTCTTCCGCAGCTTCTGCTTTTCCTCCCGGCCGCGGATGTCCTCTCTCTGTTTCTGCAGAGCCGCTCTCACTTCGTTCCGCTGCATTTGCTCCATGCTCCGGATCTTCTGCTTGGCTTCCCGTTTCACTTCACGCAGCTGCTGCTCCGCTCGGTTCATTCTCTGCTTGACTCTCTGATAGTTTCGGTCCGCTCTGGTGAGCTCTTCGCCCAGGCTGCCGAACAGCAGCTCGTCCGTGATGCGGTTGATGTAGTATTGCTCTGCCATCTCCGCTTCTGTCGGATCCGCGAAGTTGTACGCCTTCTGTTCGCCCAGGCTGTCCAGCGCCTCCAGGATCCGGTTGACCTGATCGCTGCCGGCGGTAATGTCTGACGGGAACAGGCCTTCTCCGAATTCCCCGTTCAGGGTCTGGTATACCGTGTCGATGTCCTGGCCTTCCTTGGAGAATGTCAGCTTCCCGATCTGCTGCTTCCGGAAGCTGTTCCAGTCTCCGATGTCTCCCGTCCACATGGGATCCGGCCGGATCTTCAGCTCCTTCAGTCTGGATCTCAGCGCGTCCCTTGTGTCCTTCTCCGGGTCCAGCACGGTGTAGCTGTTGTCTACCAGCTCGGCTGCAATCTCCCCGGCCTTCTCCCGAACCTCGTTCCAGCTCATGCCGTAGCCTCGGTTGTTGCTTACGACGTAATCCGCCAGGGCTTGAACCTTTTCCTGCAGTCCTGCCCGGTCTCCCATGAATTCCGCATGCTCGGCAAGATCTCTGGCGATCCGCTGCACGTCGCTGCGCTTCGCTTTCTGTTCGCCCTCGCCGGTGATTCTTCCCTGCTTCTTCCAGTACTCGGCGTACTTCTCCAGCTGCCGGTTCATTTCCTGCAGCTCCCGGATTGTCCGGTCCTTCTCGTCCTCCGGGAGTGTCGTCTGACCTCCGACTTCTTCCTCCTGCTCGCCGACACGCAGGCCATCCTCTCCGGTTTCGTCGGTCTCCGGTTCCGATGCCTCCAGCGCCTCTGCCTCCTGCGTCTCCAGTTTCGCCGCGATCTCCGTCAGCTCGTTGTAACGGTTCTCTACCTGTTCCAGGCGGAACGCTCTGTCGCGCACTTCGTCTTCTGTATAGGTTTCGTCGCTGCCCGGCAGACGGTACGCGCCATCCTGGCTGTACAGGTTTCCGAAGAATTCGTTCAGCTCGTCCCGCTCCGCTGTCACCTGGTTGAGTTCCTCGCGGATGTTGTCCTCATCCATGGAGTAGAACACTTCACTTGAGCGCGGATCCTCCAGTCTGCGAAGGAAGTCTCTTGCCTCCGTCAGTTCCGGTTCCATCAGTTTCCCGCTGTCCAGCAGGCCCCGCAGATATTCCTTCTCCTTTTCCTGGTTCTCCTGTGCCTGCCAGAAATCGCTGTTGCCTGCGTCGAACAGGTCGCCCGGCTGATACCCCGGATAGTAAAGACTCGGGTGTCTTCTGTCGTACCATCTGGAGAAGGCGTCCTTTGTGTCGCTTCCCCGCCTGGTAAAGTTCTGCTGATCCTCCGCGCTCAGGTGTGGCAGCAGCCGCTCCATCAGCAGGAAGCTTTCCTCTCTTGCTTCCCCGGTCTGATCCATGGCGATGTTCCGGATCCTGTCCAGCACCTCGCCTGCAGCGTTCATGTCCCCGATGTCGCTCAGTGTTCCGTACGGGCTGAAGTCCAGCCACCCGTCAATGTCTTCCTCGCCGATCCAGTTCTCATCCGCCTCGTCGATGTTCCGGAAGTATTCCTTCACATCCTCCGTCAGCTCGCTTGCCTCTTCCGTTCTCTCCCGGATCCTGCGGTCCCATGTACTCCGCTCCATCTCCCCGCCGGAGATCTCGTCCATGGTAACCTGATCTTCGTCCAGAGAGAATTTCTGCTTGCTTTCCTCAGTGGACTGTGGTACAGTAGGTTCAGCACCAGGCGCTTGAGAGCCTTCGGTTTTGGCCGTACGGGTCGGGGCATTTGCATCGGCCGCGTTCTCTCCGCCTGGATTATTTTTAATAACCGCAGAGACGATATACATGCTTTTTGCTTTTGTCTCTGGCACAGCTTCGACGACATAATAAGTGCCGTCGATTTTTTTCTTGAACTGTATTGTCCTTGCCGGCCCCTGTTTGCTCCCTGGGAGATTAGTTCTGTATCCTTTTGACTTCTTTCCAGCAGCTGCGCTGTCATAGTTGTCGAGAACATATTGTAATCTTCCAAGGTCTTTTAGATCTGCAAGGGTCCTGTTGCTCTCGCGCTCAGCTCCTGCCCCGTGGCGGATGTCAATATGTTTCAGCTGGTTCCCTTGTAGTTTATTGCTGTATCCGCTCGCGTCGATTCCAAGTAGCCTTTCGACATCATTTATCATTCTATCGCTTGCTGGTTTTAGATTGTAAATCATGCCGTTAGCTTTATCTTCTTCTGCAAGCAGTGCGTCAAGAGCAAACTGAACAAGGTCTTCATCTACAGCTTGCTGATATTCCGTTATCGCTTTCATCTGCTCTGTTGTGTGGGTGTTCGGGTCGGAGTTTACATTCGTCTCTTCCGCGTAGCTGTACCTTTCCGGTGGCCCTCTGGTCTGCCTGGGCCCGTTCGTCCTCTGGTTGTCCTGCCGCTCGTTCAGTGTATTCCAGGTGGTGGAGGCAAGCCGGTTCGCTTTAGCTCCGAACTCATTCATCCATCCGTTGGCGTCCGCGAAGATCTCCTCCAGAATCTCAAGTGCCGCGTCATCCAAGGCGCTGACGGTTCCCTCGAGATCGTTGATTCCCCTTCGCGCAATAATGTAGTTCCGGAAGATGCGCTCTACCTCGGAGCGTCCGAATCGCCGAATGGCTCTGTCCCGGATCGCTTCTACCAGTCCCGGATCCTGATCTGCCAGGGCGTGGAACTGCTCGTGCCTCAGGATCTGTATCGGCTCATACTGTCTGTGGTCGATCCGAACGACGATCCTCCGGTTCTCTGCGTCATAGAACCCTCTCACGTTCCGGACTCTTCCGTCGCTTCCCATGACCTGCATCGGTCCTGCCACAAACTGAATGTCGCATCCGGTGGACTGGGAATATCCATATCGCATGTCCCGCAGCTCCGGTGTCAGCATTTCATCCGGCACCTCGTAGAACGTCGGTTTGTCCGTTCCGGTTTTCAGTCCGATTTCCCTGCTGCTTATTTGCCGGGCTCCGCTCCTCCGTAGAACATCTCCAATACTCTGGCCAGCAGTTCTCCTTCCTTCTCCGTCAGCTCCTGTGATTCCTCTTCCTGTCCCTGGATCCAGTCGTCCAGCTTCTCCTCCGGTACGTCCACCAGCATTCCGTTGTCCGCTTCCATCAGAAGCAGTGGCCCCTTCGGTGGTGACGGCAGGCGCAGTCCCGGCACCGGCAGTTCCTTCGTCAGCCGCTCCGACTCTGAGGCTTTGTTCTCCTGCGGCCGGCTGCGTTTCTGTCTGGCCCAGTAGTCCCTGTTCTTCCTGCGCTGCGTTTTGCTCGACCGTTTCATTTCTTGTTCCTCCTAAATTGTTGTTGCGATTTTCTGTCGCCTGTGGTACAGTTATCCCAGAAGGTTCATCAGACCCCCTGGTTACTCCGTCTTGAACGGTACGCCCAGATTTTGTGGCGTCTGGTTGAGCCCTATCAATGGGAGCTGTACCCCCGCTTCGTTCTGGACGTTGGCCCTTGGCCGACTCCATGTCGGCAGTAGGACGCGAGGGCAGGCTCCCTTTCATTTTCCACATATCGTCAAAGGCAAGTGCCTTCTTCTTTGTGGAATAGCCCTCCAATACGACGTATTGTCCATCCATGTTTTTTACGAAGTAGAATGCTTGCCGTCCATTTCCATCCAATTGCTCGCTCAGCCAGATATCATCCGGGTCAGAAACAATCTCCGGGATGAGTTCGAGATCTCCCTCAGTGATCGGTATCTGCCCCCGCAGCTGCTCTCGCACTGGATCGGAATGTCTCTTGTAGGAATGCCAGATTTCGGAACTGAACGCCATGGAGCTGAAGCCCTCGACATTCGTTCCGGTTTTTCTTTGCATCAGATCTACAATCTTCTGCTTCAGCCTTCCCATGTACAGCCTGCCTCCCTCGGTTCCTTTGGAGCCGATTGCCTCGTCAACGAAGCTCTTCATGGTGGCGTTGTATCCTAGTACTTTGTCTTTTCCGCTCCTTGTGAGATTGTCGATTTCGTGTTCGTTGTATTCGTCAAACATGCTGGTCGCCGTTGTGCTTCCAGCATTTCTTATTTCTTCCCCGTCTTCCTCTGCGGACAGTCTTTCCGGCTCTCTTATCCGGTTGTAGAGTTTATCGAACGCTTCCTCCCGCTCCCCCTCCGACATTTCCTCGTAGGTCTTTTCCGTGACTTCCCGTGCGGTTTCCGCAATGGCTGCGTCTTCCTGCGCCCTGGTAGTTTCTTCTGCCCTTCTCTCTCCGTCCGCCTGCTGCTCCTCCGGTGTAGCCTGCGTATCTCTTGCGTTCTCCGTCTCGCCCAGAGTAAGCCTCGATGCTTCCTCCGCATCTCGCGCCCGCAGTTCTTCGTTCGCCGCCCGGTCCGCTCCGTTGACGAATCCCATCGTTCCGCCCAGGCTGCCGATGGCCGTGCCGATCAGGAAGTCATATACCACCTCCGCTGGATCCATGTTCCGGTACAGTTGCCCCAGGCTGTCCTGTCGGTTATAGATTTTCTCCGCGATCGGTGCCAGTAGGTCAGAGATTGCTTCCTCGATGCCTTCTCCCGCAGCTCCTGCCAGAAATCGCGCAAGGCTTCGCCCGGTATCGGACCGCACTACCTTCCGGATGACCTCTTCCGTGATGTCGTCTGCGATACCTTTGCCGTATACCTTGGACAGCACGCTGGACACGCCGTTGCCCAGGAGCTCTGTTCCCACTTCAATGCCGCCCTTGGTCGCGCCGTACCAGAACTGTTCTCCTGTGTTTGCCCCGTTCAGTCTCGCTTCTCTCGCTGCGGATCCGGCGGAACGCGCGTACATGCTGATCAGGCCACTGCCCAGCACCTGCCCCGCTGCGGCGTCGTAGCCCATCTGGATCAGGTTCGTTGCGATGTCGACGCCCGCTTTGCCCAGGCTCCCCAGTCCCGCCTTTGCCTGCTCCAGGTCCTTTGCCGCGCTCTCTCCCAGTCGGTCCGCCGTCTCTTGCAGTTTCTCCCCGCCGGTCTTCAGATACTCAAACTGCTTCAGCGCTCCCTCGTCCCGCTCCTGCTGGATCTGTCCCGCCGTGATTTCGTCCGTTGCCCAGCCGGCATAAGGGTTCGTGTCCACGCCTTCGTACAGTGTCATGAGGTCCGTGCCGGCGCGGTTAATGAGCCCGCTCAGGTAATCCCCTGTTGCCGCGCCGAAGACGTTTCTCGCCCGGTCCGCTGCGCCGTAGCTCTGCGGGCCGTAACCTGCTGCAGCGTCTCCGGCTTCCAGCGTCCGGATAATCTCAGCCCTTCTCTCCTCCTGCCGGTTTGCCTCGTCCGGATCCGCGACGTATCCGCTGTTCCGTTCCATCTCGTCCAGTTCATCCAGCAGTTTCTTTCGGTCCTCTCCATATTGCTTCCGCTGGCTCTCGTACCGGCTCATGGTTTTCTGGATGGTCGCCTGATTCTGCTGTGTCTGCAGCTGCTGCGCCGTGCTCTGCATTTCCCGGATCTTCCCGTTCATGTTTGTCGTGGAGCTCCGGCTGGTCGTGCTTCTCCTGCTCGGGCCTCTGGTCTCCGGTACCAGCGTGTCCTTCGCAATGTTGTCCTTTATCTCGCTGCTCTGTGTTCCTCCGGTGAGGCTGCGGTTTGTCAGCGGGGTGTCCCTTCCGATCACCTGCCGCACCATTGTTCCCGGCCGTGTCGGATCCGCTTCCCACTGGCCCAGCTGCAGTCCGCCGCTCTGTCCGTCCCCGGCTCCTCTTCCGGTGTATATGTTCGCTCTCTTCTGGTTGGTTGGATCATTCTGGATCTTCTGGATGATCGCTTCTCCTGCGGTCTTCGGCGTGCCGGTCTGCTTCTCCGTGCTGGTTCCCGTAACCGCGCGGATTGCATCCAGATAAAAGTTTGCTCCCTGATTTCCTGCCATCTTCTCTGTCCTCCCTGGTTTGCTGAAGGGGGAGTCTTCCCCGGACTCCCCCTGTTTTTGTTTTCCGTTCTCGCTTCAGAACTTTCCGCTCGCGCCGGAGTATCCGTTCGCGTTGACGCTTGTGTTGCCGCCCGCCAGTGCCGTCTTCGCCGCCGCGGTTCTTGCATGGCCGTCTTTATCGTACTTTACCGCCGCCGCCAGCGCTGCCGCCAGTGCCGCTGTGCTGGCCGGTGTCTTTTTCGCTGCGGTTCTTGCTTTCCCGTCAGCCTGGTATTTTGCTGCGGCTGCCAGTGCTGCCGGGTCTTGAGCTGAAGCGCTCCCTGTATCCGCGCTGCTCTTCGCCGCTGCCTTCTTCTGCTTTACCGCTTCATCCAGAAGCGCCTTGCGCCGCTGCATCGCTTCGCCCTGGTTGATCTTGCCTCGCCTCAGATCTCCGTCGATGGCTGCCAGCTGCGCCTGGATTCCTGTGCTTCCCGGATTAACCAGCTCCGCTGTCAGAGAGTCCTGCTCTTCCTTCGTGATGTCGCCCTTCCTGGCTGCGGTGTTAATGAATGCCAGCGTCGCGCTTGTGGCCTTCTCTGCCGGAACGATCTTTGTTGTCTGCTTTCCGTTCACATACGCTGGGACCGTTACCTTTCCGGTTTTGATTGTCTGCTCGTTCGTTGTAATTCCAGTGTTGCCCAGGCTGACGTTGCTGTATCCTCCGCCACCGCCGGAGTCTCCGGATCCGGTGTCTCCGCCGATTGTGCCCGCCGTGGCCAGCAGGTCCAGCAGTGGGCCTGTGGCCTGTCCGGTCTGCTGGTAGATGGTCATCGCGTTCTGGAACTCCTGCTGTGCGTCCGCTACAGCGTCGCGGTCTCTCTGATACTCCGCGTTCACCATGTCGAGGTAACGTTTGTAATCGCTTTCGTCCTGGCCCTGGATGTTCTCCAGTGTGTTCTGCAGACGGTTGTATCGGTCGGTGTACCTGCCGTACTGCGTAGCGTCCTGACCCTGCAGCTGGCTCAGGTAGTTGTTCAGTCGGTTGTACCGGTCGGCGTACCTGCCGTACTGCGTAGCGTCCTGGCCCTGATACGCGTTCAGGTTGCTCAGGATCTGGTTGTATCGGTCCGTCCAACGTCCGTACTCCGTCTGATCCTGATCCTGCAGTGCACCCAGGCTCTGCAGCAACTGCGTGTATCTGTCTCCGTGCCGTCCATATGCCGTCTCGTCCAGTGCCATCAAATCCTGCAGGTTCTGTCCCAGCATATTGTACCGGTCTGTATACTCCCGATACTCCTGTCCCCGGTCGGTGTCCATCGCACCCAGCGCCTGCAACAGCATGTTATAGTCGTTCATGTATTCGCTGTAGGACTGGTTCCGCAGCTCCGGGATCTTGTCTGCCAGCTGCCCGGCGTAATAGTTCCCGGCCTGTCCCGCCGCACTCATCGCGTAGCTTGACGGTACACCGCCGGTCATGGCTGCCGCTTGAGCAAGAGCGTTCTGTGTCGCCCGGTCTCCTTCTCTCAGGTACTGTTTCCGATAGGCGGAATACTGTGGATCCGTCTCCGGGTCATAGCTAAACGCTTCCCGGTTCACAATGCTGTCCAGCAGTTTCTGATAGTCATTCTGTCCGCTGTAGGCGAATGGTCCGTATCCGGTGACCGCACCCAGCGCCTCCGCGATCTGATCCGCGTACTCTGATTCATATGGCCCGTAGTTTCCGACCTGTCCCAGCAGATTCCGAATCTGATCGCCGTATGCAGAATCATATTCCCTGTAGTTCTTCGCCTGCTTCAGCAGATTGTCGATGGTCTTCTGATACGGAGAACTGTAGTCCTTGTAGTTGCCGATGCTCTTCAGGGTCTTGTCGGTCTGCTTGGTGTAGTCGGACTTGTAGTCTCCGTAGTTGTTCACTGCGTCCATGGCGTCCGCGATGTCGCTGCCGTAGCTCGATGCGTAGCTTCTGGTTCCGCTCTCGCCGTTCCAGTAGATGCCGTAGTCCTTCCTCAGCTGGTTCATCGCCTCCGTCGCGAGGAGCCGCTGCTCGTTGGTCTTGGCGTTTCCCTGATCCCGCATCAGGCTGATCATGCTCAAGCCAAACTCCGGGTACTTCTGTGCCAGCTCCATATCGTTTCCCGTAAAGCTCAGTCCCGACTTCTTCAGCGCCTTCGAAAAGTCGTCATAGGTATAAGGGCTTGTCGTCTTGGTTGTCTTCGTTGTGGTTTTGGTTGTGGTCTTTGCCGGCGTCGTGAAGCTCCCGCTCGGATTTCTCAGGCTGCTCATCTGACTGTTCAGGTAATCCAGTTGTCCCCGCCACTGGCTGATCCCCGCCTGGTCGTTCGAGCCGTACGCCTTGCTCAGGTTCTTGTTTGCTTCGCTGATCTGTCTCCCCAGATCCGCCCGCTGTGCTCCGTAATCTCCTCCGTAGGAACTCGCCGTCGGTGTTGCGCTTGTCGTCTTGATCTTCGCCATCTTCTCTCATCTCCCCTTACTGTCTCCCCGGCTGGCTCTTCAGCTCGCTGCCGACGTAGTATTCTCTCGTGATGCTGTAGATCTTGCAGCCGCCGTTCCCTTCGATCCTCATCCGATAGTGATCCGCCCGCCGCGGGATAATTGCCAGGTAATAGCTTCTCTTTCCCGCGTCCTCGACGGTTCCTCCCGCCGGTGTGATCCATTCCCCGTTACTGTCCATCATCAGCTTCACCGTCAGGCTCGCGCCCTCATCCAGATCCACCCGGATCTGGATTTTGCTGACGCCCTTCTTGTTCGGACTGTCGTCTGTGAAGTCCGTAAACTCCACGGACCAGTCGAAGTCGTCCTCTTCCAGGAGCCGCGCCGGCTCTTCTCCGTAGGTGTTCCAGTTCTCCAGGAGTTCTCCCAGCTCCTCCTCCAGTTCCATGTGGTTTCCCTCTGCCCAGACGTCTCCCTCGCTGTCCAGGTAGAACAGGTTCCCCTTCCCCTTCAGGTACGCGAAGTTCAGGATCCGCTTTGCTTCTTCCTCATGCCATAGTCCCCGCTGCGTGTCATACACGAACAGGTGCCAGCCCTTCTCTCCTTCCGCCCCCCGCTCCTGCATGCTCACGTAATACTTCAGGCCGTCGCTGCCGCCTACCGCGTTCTTGTACCGCTCTGTCCCGAAGCTCCGGTTCAGTACCGACGGCACACCGCCCATGTACATGCAGATCCCGTTGTCGCTCAGGTAGAACAGCATCTCTCCTGCGATGGCTAGGCTCTTGTGGCTTCCCGCTGCCACGCCTAGGGTTGCGCTCTCGATGAGTTCAAAGTTTGACGGTGTACTGCCGTAGATTCTGCAAACGCTCCGCTCCTTGAAGAAGCAAGGGTAGCTTCCGTAGCTGCAGCCGCCCGTGAATGGATCGCTGGTGTTTGTGCTGGCGGTCCAGCTGTCCGTGTCCAGCCCGTCGTATACGTTCCAGTTTCGCGGATCCCCTAGCTTGCTGGCGTAGATCGTGTTCCCGTCGCAGCCCCACAGCCGGTTCCCGTGTTCGAAGATGAACTTCAGCTTCGGTACCACCCGCTTCAGCGTGATTGTTTGCTGCAGGATATTGCCCGTGTTTTGGAAACTGTTTTCATAAAAGTGAAGCTGTGTCCCTTCAATCTCACGGATGATCACTGTTTTGTTGTTTGCATCTCTGATGCTCCCGCTGATCGTGATCGCGTCTCCGACCCGGAACAGATCTGCGATTCCCTGATACCCGGTCTCGATCGTGTTTGCTTTCGCGTCCTCTCCGTACAACGTGCCGTCCTTGAAATACGCACCTGTCAGGGTGACGCTTGCGCCCAGATTCGTCAGCTCGTCCCCTTCCGGCTTATAGGCCATCATGTCCGGCGCGATGATGATCTCTCCATTCATCTCTACAAAGCTCCGGTCCTCTTCCTCGCTCTGGAAGATATAACTACTTTCCCTGCCGTTGTACCACATGGTTATTCCATCCATCCACAGCAGCTTCCTGCCTGCCCACATGCCGCCCGGCTTTCCCTGCCAGATGATGTGTTCAACAGGCGGATCCGTTTTCTCCCAACTTGCCGGCGGTGCGATACGGATTCGCTTTCTTCTGGTCGCCACCAATGGATAGTAGTTGCTGCAGAGATTCTCCATCTGATAGATCTCACCGTCTCCCGCACCCGGGTTATGGTTCAGCCCGCCAAACCTCGTCTGTGTTCCCTTCCGGATTCCGTCCGAATACGCAGGCATCGGGAATTTATCGCTCATCCCTGCTCCTCCTTCCCCCGAGGCTTATGCCTCTACTGTGGATTCTCCGTGTTTATAGCACTCGCTCATAATGAGAAATCCTTCGCTCGTGAACAGGACTGCTGCGTGTTCTGCCGTGTCACTCAAAGCCGCCTCAGACATGATCTCATGCCACTTGCTCTTGGCCTTGAGCATCGCTGTGTCTTCGTTTTCATCGTACAGCCAGAAGACGTTGTGCTCAAACTCTCCGTTGTGTTGCTTCTTGATTTCTACGACATAATTCTGATACATGCTTTACTCCTCCTTATAAGTCGCAGAGTTTGATGTAGTCTGCGCTTGCCTGTGCAGAAAGTGACGTTCCGCTGTTCTGATATGCTCCGAAAATATATGCGGTGTTTGCTGTCAATTTAATAATTTTTGTGAAATGCACAATGGTCTTACTGCCAGACGCTGCAGCCACTTGTGTTCCGGTATAGTATGCAGCCGCCGAAGACGGAAGTGCTGTGTTGAAGCTAATGCATCGTCTTCCTGATGCGTTTGCACCAAATTCGCAGTGAAATACAACAAGCCACACACCGGGGACGAATGTAACAGTCTTAAGCGATGTCCACTTGTTGTTATCTAGAGAACCGTTATATATGCTGGTGTTTACCGTTGGGGCGTCAATTGCGTCAATACCGATAGCATCCCTGAACGCTGCTGGGTTTGATAAATTGTATGTGACAGCTCCGCTTTTGTTCATGAACAATTCAAACACTGCGCTTCCAATTTGATTCCCGGACGAATCACGGTTGTACACATACATCCCGGTTCCGGTCCTGCCATCTGGCCTCACATCCGTTGAGAAATAGGACATTGGATAGCCATTCTTATCTGTAACCTGAAATCCGCCCCACTGTCCTGAACTGATGTCGTTTGACGCATCCTTAGTATCAACGCTGGAGTTTTGCCGAATCAGGTTACCCGCCATCGTGTCCCCGGCCTTGTTGACAGCGCCGATTGCAGAACGCCAAACTGACGGATTTGTCATTGAGACAGCAGTATCTCCTCGGAACGCTAATTTGCCGTAAAAATTATGCGTTAAACCAAGTCCAGCTGATGTAAAGTCTGTAAAGTCATAGGCAATTGGACTGTTATAGCCGCCACGAAGCAAAAGCTCAGTGATATAATTGCCGCTTGTCTTATTGCTAAGACTGACAATAATGCAGGGGCCAGTTTTGTCCCCGCCCATACTCTGCAAACTACTACTAATAACAGCATAATCATCAGCGCTTGGGGAAGTGCTTATAAACTTAATCCTACCATTACCAAGTGTCATGTCCATAACACTATCAGAATCGGTACTTTTAAGTTCATCTGCATCCGCGACCCACCCGCCAATTTTTACACTCTTCGTGTCCTTATCTGCTTCAAAGATAAGGTTATTGTTTGCGTCGTATACTCTCAGCGCACCGGACGAGATGTTATCTGCGTTCAGGTTTGTGACATTGACTGCACTTGCGTCGATCGTTCCGGTTGTAATGTGCCCTCCGTCAATCACCGTAGTGGTGTCGTCCTTCAGCGGCGTCGTGCACGTTACCGTCCCCGCTACGTTCTTCCGCTGTTTTGCCAAAAACAGCACCGGGTAGCTTCTGCTGTAGGTTGGTCGTTTCAGCGTCCAGGTGTTCTGCACGTCCCCGGTCTGGCTGACCCACGTGGTGTACGGCTGAACAGAATTCGTCCCGCTCGGCTTTGAGATGTAGATGATCTGCTCCTCTGCGCTCGCGCTCGTTCGCAGCGTGCTGACTCCTTCTACCGCTTCCGTTGCCTTGTTGTACGCTGCCTTTGCAGCTTCATACGAACTGGACTGACTGACTTCGGAGTAGTCGAAGGTATCGTCGGAATAAATGGTGACCTCCACTCTGTACAGGGTAACGGTTCTGCCGGAGGTGTACGATGGCTCTTGCAGCACCCAGTTCCCGCCCGGTGGCAATGTGGTCGGCTTCGCCGGCGGTGACAGTGTCGAGCTTTGCAGCAGGTAGTAGACGGCAGTGCTGTCAATCGACCGCTCCATTCTCACCACAATGGAAGCTCTCGCAAGTACTGCCATATCAGCTCTCCAGTCTCACCTCATAGGCGGCGCTGTTCGTCACATCCGATGCGCTTACCGTGATGGACGCTCCGTCTTTCCCGGTCATGTACGTGCTGTCCTTGTACCACTTCAGTGTGCCCAGTGCCGTCAGAGCTGTCCCGGTCACTTCAGCCCCGCCCTTGAATACATGCGCCGTCAGAGTGACAGACCCGGTGTTGTTCTTGAACACAGTAGCACCGCTTGAGGAGATGGAGATGTTGATGGCGTCAGCGCCATTGGCTCCGGTCTTTCCGGCAACTGCGTAAGATACTGCCGTCGCCCCGTCGGAATAGGTGTTCGTGGTCTTTGTCCAGCAATACTGGGTCGTGGTCGGGGCTTGCGCAGTGTCGTTCCACGTCCCCGTCGGTGGAGTTGTCCCGTTGGTGGACAGCTGGTACTGCACTTTTGTGTTCGTAACGGTCGGGCTTGTTCCGTTCGTGCCGTTCGTGCCGTTCGTGCCATTTACACCTTGCCTCGCAACAGAATAGGCAACTTTATTGTCCGAGAAGGTAATCCTAGTCCAGAGATACTGGCCCTGTCCTACAGACACGTCCGAAATATTGGTTTGCCACGTCCCGGTTGGGGCCTGAGTGTTGCTGGTACCGGCCTGATATTCCGTCTTTGATACTGTTACACTGGTTCCCGGGTTGCCCTGTATGCCCTGTTCACCAGTCTGGCCAGTCAGTGCGATAGAGAACGGGATGGTCTTGTTGATCGTCAGGATTCCACTCGCTCCGTCGCTTACACTTACCGGGATGGTAACAGAGCCTCCTGTCTTCGTCCCGGATTTGATCGTGATTGTAACGGGAACAACATTGTTCGAAACCTGTCCGACTGTGGCAGTAGCGCTGCTCTGTCCGCTTGGGAAGGTCGGTGTTCCGACACTCGGCGTCAGCTGAGTGCTGCCACGGTATGCACTGACGTTGACAACCACGTTGACCGCTGCCGTCAGGCCGTCCTTGCCTCCGTTCAGGGTAATGGAATCCTGTGACAGAAAGATGCTTACAGCATCCGTCAGGTCCATGATCGTAATCTGATTCTGAGCTTTTGTAGCCATACTCTTAAATCTCCTTAATCTGTTATCAGTTCACACGCAAACGTGACCTTGACGTCTACGTCTTCTGCGCTGCATATAAAAGTAAATCCGTCATCCAGTATCCGGCTGTCATCCGCTGAGATAATTCCGTATCGGTCATCATCCATCCGCTGCCAGCTCCACTGTAGCCTTGCATTTGAGCCGAAGACCGCCCGCATTCTTTCCGCATTCGTTATTCTTTCTCCGCGTTTATAGATCACTACAGTCAGCCTGGTCTCGACCATGTTGTTTTTGAAGACGGTACCTCTTGAGCTGTCGATGTACAGCAGCACACCGCTTTCCTGTTCAATCTGTTGTTCCAGCCCCTTGTTGACAACTGCTTGTGCTTCCGCGATACTTTTTATTTCCTGGCTTAGTTCTTTATTCCCCACGTGCCGGAACTGGTATCGAATCTGTTCTCCCATTTCCTGCATCGTGTCAATGATTTCCCGGATCTGTTCCTTGTTGTCATCTGAATCCCTTATCCGGATTAGTCTCTGTTCGGCATTCGGATAACTGGAAGGCATCTTTTTCCTCCTTCCCTGATGTCACGGCAGGCAGCTCTCTCCGCTGCCTGCACTTCTCTTTTTAGTTTGGGCCTGTTACTATTCTCTATTCCTTTGGATCCTCAATCTCCGGTCCTGTCAGCAGCTTCTGTTCTTTGGCGAACGCATTATTAAATTCATTTACCGCTGCCTCCAGCATACTTACCAGCTCGTATTCCGTAATGGTGATGCCGTATCCCTCCAGGATGATGGACGCCCGCTGCATCGCCTGCCGCAGTTTCTCCGGCCCGTGCAGATCCACATACACCTGCTCCACAAAACGGACCGCTGTCCGGCAGACACTCTGCTTGATCTCTGTTGTCACATACTTCCGGTACAGCGCCTTCGCCTGCACCCCGAGGAATGCCGCCAGTGCCAGCACCAGCATCGTTACGATCTGCGTCAGATATCCGCTCATGATGTTGTTCATCGTCTTCCTCCTTATACGTGCGCAGCACTTGCCAGTTCATTGATTCTTCGGCTTAGTTCATCCATGCGGACCTCCATCTTCGGTACGCGCTCTGCAAATCCGTTGTGTGTCCGAACCTCCCTCGTCAGCGTTTCCAGTTTGATGTCCGTGACCGCTTGGTACCGTTCCATCATTTCGCCGAGCTTGATGTCCTGAATTTCCATCTGTTTTTTTACCGCTTCCACGGTGTTGTCGTGCTGCTTTTTTGCTGCGTACACGCTTCCGATCAACCCAAGAATTCCCGTGATCAACACCGCGATAATAGTTGTAATAGCTTCTTGCATTTTGCTCCACTCTCCTTCACTCCGTCTTCAGTAGTTTCTTCCAGGTCTCCCGGTCCGCCTTCCCGTCCGGCTCCATCCCCTGGTCTTGCTTGAATCGGTTCAGCCCTGCCTGTGTGTTCGCTCCGAAGTCTCCGTCCACACCGCTCGGCCCGCAGCTGCAGCCCCGGAGGATCAACGCTGCCTGCATCAGCTTCACCGCATTCCCCCGGCTGCCATACTTCAGCTCCGGCAGTTCCAGCTTCCCGGCTGTCTTCCCGGCAGCTAAGTTCATAGAATCCTTCTTTTCTGAACTTACAGTTTCTTTCTCACCGCTAAGCACAGAGTTCTGGATTAAGCCCCAGTTCGGCCGGCCGAATCCCGCCACGTTACTGTCGCCGATGTTGTGCTGCACCCGTGAGACCTTATCGGAGTAGTTCCCTTCCGCCGTGATGAATACGGTTCCGTTTACCTCGATCACAATTCCAGTGTGGTTGATCCCGCCGTTTACCAGGAAGAACGCCTGATCCCCCGCTTCTGGGAAGTGCGTCCACGCTCCGGCCTGCTGGAACAGATGCGCGGAGTTTGCGCAGGCTGCCGTCCCGCCGTAGGTGAGTCTGGATCCCAGGTCGTAACCGAAGGCCGTGAGGTAGCACCAGTTCGCGAAGACGCAGCACCACGGCTGATTCTGTGGATTCCATCCGTACAGTCTCGTGACCATCGGCTCCTGCGCGTACTTGTTCCAGTTGTTCGCGCCCTCCCGGGTTCCGATCTCGCCCTTGGCCACGCTGACCAGCTTCCGTTTCGCTTCCTCTGCGTTCATTACTTCGTCCTCTTCCAGGCGTGCACCACCAGTGCCGTTGCCGTTCCCGTGCCCAGGGTGATCGCCACGGTGTTCCCGGCTGTGTAGGTTTCGCCCGCCGTGACCAGTGCCTTGTCCTCGATTTCCACCCAGGTACCGCCGAATAGAACTGCCGGGCTTGTGCTCTCCGTGCTCAGGTAGATCGCGCCCACCGGATACTTCAGATCCGCCAGCCACTGTTCTTCCGTTCCGCGGTATCCGTGCTTTACTGCCAGCCCATACGCCGTCATGTAGTACGGCGGATTAGTCCACAATCCCAAACTCATCGTCTCCTTCCTCTGTCTCTGTGTTCCCCGGCAGCGCCTCATAGTATCCGCCCGCCGGGTCGTACATGTTTGCGATGTACGCCGAGAACTCGTCCCAGATCCGGTTGAAGGCCTGTGCCGCCGTCGAGAGCTTGTTGTACTCTCCGTTCTTAGAGTCTACCTTCGCCGTCAGATACGCGATGTAGATGTCGTCATATGGCGGATCCACCAGCAGTTCCTTACTGCCGTCTTCCTCCATCGCGGTGTAGTGGAATCGTCTCAGCTCCGCCGGTGCCATCAGGAAGATCTCGCTTGCGATTCTCCCCTCCAGTTGCCCGACCCACATGACCTTCGCGTCCTCTGGGAAATCATTCGGTTTCACCACGTTTACGCGTGTGACGCATTCTTCTATTGTCATGTCTCCCTCCATCTGCCGATGCCGAGCTCCGTCTCCGGAGCCCGGCATTTTGTCAGGTGTGTCTCAGCTCAGATCCGTGCCGCCGGTGATACCGCCGAAGGCGATAAACCTCCAGTCGTTGCCGGTCGCGTTGAATCTGGCGCGGCCTCTCCACACCGCAGCGTCGGTGTTGTCATCCACGTTGCTGCGTACGGTCAGAGGTACACGGTCATTCCAGACCGCGCCGCCGTAGTTCTCGTTGTAGGTCGGGTCAATCAGCGCCCAGGGCTTCGCGCCGCTCGCCAGGAACTGATTCAGGTACGGCCAGATAATCACGGTCCATCTGCCGTACTGGTAGTTGAACGCGTTGTTTGCCGTCTGCGGTTCCTTGTCCGCGCCGATGGCCGCAAAGACATCGTTCTTCATGTCGGCGTCGTTCGGGATCAGGATCGTGGTCGGCGCTACGTCCAGGATCTCGTTGTTGTCGCCGCGGAAGTTCTGCATCTCTGTCTCCACCTTGCCGAGGATGGACGCGGAGAAGGCATTGGAGAAGCAGTTGGACTGCGCCGCTCCCTTCACCTTTGCCGGGTGATCGGTGGCACAGATTGATTTCCCGTCTGCTCCCTTGATGTCAAAGCTCTTGCCGCGGAACTTGATGGTGTTCGCCTTCTGCATGAAACCTGCATAGATCGCGGCGCCGAAGAGCTCCCTGGTTCTCTCATAGCCAGTCATGAAGGCAGCCGGCTGCTTCTTCATGTCCATGAGCTTGGCGTCCTCAATCATCTCCTGGGTGATCTGGAATGAATCCTTCCAGGTCTCATAGACGATCAGCTTCTGATAGCCTTCCTCCATGCTGTCGCTGGGATACGCGCCGTTCTCACCAACCGGGCGGAAGCCGTTCATCGCTGTCATGGTGGTCAGCAGATCACCGTAGTTCTCCGAGGTTCCCATCAGGAACAGATCCTTCAACAGACTGTTCTGGTCAAAGGCCTCGCTCCGCTGCTCCAGGAACATCCGGATCGGGGCTTCGCACTTGCCGTAGATGGTGTTGGCAAGATTGCTGCTTTCACTGAATACAATAGGCATATCTCTTTCCTCCTGTTTCTCTCATTACGCGAAGCGTACCTGGACCGTGCCGCCGGTTGCCGTGTCGTCCAGGTACACGATCTCCGCCACACCGTCGGTGGTGGTTGCCGTGACGCGCAGGCCGTCGGTCGCGATGGTGACCTTGTCCCCCGGCTTCAGGTTGGTGCCTGCCGCAGAGAGCTCCGTCTCATATACGGTGTCGTGATCCACGCGTACCACCGTCACCATGGTATCCGCCTCCACGGCGGTGTTGTGTTCCTCCACACAGATAAACTCCGGCACGTCGCTGCCGCTCGCCTTGGCCAGTTTCCCGCTCGCCAGCTTCATCGCCATGCCGTTCTTCGGGGTGATGGCGCTGCACGGATACTGCTCGAACGGCGCTACATGCCCGTCATCGGTTTTGATATTTCTAAACATGTTTTCTCTCCTCTCACTTTTCTTTCTTGATCCTGTTCTGATATCTCTGGATCTGTTCGTCTGTCGCCTTCGGGTTGAACAGATGGAACATCTCCCGTTCCTCCGCGGTCACGGTTGCACCCGCTCTCCCGCTGATGCTGGTTCCCTTCAGGTGCTTCTTCCCGGTGAGGTTGTTCACCGCGCTCTGCCGTGCTGCCTCCTCGGTTGCCTGCTCCTGTTGTCCCCTGGTTGCGAGATAGTAGGCGTCGGCGAAGTTGTTGCCCCGCTTCACCGCCTCGTAGAATGCCTGGCTGTACGGTCGGTTCATCAGGTCGGATACGTTCTTGATGCTGGGATCCGTCTTCCGGATCTCTTCCAGCTGCCGCTCCACGTCCTGCAGGAACGCCTGCTCCTGCTGCTGGTCCCGTGCCCGCTGCTCCTGCTCCGCTGCCTCTCTCGCTGCCTGCATGGCCGGGTGCCGGTCAATCAGCTTGTTCAGCGTCTCCTGCGTCAGCTTCCCTGACTGCAGGTCCTTTTGAATCTTCTGGTTGTCCTGTTCCTGCCGCCATGCCTGGAACTCCTCCATGTTCGTGATCGGTTCCTTGTTGAAGGGGTTGACGAGCCCTGCCTGCTTGAAGAAGTTTTCCTGTTCCTGCTGATACCTGGCGTCCCGCTCCTCCAGCGCTCTCTGCACTGCGGCGTCAATGGCTGCCTGCTGCTCCTGCTGCCTTCTTCTGGCTGCGTTTTCCCGTCTCTCTTCCGGCGTCTGTTCGGCGGCTCCAGACTCTTTCTCGCCTTCCTCCGGATCCTCTTCCTCCGGACCGGTATCCTCCGGGTTCTCGTCCTCGTTCCCGGTCTCGTCCTCGTTCACATCCTCCACGGTCTCGTTCTCATTCTCCTCTGTCTGATCGGCGACGTCAGACTCTTTCCCGCCTTCGTTCGGCTTGAGGCCAAAGGCTGCGTACAGTTTCTCTTCGGTGATTTCCATGCTGCTCTCCTTCTGTGATTTTTCCGCTCTTCACCTGCGTATAACTGTCGGCATGTTTCCGCTCTCGCCTTGCGTATGGTCATGCATGTTTATTCAGCCCATGCACGTGCTTTACTTCTTGCCGGTGCGGAGATCCTTACCGGTCTGCACCGTGCCCTTCTTGGCATTAGACTTGATCTGGTGCGGGGCCTCCACCTTCTGGGTGCCCTGGTTCTTGATCTTCCCGATGTATTCGCTTCCCATTACGGTCTCCTCCTTTCTCCGGTACTTGAGATTTTTCCGCTGTTCTCCTGCGCGTCGGCATGTTCTCCCTGTCGCCGTGGGTATGCTTCACGGGTTTAACCCGGTGTCGCCATGTTCAGGTTGTCCCGTACCTCACCGGGACCCAGCAGCTCCGGTGCTTCCTCGGTCGGCTCCGGTTCTGCCGGCGGTGTGATCGGCCCGCCCGGTAGTCCACCCGGCGGTCCCTGCTGCGCCGCCTGCATCATTTCCATCTGCGCCCGTTCCGTCTCGGCCCGCTCCTCCAGATACTTCCTGGTTGCGCCCGCTCCCGGATAGTGGAGCTCCTCCATCTTTGACCAGAACAGGATCAGCGTCTCCGTCTGTTTCGGATCTCCGAAGGCTCCGGTCTGCAGGTTCATCCTGGTTTCCTGCCACATCGCCGTGCGGTTTGCCTCGAGCGATGCGTTTGAGTCTACGCTGAACAGGAAGTCGTCGTTCCAGTACCACGCGCCCTCCGCGTCCTGCTTCAGGAAGTCGTACCGGTTGAAGGTCTCGTACACCGTGTCGCCCTTGTGATCCCGGTAGCTCACGCTCCTCGGCTCGTCCGAGTAGGCCAGCTGGAACTTGAACATCAACTCAAAGAGCTCCGCGTATGCCGCTGCTTTCATCACCCGCTTGGATTCCAGGCGTCCCGCGGACTGCGCTGCCTGGAATTCCTTGGCCACGCCCGAGGTTGCCGTCCGGTCCTCTCTGCCCTGAAAGCTGTTCGTGATTCCCAGAATCTGCCGTGCCTCCTCATAGGCGATGTTCAGGTATGCCAGCTCGTTCTCCACGCTGCCCGTGAAGTTGTACGTCGCGATGTACTGACGGTCCTGCACGTTCTTCAGGCGGATGATCTCGTTGTCCTCCGTGTCCATCCGGTAGCTGGCATCCGGCGGCAGTGTGATCCTGGTCCCCGCTTTTACCAGGCGGTCGATGATCTTCTGTTCCATGCGGTTGACGGTGTTCTGCTGATCCTCGATGACGTCTACATCACTGTTGCCCAGCAGCTGGCCGTATACCGACACGTTCTTCTGCAGTACGATTGGCATCCGGTCCGGCTTGTAATACGGTACCAGCGTTGGCTGCAGGATCGGTCTGCCTTCCTCGTCCGTAACATATTTCGCGCCCGGGATCTCTGTCCCGGCTTCCGTCTTGATCGGCAGGAAGATCTCTTCGTACTCGCTCTCCGCGTCTGTCCAGTCGTCCGCTCCGCACCACGGACACGGTCCTCCGGAATACTTCACCGGCTCCACAGGCTCCCCGGCCTGGACGCTGATGCCCTCCATCAGCATGTTCCCCGGCACAATCTCTCCTGCGCTGATGGCTCTCTCCCGCTCAGCCAGCTGTTCCGCCACGCCCAGCGCGCCGGCAAGTTCTGTTTCCAGATCCCGCTCTCCCGTCAGCAGATCCTGCGGAATCAGGCCGCCGGTGAATCCCGTCTCCGGGTTCGGCATCAGTCCCGGCCGCGTCACATTGTTGGAGATGATCTGCCCTGGCGCCGGTCTCCTTCTTCTGCAGCTCCGGCAGACCTCCTGGTGTCTGGCCTGATAGTTCTCGATGTCCTCAAGGATCGTGTCGTTCACCCAAACAAAGCGGTCGATCCCGCCGTCCTCGTTCTTCTCGTAGCCGATGTACTTGGTCAGCATCTCGTCCTGGCTGCTTACGCCCTGGCTGCTCCTCAGCTCCGGCTCCTCTTCGCCCAGGTTGTAAACGTCCACGCCGTATTCCCGGCGGATGCTGCCCTTGGTTGTCGGAGCCTTGATGATGAACCAGTCCATGTCCTGGATCCCTGTGAAAACCCCCGGCTGCGGCGCAAAGAGCTTCGGATGCAGCAGCGTAATTCTCAGCTCGCCCACGGTGGAATGTGTGTGCTGTGTGTTGTCCCACTCCACCAGCCATCCGGTCCCGCCCTGCATGGGTACCGTCCGCTCGGCCATGTCGTTCATGGTCTCGAACGGCAGACGATCCAGCTCGTTTCTCAGCCAGTGCTCGATCATCGCCGCGAGTCTCTCGTCCTCCTTATGCTTGGCCGTCACCTTCGGCGTCGGGATGCTGGAGGAGATCATGCTCTCGATGTTCTCGAAGACGATGTTGCGCACGTGGCTTGTCCGCTTTGCGCTCCCGTCCTTCTTCGTGTCGCCCGGCGTCAGCGGTTTCAGTTTCTTTGACCCGTTGTAGATCGTCTCCCGCTGATCCATCTTTGCCGCCTCGGACGAATACTCCGTGTCGGATCTCGACCGTCTGTCCTGCCAGACCCGCAGCTTCGTCTGGCTGTCAATTTCCATGCCCTCCATCCAGGCAAGGCTTCTGTCGTACATGTTCTCCTCCTTATTCGGGTTCGCCCCAGTCTCTGCCCGATTATTTTTTATAAAAAATAAAAATATAAAAACTATTCGGGTTCGCCCCAGTCTGCTATCATCAGCCGCCGCATCTCCTCCGATGCGTTCCGGTAATCGTCCCACATGTCCTGCGTCCACTTCCGCTTCGCCGCTACGTCCTGGATCCGCACCGTCATGTCCTGTTGCGGCCGGATGTACCATGCGATCGCTAGGCTCATGACCAGGTCATCGTGCGCGCCGTTCTCTGCTTCCGCTCTCCCGTCTGCATTCCTCGTGAAGGTCAGTAACTCCTGGATCGTCTTCTCGTCATGCAGCAGCCTCGTGTGATTTCGCAGCGCCTCCACCAGTCCCGCGATGATCACCGGCCTTGTCCGCATATCCGTCCGGAATCCAAAGCTTGGCCGCAGTCTCCCGGTGTACTCGTCCTCCACTTCCCGGACGTAGATCTTCCGGTATCCCATCTTGTCCAGCAGCTTCACCGGATAGCTGGAGAAGTTCGTCTCCACGCCCAGCAGCGCGTTGTTGTACATCTTGCCCAGGCAGTACAGCTGTCTGGCGTATTCGTCCTCGTCGTACTTGTGGTGCAGCACCGCCGTCTGTTCCCCTGTGATGTTGTCCAGCACCTGCCCGGCGAAGTAGTCGCTGCCGTCTCCCGCCGTGTCTCCCCCGACCACGTACGGTCTTCCGGTCTCCGGTGCTTTGTAGATCGTGATGTCTCCGTCCTCTGTTTCCTCAAAGGCAAAGCCCTGGATGTGGACGTTGTCCTCCGCCATCGTGTAGCGGAAGGTTCCTCTCCTGTGCTTCTCTTCCTTCAGGCTCTCCAGCCGCTCGCTCAGTTCCTTTCCCTGGAACACCGTCTTTCCCGTGACGCCCCATTGTCCGAGGCAATATACCTGGAAGTAATACGGATCCGTGTCCCGGTATCCCTCCAGCACCTTCCGCTGTTCTTCAGGGAGATACCGGTTATCTTTGTACGTGCTCTCGTGGATCAGTGCGTCCGGATCCCGATGGTCGAAGAACCTGGCCTTCAGCCAGTGTGTGATGCTGATCGGGTTGAATGTCAGGATCATCGTCAGGTGATACGGAAAAGGCGTCCTCAGTCGGATGTTCATCTGGTTGAAGTCGCCCCGCTCGATCTCGCTGGCTTCCTCGATCCAGATCCCCGTCACGTTGTAGATGCTCTTGAGTTTCTCTACGTCGTCCAGGCCGGCGAAGATGATCTCGCTCCCGTTTGTGAGCGTGATGTACATATCTCCGCTCTTGCCTTTCGGAATGTACTTCACGCTCTCGCTGTAGTATTCGTACGCCTGGTTCTTCAGCTGTTCAAAGCAGCTCTCCCGCAGCGTCCTGGCAACCTTCCGCACTACCAGCCAGCGGTGTCCCGGCTCCGTGGTGCATCGCTCCAGGATGTAGCGCCCGGCGAAGATGCTCTTGCCGCTGCCGCCTCCGCCCTTCAGAACCATGAAGCGGTGCTGGTCAAAGATCAGGTTCGCGAACGCCTCGTTGTTCGTCGCCTTCCAGTCCCGCCACCAGCGCAGGGTTTCAACCTCCTGCTCTGTCAGCTCCCTCGTGATCATCGTTTGCCTCTTCCTTCAGCAGTGCCAGCAGCTCCGCTCTCTCCTCGATCGGCAGACCCGCGCTCCCGATTGCTCTGCTTGCTCTGGATCCGAGCTCGACTTCCCGCTTCTCGCTGTATCCGTGGTTGTTCTGCAAGTCGAAGATGATCCCCCGCACGTCCTTCCTGGTCAGCAGCTGCTCTTCCAGATACGCGCGCATGCACCCCCGGGCGCGCGTTGTCGTGTCGAAAAATTCCGGATGCTTCTCCGGATCACAGTAGTTTGCCCAGGTGCTCCGGTGGATCCCGAGGAACTCGCAGAGACCAGATACCGTCGGCGGGATGACGTATTCCTTGTGCGTCATCATCTCGCCCAGGTCGTTCATCACCGGCTGCGCTTCATAGATCTTGTGGCCCCGCTCATCCAGTTCTCCGGTCGGAACCTGTTCTGTTACCGGCGCCGTCCGGCTGATGCTCTTGAAGTACCGGTCTACTTCCTCCCGCAGTCTCTTCGCCGTGTATTTCTTTTCTCTGCCTGCCACGATCTCACCTCCGGTTTGTTATTCCTGCTTAAGCATAACAAAAGCGGGCGCTGGATTTCTAACCCATCGCCCGTCAGTCGTATTTACTCTCCCGGATCATCCGGTACATCTCGCAGTTGGCATAGCAGTCCTGGCAGAAGATCTCCAGCTGTCGGATCCTCTGCCTCTCACTCCGGAAGTTCCACGCCATGCTCCGCGCGTCTCCCAGTCCCTCGCATATGATCTTGTGTTTTCTGGCGTCCTCTCCCCGATAGAACGGGCAGCGGATGTTTTGATCTTTCCAGCTCGTCGCCATCCTCTACGCCGTCCGTTTCCTTCCCCGGCGTTTCTGCAGTACAACCTGTCCGCCTCGTACCTTCGGCGGCTCCTCCCAGACGCAGCGCAGATACTTCCCGATCACTCTGCCGTCTTCGTCCTTGGTCTCCTGTACGTCCTTCACCACGCTGTATGGATCCGGCTGCAGGTTCTCGATATCGTCCACCGGCTCCAGCTCCGTGGTGATCGGCTCCGCCATTCCCCTGCAGCAGTGCCACCGCTGCTTCCCTGCCGGCAGGCCTCTCACGTTCTCCACCATGTAGAAAGCCAGCTTGCTGT
>OCVV012891466.1_pt1 | contig 37431 bp, 38 predicted proteins | sample 1539721 | NCBI WGS metagenome assembly OCVV01 (sample SAMN02144230, study PRJEB22623) | gut metagenome | biome: sheep rumen | host: Ovis aries | place: New Zealand | reverse complement strand
CCTTTTTCCTTTGATGCTCCGATTATACCATATCCCGGCCCGTTTTGCTATATCCCGCTGACTTTTTCAGTGGTTTTGGACGGTTCTCTGATTGATTTCCAAATCGACCAGAAATAAACGTCAATCAAGAAACCGTCCCCTTGTAGTATCGTTTCGTTGAAAGGATAAAAATGGCCGTAATGAAAATCAGCGAGGCAAAGGCGGCTTTTCGTCAAATTGCCGATCGTTACTATCGTGATCCCTTGGAGAAAGCAGGCTTTGTTAGTTACAAAAATGAAGGTCTTTGCTGGTATCAGATCCGCAACGACGTTTTATTCAGCGTTCTGTTCAAGCTTGCCTACCCAATCTGCCCGTACTATGCGGATTTCTTTATCTTTGTTTCGATCCTTCCGTTGTTTTTCAATCCGCCGATTCCAGCTGCATTCCTGCCTGCACACGGAGGAATCGAATACCGAGGTGCAAGCAGGCACAATCAAGCACGTCCGCTGAAGAAACGTGCCCTGGAGGATCCGCGGGTGATGGTTCCGAACTATCCTCATTGCGGCGCAGAGCTTCTGGACAGCTATGTATTTCCGCTGTTTCGGAGCATCCGGACGCCCAAAGATGCGTTTCTCTGTTTCCTGTGTGCGGCAGAAGAAATGATGATGTTCGATGCTGTGAATATGCCTGACACGTCTCTGGAGCGGTATTTGACTGACGTTTTGATGGATGAGGCCTTGTATTTCCGCGAGGAATCCGTGTATCCTGCCGTACTGGTGAATCTGCGCCAGAAAGAAAAAGATTTGCTTGAATGGAACTGGACGCTCGCGCAGGAACAGGAACGCGCGGCAGAACTATCGGAGGTTCAATGCAGGATCAGAGCCGCGGAGTTCGGAGATTTTGACGAGCTGCAGCAACGGTTTCAGCAGAGAGAGCAAGCCTTAATGCGTGAAATCAGCCAGAAACTGCCAAACATACAAATCATCACGGATGAAGCGGCTCTGCGCAATGCCGAACGCTTTCCGAAATGGATCTCCCCCTTTCCGCCGAATATGATTTGAAATCCTTACAGCCGATCAGCGGGCTGTTCTCTGAATGGCCCGTGAAGCGCTGATTTTGCCCTGATTTCCGGCAATAATCACCGTTTTTCCAGCAAAAACCAACTTCCGGGAGGGCTTCGGCCCTCCTGGATAACAAACGCTCAGACGAAAAGAGCCCGGAGCAGTCCCCTGATTGACCAGTGGCTGTCCTTACTTTGGTTTTGGCTGGTCATGGGATGTTTCGTTTGATGTTGACGCATTTTTCGATTATATGATTAGGGGATATTAGAAATGAATAAAGAAGCGAATAAAGAACTCACGATCATTTTCATCGTCGGAACGATCCTTGACACCATAGGGTGGGCAACATTCTTTTTAAGGCCCGTCTTCTTTGCCGGGGCGCTGCTGTGCGCTGTTGGCGGGCTTAGATGGGCGATTCACGAGGACGCGCACGTTTTATGGAAGATCGTGTTCGGATTGGCCATCGCTGCGGCGGGCTATTCACTGGTCGGGATAATCGTTGGATTTTTAAGGCTTTAACGCGATTCTATGTTCCGTGTTTCGCATCATCGTTCGCAGTCCAAAGGGAGGAATTGAATGAAACACATGGTTTTATATTGGGTGCTTGGGCCAATCGCCGGCGCGATGTACGGCCTTTGCAGCTATTTGATGTATTTTACGGATGTGGGCGAAAAGCATCAGTCCCTGCTTCCCCTGTTGTTCTTCGCGGGGCTGCTGCTGATCGGGCTTGCGATCTGGTGCTTTTGGAAAATCTTCCAATACGCAAAGAAGCAGAGGATCACCTGGCAAAAGACCTTTGTGGTCTATCTGCTGATCGCTGGGGGCCTGAATCTTGTCGTGTTTTGCTACTCCTTCATCAGACTGCTGGCCCGTTAATGGCGCATCTGATACTGCTGTGAAATGACGGATTGGCAGTAATCACGGGGCGCTTCTCCGATTGACTCGTGAAGCGCTGATTTTGCCCTGATTTCCGGCAAGAATCACCGATTTGCCAGCTAAAACCAACGCCCGGGAGGGCTTCGGCCCTCCCGGGGAAAGAAAAACGATCGCCGTCTCAAAAACCTCCCCTGCAAAGGGGAGGAGGAGCGTCCCGCAGGGACGCGGAAGAGGGGTAACGTCGGACGAACGCCTGTGAACGAAACGGCAGCAAACCGGTCAGCTACCCCTCCGGCGCTGCGCGCCACCTCCCCTTGCCAGGGGAGGTTTGTGTGACAGCGGGGGCGGTTCAAGAGTGTGACGGCGGGGGCGGTTCAAGAAAAGAGTTGACAAATCCGGTGTTTCGTGCTACGCTCTGCTTGGGTATATTTATTCATCACCTCTGAGGGCTTTGCCTCTGAGGTCTGTTCTGCTTCGGAGGACGGATCCCTGCTCTTTGATCCAGGGAGATCCTTCTTCCGGGCGCGATCTGAAAGGAGGGTTCTTATGGCTCGCAAACAACGCATCATCTGCCTGCTGCTCGCTGCCTGGATGGTTTTCTGTCTGGCGGCATGCAAGGGCAACGATTCCGGAAGCAGCAACGCAAACCCGCCCGCGAACAGCACCGGTGAAAATCAACAACCCGGCACTGAATCCGGCAGCACTTCGCAAAACGCAGACCCCGCCGATGGCGCGAAGCTCACCGGCAAGCTCGATCTCATCAACCTGGACGACAGAGATCCGTCCGTCCTGCGCGGCGTGCGCATCAACGGTCTGAGCGTCGGCACCGCCGACAGCTTCAACGGCAGAGAGCCTTCTCTGACCGACGTTCGCTGCATTTTTGAACTGGGCGAATGGATCGAATTCTACCCGGATACCGACAAGGAATACGCGCTTCGCGTCTGGGTCCTGAAGCACCGCGACGATCAGGCGTATTACAACACCTGCAAGTTCTCCGATCTGATGCCGAACTTTGCAAACTACTGCGATCTGCACTATCCCGAGGATGCGGACAATCCCGACGAGTGGTACTGGGGCAGCTTCTATCTGAATCAGCATGAATGCGAACCCGGCTATTACGATTTCGTCTTCACCTATGAAGGAAAAGCGATCGCCGTTCTTCTGACCCGCTTTTATGCAGAAGGCGAGCTCTCCGGCAAATCCGACGCCGAGCTGGAAGCGCTGATGCACGAATGACCCGGGCCGCGAACCCGTAAATGCGGTTCGCGCCGGTCGTTTCCGGCCCCTGCGGGGCTTCTTTCCAGGAAGCCCGCCGAACAAAACCCTGAACGCCCGTTTTGATCGTAACGGCGTTCAGGGTTTTGTCGCTTGCGTGCTGTCACTCGGCGGATCGAAAATAGGCGGCGATCTCATGCATCCGTTCGCTTTGGCGGACCCCGAAGGGACAGCGGCTGTCGCAATGCCCGCATCGGATACAGTCCGCTGCATTCTTTTCAAGCGTCCGGTAATGCTCGGCCGCCATGGAATCTCCCGCTCTGGCCAGATCGTAATACTTATTGACCAGACCGACGTCGATTCCAACGGGACAGGGCTTGCAATGATTGCAATAGACGCATTTGCCGCTGGCCTGCGGCGGCGCAAAGCTGCCGATGATGGAGTAGTCTGTCGCTTCCTCCGGCTGCTCGTAGTAGGCCAGCAGCGCCTCGACCTCCTTCACGCTCTGGGCGCCGGGGAGCACCGTCAGGATGCCGGGCTTGTCCAGACAGTACCGGATGCACTGATATTGGGTCAGAGCCCTGCCGAAAGGAGACTGCTTTTCGTCCAGAAGCTGACCGCCGGAAAAGGGCTTCATCACGGAAATCCCGATGCCTTCCTTTTCACAGCGTCTGTATATGGCGCTGCGTTCATCCACGCTGCCGTTGGCGTATTCCCCCTGACCGTAGTCATAAGCGGGGTTGACCGAGAACATCAGCATATCCACGCTCGCGTCGTCCAGGATGCGCTGAATGACGGCCGGCGTGTGGGAAGAAAGCCCGATATGACGCACGACGCCGTCCTTTTGAAGCTGCCGGATATAGTCGTAAACGCCGTTCTTCCGATAGGTCTCCCAATCGGAAAGCTCGTCCTGGCAGTGGATAAAGCCGTAGTCGATATAATCCGTCCGAAGCGCCCGGAGCTGATTGTCTACGGAGCGCTTGATCGTATCGAGGTCAAGCGACCAGCCATAGGTTCCCTTTGAATAGTCCGCCCCGAAATGGATCTGGAAAAAGAGATTCTTTCTCACGTCATGGAGCGCTTCCCCGTAGATCGGAAAGGTCGTTCCGTCCCCGGCAGCCAGGTCAAAATAGTTGATCCCGCCTTCCACGGCACGGCGCAGCGCGCGAACGGCCTCGTCCATGCCTGCACCAAACATGTAGGATGAGCCGACGCCGATCTCGCTGATCCGGTCGCCGGTCCTTTTGTTGATTCTGTACTTCATTTTTTCCTCCGCTGCTTTCCCGCAGATCATCAAACTTACGAAGCCTTCTGACTCCCGCTGCGTTCTGTCACGCGCGCCCGCCGATTTACGATCCGGCCTCCTCCAGGCTGATCGTGATCGTCACGTTACCGTTCCCGAGGAGCGCTGCCATTTCCGCGGCGTTCCGGTCGGTGATGCGGCCCAGCCGGGTATAGGCCCAGGAATTGGAGCCGTAGAACACGACGATCTGATTGGAGGAATAGAGGACGACGTCCCCGGCGGCGGTCGTGATCTGCGCGTCGTCGGAGGGCAGGCGTGCGCCGATGGACCCAACCTGCTCAAAGCCGCCGTACATGGACGCCTGAATGGTCAGGGGGCCGCTTTCGCACAGGGCCTTCAGGGCCTCCACGGAGCGGTTGTTTTCCCAGTTGACCCGGACGGCTGTGCCGCCGATTGTCATTTGAAGCATTTTTTCCACGGTCCTTTCTGCTGTCGTCTCAACGAGCTGCGTCTCGGACGGTTCCGGCGCTGCCGTCGTTTGCTCCGGTTCCCGGAGCGCAGTGGTCTCAGGCGCTTCCCGGGCATCTGCAGTGCTTGCAGCTTGGGCGGCGGTCGGTACCGTCTCCCGTGCTGCGCCGCAGGCTGTGAGGACTGCCGGGAGGGCAGCCGCCAGCAGGAGCGCCAATAGCTTACGGCCTTTCATGACCTTACACCCGCTTTCTCATCTGTTCGGTTTGGAATCCCGCATGATCCGCGTTTATCATAAGGGATCGTTTCGGAAATGTCAAATACGCATTTTGATTCTTTCGCAATTCTTTCGGAAAATTCCTTACAGCTTCAAGGTTTTTTTCGGCAGCAGAGACTTTTCGTATTGAATCCCGGAGATATTTGTGTTAGAATATGGGCCAATGTGCTAAGGAGAAAACGCCGCGATTCTGCATTCCGGATCAGCGCCGGGCCGCGATGGCGCCGGCAGAGAGGATCCCGGGAAGCGATCTGACAGAGAGGATATGAATCATGTTTACGATTACGGAATCCGACGTGCAAAGCGTTTTAATGGATTTTGGGATAGAAGCTCCCTGCGCTTCCTTTTGCGAGCTGCAGCGTTACCGTTATGAAAAAGACGACCCGGCATCCAGACAGGTTCGGCTGATTGTGAGAGCAGATTTGGAAAACGGGGCTTCCTTTGTCGTCCGCTTCAAGAACGAGGATGACGCTCCCGTGGAGGTCATCGAGGCACAGAGCCGATTTGCTGCGCTGCTCTGCGCGCATGGGATCGAAACGCCGAAAGCCTGTACCTCGGAAGGGCGCTATGCCCGGCGCTACAGAATCAACGGATATGACGTGACCGTAACGGTGGAACCGTTTGTCACGGGCGAGCTCAAAGCCGTGGACGCTGAAACGGCGGAGGCGACGGGAAGGCTGCTGGCCGGGATGCACAACGTTGCGGAAAAAACCGATTCACACGTGAACAGCGACGTGCTGTTCGACCCGTTCAAACGAAACGATCTGTTCAGCTTCGAGGATTTCACCGCGCACGAGGCGGAGCTGCTTGCCATCGACGGTGCGCTCTATCACAGGATCGTGCAAGAACACGCAAGGCTGGTTCAACGGTTAGCCCCCTTTGCAGAGGAACCGCGCTATGCCGTTCAGGGCGACGTCAGCGACTGCAATCTGTACCGGACCCAGGACGGCAGGCTGGGCGTCTTCGATTTTAATCGCTGCGGCGACAACAATCTGTTTTTTGACGCCGGAATGCAGGCCATCTTTGAAGCCCGGCTGATGGATTATCCGGCGGAGCTGGCGGGAAGACAGGAACCTGTGATTCTCTCCGCCTTCCTGAACGGGTATCAACAGGTCAGACCCTTTACGCCGGAACAGAAAGCCGCGTTCCCGTACCTCTACGCCCTCGTATCCGCGTTCTGGCTCGCGGATATCAGATGGGATGAGAACAGCCTGATAAACGCGCTTGCGTCCGGCGACGCTGCCGCCGCCCATGCATGGATGAAAGAGATCTACAGACGGGAAATGACCCTTCTGCCGATGCCGGAGCAGCCATGCGCAATCGAACGTTGATGGGAAGGAGCAAAACGTGGACGTTTCCTTTGTTTCAGGACAGGACAAATTCAATTACCGAGTCTGTGCCGTCATACTTTCGGGGGACAGAATCTTAGCGATGCACGACGAGCGTTCCCCGTATTACTATTTGCCCGGCGGCAGAGTGCAGATGGGCGAAACCGCCGAACACGCCGTGGTCAGGGAAGTGGAAGAAGAACTGAATATCAAAGCAAAAATCGTCCGCCCGTTATGGCTGAACCAAGGCTTCTTCACTGAGGATGTTGATAAGCTGAATTACCACGAGATCTGTCTCTACTTTCTGATGGACGTCTCTGAAACGGATCTGGCGGAGAAAGGGGAACGATTCACACTTTATGAGGGTCAGCATACGCATGACTTTGAATGGCTGGCGCTTACTCGTTTGCAGGAGGAATACTTCTATCCGATCTTCCTGAAAACGGAAATCTTCAATCTTCCCGAACACCTGACGCTCAGGCATGAATATGAGTGATCGGAAAGCACGATTTTCGGAGATATGAGCATGAACGCAGAGATACGAAAAGTCCGGCAGGGCGACGCAAAGACCCTCGCCTATATTCAAACGGAAAGCTGGAAGGCGGCGTTTGCTGGCATCCTGGACGCTGAGACCTTAGCGAAATGCACGGACGCCGACCGGGCAACCGCCATGTATCAAAGACTCCTGGATGAGAACAAAGGAAACGGATATCTTCTCTCGGTGAATGGGAACCCCCATTGCATTGTGTATTGGGACGCGGCCCGTGACGCGGCGCTCCGCGGAAAGGCGGAGCTGATCTGCATTCACAGCCTGCCGGACAACTGGCACAAAGGCTACGGCAGCCAGATGATGGATTTGGTTCTGAGAGAGATCCAGGAGGCCGGATACGATGAGGTCGTCTTGTGGGTGTTCCGGGAAAACCGCCGCGCCAGAGCCTTTTACGAAGCAAACGGGTTCACGATGACCGGGCATTCAAAGCCGGCGTTTGACACGGAGGAAGTCCTGTATTCCAAAGCGATCCGATAGAGACAAATCCCGGCCTGCCGGATGGAAGACGGCGAAACGATCGACCGGGATTCTTGGAGAACGAACGTATGATTCAGACAGAAAGACTTTCCATCAGAAGAGTTTGCGCTGACGATTGGAAAGCAATTCAGGCGATTTGGGCAGATGCAGCAAAATCCATTTACGCGCAATATGACAGACCAAATGACTTGGACGATCGGTCTGTATCCCGGAGAATCGAAACCTGGGCGTCCTTTCAGGAAAGCAAGGAACATCTGTTTTTTGCCGTCTGTTTGCAGGACGCCGTAATCGGATATGCGGTTTTTCATAAGCGGGAAGACAGCTATGAGGTCGGATACTGCTTCCACTCGCGCTATCATGGAAAAGGCTATGCAAGGGAGAGCGTCGCGGCCATTCTTGACGCGCTGAGAGATAGAGGCGTGGTCAGAATCACGGCGGGAACAGCCCTGAACAACGCCCCTTCAGTCAGATTGCTGCACGCGCTCGGGTTCAGACTGACCGGGACGGAGCTCGTCTCCTTCTACAAGGATGAGGCGGGCAGCGACATCAAGTTTGAAGGCGGGAGCTTTGAGCTCCTTTTATAACAAATCCGTAAAGGAGGAACGGAATCATGTTGGTTATCTACGGAAGTCCTCTGTGCCCCGACTGCCGGGTGTGCAAGGCAAATCTGGACGCCAACGGCGTGGCGTACCACTATATTGATATCAACGAGAGCATGCGGAATCTCAAGGCGTTTTTGAAGCTCCGCGACAGCCTTCCGGTCTTCGAGCCCTGCAGGAAGGCCGGGTCTGTCGGCATTCCGGCCCTTGTCCCGGAGGACGGCCCCGTGACCCTGGATTGGGAGGGCTGGATGAAGAAGCACGGCCTGCCCATCGTCTGTCGGGAGAACGCCCCGGCCTGCAGCATCGACGGAAAGGGCTGCTGACCATGAATCCTGCAAAAGAACGGACCGAGCAACTGAAAACAGCTTACCGGCTGGAAGCCCACCCCGAGGGCGGATGGTTCTCCGAGGTGTACACAGCACCCTTTGAGAAGGACGGACGCGCGCTGGCGGGCAGCATTTATTTCCTGCTGGACGCAGGGGAGCAATCGCAGTTCCATCAGATCGACTGCGAGGAGCTTTGGTACTATCACGAGGGCTGCGGCGTTCGGATCACCGTGCTCCATGCGGGCCGCAAGGAGACCTATCTGCTTGGGCCGGACTGCGAGCAGGGCCAGCGGGCAATGGTGCGCATCCCCAAGGACGCCATCTTCTCGGCGGAAAACCTGACCCCGGACGGCTATACCTTCGTCTCCTGCGCGACCGCGCCGAAGTTCCGCTACGAGGGCTTCCGGCTCGTGCCGGAGCGCGAGATCCGGGAGAGACTGGAATCGTTATGAATCATCTGCAAGCTCCATGCGGCCTCTCAGCGCGATGGAGTCGTCATAAGTCCAACACGAAGGGAAGCATAGCAATTTGAACAAAGATCTGACCGTGGGAAAGCCGTCCTCGGTATTATGGCGGTTCTGCCTGCCGCTTTTCGGCAGCATCATTTTTCAGCAGCTTTATAATATCGCAGACAGTTGGGTTTCCGGAAAATTCATTGGAGAAAACGCGCTTGCCGCCGTTGGCAACAGCTATGAGATCACGCTGATTTTCATTGCCTTCGCCTTTGGCTGCAACATGGGCTGCTCCGTGGTGGTGTCGCAGTTATTCGGCGCCAAGGATTATCGGCAGGTGAAAACCGCCGTTTTCACCGCTATGCTGATGACGGGAGCTGTGTGCCTTGTGCTGATGGTCTTTGGCCTGGCAGGCTGCCGCGGGCTGCTGGCCTTGCTGCACACCCCGCAGGAGGCAATGGCGGATTCGGCGCTGTATCTGAAAATATACGTCCTGGGTCTGCCGTTCATGTTCTTTTACAACGTGGCGACAGGGACCTTTGCGGCGCTGGGCGATTCCCGCACGCCCTTTCTCTTCCTGGCGCTGTCCTCTACGGCGAATATCGGGATGGACGTTTTATTCGTCACCGCCTTTGGCATGGGCGTGGACGGCGTGGCCTGGGCCACCTTCATCTGCCAGGGGATCAGCTGCGTGCTGGCAATGGTCGTGGTGCTCAGACGAATGCGGACGCTGACGGCGGGAATGGGCAGGGCGCCGATCTTTTCTGCCGCGCTGCTGAAAAAGATCGCTGTCATCGCCGTGCCCAGCACCTTGCAGCAGAGCTTCATCTCCGTGGGCAATCTGGTGATCCAGGGCGTGATCAACGGCTTCGGAACAGGCGTGATGGCGGGCTATTCTGCCGGGGTCAAGCTGAATAATCTGGTGATCACCTCCTTCACCACGCTGGCCAACGGGATCTCCAATTACACCGCGCAGAACATCGGCGCGGCCAAGCGGAACCGAGTCCGTCAGGGCCTGCAGGCCGGGTTGAAAATGGTGTGGCTGCTGTGCATCCCGTTCTGCTTGCTGTATTTCTTTGCGGGAGAGGCGCTGGTACGGTTCTTCATGGACGAACCGACGGAGCTGGCCTTAAAAACCGGCATCGTCTTTTTGCGCATCCTCTCGCCCTTCTACTTCGTGGTTTCCGTCAAGCTGGCGGCGGACGGCGTACTGCGCGGAGCGGGCATGATGCGGCAGTTCATGATCGCGACCTTTACCGACCTGATCCTTCGGGTGACGCTGGCTGTCCTGCTCTCCCGCACGGCGCTGCAATCCACCGGTATCTGGTGCGCATGGCCCATCGGCTGGTCGATTGCCACCGCCCTGTCGCTGCTATTCTATAAAACGGCTTTTCGCAAAAAAGAAATCGCTGTTCCAGTCCTGGAAGCGTGTTAAACGAACAAACGAACAAAGGAGAACGAATCCATGAAAAATCAAACAAGAAGCATGAGAACGATTGTCAGCCTGATTCTGTGCATACTGCTCTTGGGCTCTGTCTTTCTGGCGGCGCCGAGGGTCAGCGCGGATGAAATGCCGTCCTTGCCGCCGGAGATCCCGGAGGAACTGCGGAGTCAGATCGAAGAAATGTACCAGACGTATCACTGCATTCCCATTCCCGGCGGAGCGGTTCAGGCCAGCGAGCTGGAGGAGGGGGGCTCCTACACCTTCATAGAAGACGCTGTGCTGGAGCTGGATACGGATCTCTGCCTCAAAACCCTCTGCTGTGCCGGAAGCCTTACCATCACCGGCGATGCTTCTCTGTCTGCAGAGATCGTCTATGCCTTCGACGGCCGCCTCCGGGTGGAGGCCGACGTGGAATGCCCTGTGATGGAGAATCCACCGGAGGACGACGTGACTTGGTGTAACGGGCTGACCGGGCTTGACGGTATTGTGATTGACGGCTGCAGCGTAGACTGTCCGGACATCTGGGGCTGCAGGGAGACCGTCAGCATCGACAACGCCAACGTGCGCGCCGACTACATCTCTGCGATCAATGGATACGACCAAAGCGACAGTGTCGTAGAGGCCGGCATGATCTATGCACGGGAAGGGTTCTATATGGGCGGCGGCCAACTGACGGCTGGATACGTCTGGTCATGGAACGTTGTCTTTGCCGGAGGCGTCAGCATTGTTGACACCGTTGAAACAGACAGCGACGACGACTTCGTTCTCGAATTCCCGATGGCGATCACGGAACCGGCAGGCGCTCGCTATCAGGGCGGCCGGTTTGTGGACGCCCTGGGCAATCCGGTGGACCGGGTCCGAATCGAGCGTCTGAGCATCAGCAATCCGTTCCTCGACGTTGCTCCTGCGGCGTATTATTACAATCCTGTTATGTGGGCGGTTTATTCCAAAATCACCAACGGCGTAAAGGAAAACCTGTTTGGGCCTGACCGCGGCTGCACGAGGGCGCAGGCTGTGACCTTCCTGTGGCGGGCGAGCGGCTGCCCTGCGCCGGAAAAAACGGACCTTGCCTTTGCGGACGTACCGAACGATGCCTATTATGCGGACGCGGTACGCTGGGCGGTGGAGAAGGGCATCACCACGGGAACCTCCGCGAAAGCCTTTTCCCCGGATCGGCCCTGCACGCGGGCGCAGATCATCACCTTCATCTGGCGCCTTGCCGGGAGTCCCGCAGCCTCGTGGCTGTCTTATTATAATGACGTTCCGGAAACTGCCTATTATTGCAAAGCGGCAAACTGGGCAGAAGAGAACGGAATTGCCTATGGAACTTCTGAGGGACATTTCTCGCCCCTGAAAGACTGCACCCGGGCGGAAATTGTCACCTTCCTGTTCCGGTTCTTCAATTAAATCCGGGAAGCGGAGCTTCGGGAGCAGATGCGAGGTTTTACTTGATTTTTTTCGAACGCCTCGTATAATTATAGCATGAGCAAAGCGAAAAGTTAAGCGGCTTTGCTGCGAAAGGAGTTTTTAACGTGAAAAAGGATTTAGGTTTACTGCAGGCGGTCTACCCCATGCCGGTGCTGATGGTGGCGGCATATGATGAAAATGAAAAGGTCAACGTCATGAACGTGGCGTGGGGCCAGATCTGCGATGAAGACAAGATCATCCTCTTCATCGGCAAAGGGAAGCGCACTTGGCTCAACATCAAGGCCAGCAAAGCCTTCACCGTGGCCTTGGCGGATCGGGCGCACATGGACGCTGCCGACTTTTTCGGCATCGCATCCGGCAACAAGATCAATGATAAATTTGAGCGCACCGGCTATCACGCCGAGAAGAGCGACAAGGTCAACGCGCCGATCATCGAGGAGTTCCCCGTGGTGATGGAGTGCGAGCTGCTCGAATTCCTGCATACCGACTATGTGGATGGGATCGTCGGAAAGATCGTCAACGTGAAAGCCGAGGAAGCAGTCCTGGACGAGAAGGGCAAGGTCGCGCCCGAAAAGCTGAACGCTCTGATCTTCGATCAGTTCCAGCACGGCTATTATGTGACCGGCGAGAAGGTCGGCAAGGCATGGAACGCCGGCGCCGCCCTCATGAAGGGGTAAGAAAAGAACGGACCGGTGAAACGCGAGGCTCGCAGGCTGGACCCCGAAGCCGGAGCAGCGAGTCGTCCGTCTTCGCCCCCACAGGACCCGCCCGGAACGGCGGCCGAATCTTGAACGGCTATGAATGTGAATGAACTGATCCATTTCGTCAATCAGACCTATCACGCAGCGCCGGAGTACCTTTGGGCGGACTACCCGCAGACCTTCGTTTTTCGGCATGCAAACAACCGGAAATGGTTTGGCGTCGGGATGGAGGTCGAGCGTTCCAAGCTCGGTCTGCCCGGAGAAGGCCCGACCTTCCTGCTCGACGTGAAAACCGGGCCGATCATCGGCGGCTCCTACCTCGGCCAGCCGGGCATCACCAAGGCGTGGCACATGAATAAAAACCATTGGCTCGGCGTCCTGCTCGACGGAAGCGCGGAGGATCAGACGATCAAAGAGCTGCTGGACGTCAGCTATTCGCTGACGGAATAAGAATACTGCCTTTTCCCATCCCGGGAAAGGGCAGTTTTTCACGCCGTGTCTGTTGATCCCCTTCTCCGTCTCGGAGGTACGGCGGAAACGAGGTTCACCTCTTTCGTCATCCGGCTTGCGTCAGACGCAGGATGCTGCCATCCCCGCAAGGGGAGGGATCTTTCCTGCGTCGATCAGTCCCTGCCACCTGCCGAACCGTCTCACCGGGCAGCAGACAGCGCGGCGGCCAGAGGTCTGGCCGCCCTGCGCAGGAGGGGGACTGAACAGTTACTATATGAGAATGCAATTATGTAAAACTTTGTACCACGTCTATTGACTTTGCCTCTTGACGTGGTATAATCAAATATGATCCGGAGGTGGGGACTGGCAGGTACAGTTCGCTGATAGTTCTTGGTATGGTATAATCTGCTTCGCTCGAAGGTCCGTGTAGATCTCGTTATAGTTCCCTGATAGTTCTTGGTATGGTATAATGAGCATCGCCAGCAGGAGTGCGATCAGGATGTTATAGTTCCCTGATAGTTCTTGGTATGGTATAATTATATTTTGACTAATTGACGCCCCACTTTTGGTTATAGTTCCCTGATAGTTTTTGGTATGGTATAATCCACCGGCCCTGCCTCGTAGGTTCGTATGAGTTATAGTTCCCTGATAGTTCTTGGTATGGTATAATAAAGCAGCTCGGCGGTGTCAATGACATGTCGTTATAGTTCCCTGATAGTTCTTGGTATGGTATAATTCTTAGCCTCTACCAGACGCCGGCCGACCTGTTATAGTTCCCTGATAGTTCTTGGTATGGTATAATGGAAGCAGAGCGACGCTTCCGGCAGACAGTGTTATAGTTCCCTGATAGTTCTTGGTATGGTATAATCAACGGGAGCTGGTCGTCATCAGGAACGCCGTTATAGTTCCCTGATAGTTCTTGGTATGGTATAATGCGCAGAAATACCCGTTTATATGTGGATGAGTTATAGTTCCCTGATAGTTCTTGGTATGGTATAATAGGCTATCGGCAAAACCGCTTGAAGGCAGGGCTTCAAGCGGTTTTGCTTTTCAAAAAAACAAGACTGACGCAAGTATTTCGGAAGTGTTCGTCTCAAAAAAAGCTGAGTTGTTCACTTTGAAACGGCTCGTCTGCCTCCGTCAGACGGCCAAGCAAAATATCGATGGATTCATACTGCTTCTCCGTAATTACCAGCATTCGGATTGTGCCGTTGTCCGGCAGATTGTTCTTGATGCGCATGCGATGCTTTTCTACTGCATCCATGCCGTTGTATACACGGGCGTAGACCGAATATTGCAGCATATGATACCCGTCCGCAACGCTGTGTTCTGCATCTGTGCGAATTACAAGCTGGCTGTTTCGGATAGAGACATAGGCGGGATTCTCAATCAAGATATTCCTGAATGCCCTGACGATTCCCTCCCGGTAAACGTCTGTCTGGTTTCGCGCCTGACAGGATGGTATTCTCCCAAAACATCGACTGTATACTTTTCAAGGGCCTCCAGCGTTTTGATACCCAGGCTGTTGATCCTATAACTGTTATCATGGGTGCGACAAGCAAGGGATGCAGTAGAAATACTGGCACTGACAAAGTACAGCATCTCACTTTTCGTTTCTTTGCAGTCCGGCAAATCACTGTCTTTTTGTGCTTTGGTGAGAATAAGCGCCTTTTTGTGCGTAACCTTCAGCAAATCGTTCGGATAAAGTGAGAAGAGAAAATCACTTTCGCGCATCTCTTTCCAATCTGTATAGGGCTTATTTGCAACGCACGCCTTGTTAGGCAGTTCCGGTTTCACCGTATCTGCGACGTAAACAGGCACAAAGTAGTATCCGTCTCCCTCCACCCGGAACACGTCGATGCGCACCATACTGTCATTTTCCGCAACGCCTTTGCCGCCAATTACGGATACGTTTAGCGTTGAGGGTTCACACAGCTTGACCTTATTGACCAACGGTCCCTGCGTGCCGTCGCTTTTCGGCTTATAGAACGGGTCTGCAAAAGCCTTCTTCCCGTCTCCATTAAAAGCCGTCAGACGCTTCTTGAGTGCCTCATAGAGTAAGCGGTCGCTCATTGGATTATAATAGTTTGCGATCTCGCCTTCTTTGTCCAGCTTTAGGTCTGTCAGCGGCTTTTTAACAATTAACAAACCGTCCTTCTGTGCTTTTCCGCTCTTGATTGTCTCTTTATGGGCTGCGCCTGTAACCTTTCGCCGCGGCATGCGGGAAACGAACAATGGATGGACCGGAATGCTCTCTGCCATATACAGCAAGAATCCTCTGTCACGCACAGCGAGTCCCGGATTGCTGCTGAGTCTGGCCTCCAACTCCTGCCGAAAACGCGGCCAAGGATACGGAAACTCCTTGATCACCTCGCCCGTTTCGGGATCGATTATGAATCGGCTGTCTTCTGCCAAACTATACTGATTCTCGCGATGCTGTGCAAATCGACTGACCTGTTGGATCATTCCGTCTGTCGTACAGGCAATGACCAATGCATCGACTGCGTGGTGCAGATCACCGTTTTCACGGATCTTTGTAATACCCCATCGCTTGCGCAGATAAGCGGTCACACTGCCGTTTACGGCAGTAACGTGCTTTTTCCGTTCCGTGGCAAACTGCGTGAATTCCAAATGGTCGCTGATATAGTTGAGGAGGAAGCGTGAAGCGGTCTTGGTGTCCTGCAAGTTGCGTTCCTTGAATGCACGCAAATCATCTTCTGAAATGGATTCTTTCAGCAGACGCTGACGCTTTTTGTAATCTCGCACGCAGCTGTTCACCCAGGCAATGAAATCTTCCCGCCGCTTTCCCTGCAAATACTGCAAAGGAAGACGATTTCCTTTATCGCGGTTCTCTTTGGCCAAAACCAGCACCTTGTTTTTATATCCGTCGTCGAAACTGATGCTGTACGGCACGATGTGATCCACTTCTGCATAGTCGGGTTCAAACAGGTGTGCCAATGACATCTGCTTCAGTGAATATGCGCATACGCCGCCCTGTTCTTCATAGAGCTTGAACTTCACAAGATCCTGTCCGGTTGGGGAGGCTTTTCCGTACTCTGTTCGGATACGCTCCATCATGCGCTCGTTTTTTGCGCGGTTTCCATCCTGCTCTTTTTTGATTTCTATTCTTTCATAAAAATCCTTGGACATTTCGCGTGCCAATTCGATGTTAATAAAGGTCGGACTGCAGCCTCTTTCCCGGATAATTGCATTGACGACTTTGATCGTCTGCGAAATCGCGCGTAATGCGACAGGGCTTGTGATGACGTTCCGGGATTCTTCATCCAGCGGAGGAAGCAGGTGCGATTTCTCCTGACCGTCATGTCCTTTGAAGTTATATCCTGCGGCATTGCAGGCTTCACTATATTTCATCCCCTGTTCGAGCCAAGGTATGATCTTTTTGCAGGCTTTTATAGAAATGTGGCCGAATTTGCTGAAGTTCAGCGCTTCCGCTGCATCAATGTCCAGTTCGGTTAGCCCGGCTTCCCGCAGCGCAGGGCGAATCTTCGCGTCGGTCTTATACTTTGACAGCACGTCACCGATGGCATTGCGCTGTTCAATCGTGATACTCGCGAAATGTCCCTTTGCAATGCGCTCGAATTCCCTGCGCATCTTGTGATAAGCCTTCAAATGCTCGAATTTGGTTTTCTTCTCTGCTTCTGCGATTTCCATTTTTCCGTAGGAAACCGTATTAAAGCGCTGCGCTTCGGAAAGCCCCAGTTCCTTACGGATTCTTGCATAGTTCAATTCCGAAGTCTTATGTGCCAAGGCGATCAGCATTTCACGCTGCTCTTTGGTAAGCGGGCTGAGTTGTCCGTTGGAAATGATACTGATATTGTTGATGGCTGCCAGCAGAGAAAAATACTCAAACGAATACGTTGCTTTTGCAGCACGTGGTTCTCCTGCTTCTTTTTCAAGTTGACACTTGCCAATCATGCGTTCGATTTGACTGCCAGCATACGGACTGCCATCCCCAGGGCCGTCGTCAAAGGAACGCTGGCTGAGCAGGATTTCGACGTAGGCTTCCTCCAGCTCCTTGGTCGCCGCAGGATTCCCGCAGGCTCTCTGCCCCGTAAAGATTTGATGGACCTCATCCTCCACCATCGCGCGGCTAACCGTTGCAATATAGTTCCCACCCTTGTTGCGGCGGTGCTCTTGATAGATGGGATCTTTCAAATACATCTCCGCGACCGTGCGGTATCCCTGCTGCTGCATGCGTACCTGGTTTGCGCTGATTGCCGCAAGAAGTTCGCTGTCCTCTTTTGAAGACGCACCTTTCCGGTTGGACTTAAATCCCCGTCGTTGGGAAATGTGGATTAAAATTCTCGCAAATTCTTCGTTTGAAACCCGTTCATCCAACGCCTTGACGCGAAGTGAATAGACGTCGGACAATTGCCCGTCATACAGATGTAAAAGCTGCCCTTCCGAAAGGAGGTTTTCTCGCAGAATCAAAGCTCGAATTCTTTCGTTCCGATGGCGATGACGGCGAAGACGCCGTCGCGCGCTTCTTGCCGCCCGGCGCGGTGCAGCCAAAGACTCGCCGGTTTTCGGTTGCTCTGCTGCATCAAAAATTCGAGACCCCATCCCGATAATGCCATATGGCCGATCATTCTCGTCAAGAGCAACCGTCGCCCAGCCAACCGATGTGATACCGATATCCAATCCAATCCCGTACGGAAGCATAGCAATCCTCCTTTTTTCGGAAAAAGAGATAACGCCCCACAAATGTGAGGCGTTAGAGCTCTGCGGTTTACTACCTTATTATAGCAACCTCATAGTTCTTGGTATGGTATAAGAACTGAATATACTATAGCATTAAACTCTTAATTTGTCAACAATAAAATGCTTTCCTTGTGGTGAGTAATACCAACGGAATAAATGCGCGGCAGGGGAGGCAAGCTATGGCAAAGGAGTGATCCCTATGATCAAGATTGCGTTCTATGACGCGAAGGAGTATGACAAGCCCTCCTTTGAACGCTATGGCGCCGCGCATGAGATGCAGTTCCGGTTTCTGGAGACCAGGCTGAACGAGGACACCGTGGAGCTGGCGCGGGGCTGCGAGGCCGTGTGCGTCTTCGTGAACGACACGGTGAACGCCGCGGTCATCGACAGGCTGTATCGCTGCGGGGTGAAGCTGATCGCCCTGCGCTCGGCGGGCTACAACAACGTGGACGTGGCTGCTGCCTTTGGCAAGGTCCACGTGGTACACATGCCTGCCTACTCGCCCTATGCCGTGGCGGAGCACGCGATTGCCCTGCTTCTGACCTCCGTGCGCCGCATTCACAAGGCCTACAACCGCACGCGGGAATTCAATTTCTCCCTGAACGGTCTCACGGGCTTCGATTTCCACGGCAAGACCGTGGGCGTCGTCGGCACCGGAAAGATCGGCCGGATCTTTATCGACATCTGCCGCGGCTTCGGCATGAAGATCATCGCCTATGACCCGTTCCCGGCGACGAACGGCGGCATCGACTACGTGCCGCTGGACGAGTTGCTCGAGCGGGCCGACGTCATCTCCCTGCACTGCCCGCTGACGGAGCAGACCCGGCACATGATCGACGCTGCGGCGATCGGACGGATGAAAAAGGGCGTGGTGCTCGTGAACACCTCCCGGGGCGGCCTGATCGACGCAGAGGCCCTGCTGGAGGGGATCAAGGCCCGCAAAATCGGCGCGGCCTGCCTGGACGTGTACGAGGAGGAATCCGACGTTTTCTTTGAGGACCGCTCCGGCCACATTCTCAACGACGACCTGCTCTCCCGGCTGATCTCCATGCCCAACGTGATCGTAACCTCCCACCAGGCGTTTTTGACCAAAGAGGCCCTGAACAATATCGCAGAAACCACCGTGCGCAATATCCTGTCTTATTTCAGGAACGGCGGGATTTGTGACAATGAGCTTTGCTACCGCTGTGGCAGGATCGAGCAGTGCAAACAGGATCGAAAAGAAAGATGCTTTTGAGCAGGAACCATTCTGAATGCCCGTCCCTTTCTCACGCACCAGCAACGATCCTGCGAATGCTCTCCCAATCGGCGCATCTTTGATAGTTTCCGTTCGGAAAAGCGCATGCTCTGTTCCACGGCCTGTCAAACACCAGGACCTTAAGCTCCGGCAGATGCTCGAAGAAACGGAACGCCTTCGGAGAATCCTCAACCGCGTAATCAAACTTCATCCTGTAATAGTCTTCCAGTTCAAGCGTGCTGCTGCTGTTTTTGATAAAATGATCCCTTCCGTATTTGTTGAGACAGTACAGTCCGACATTCTTGAGTCCGTGCGCATCCAGCCAGATGCGGGACGGCTCATAAACGCTGGATGGGCGGCCGGTAATGATCGATACCTCGTGCCCGCAGGAAATCCATTCGTTTATGGTCTCTGCAGCGCCAGGCGTCGCCTCATACGACAGCAGGATCTCCGGCTCGTGCCCCCGAAGCATAAGCCGCTCATATTGTTCCGCATCCAGATCAAAAGATTTCTCCAGTTCAAAATCATGCATCCGGTCATAAGGAACGTGCTTCTGGAACAGTTCCAGCGCAAGCTGTGAGAATGCCCTTCCTGTCTCGCACAGGCAATCGTCAAAATCAACGTAGATCCGCATTCTTTCATGCCCTCACTTTCTCAAATACCATACTTAGTATATATTTTTATTCCATCCGGGCGTCAAAGGGCTTCGCTTCTGATCCAGTCGCTTCAGTTCCTCCGCCGCCGCGCGGATCTCCGCCCCGGCTTCCCAGGGTGTAAAGGAGGGATAATCCAGCCCAGTGACCGTGCAATCCGGGAACAGCGTTTTGTAGTGTTCTCTTTCAGCCGCGCTGCCGCCTTTGCCGTGAACGTATAATACCGCGTCTTTCATAGGCTCCTCTTTTCCCATCAAGCGTCGTTGATCCACGACCGTCATTCATTCCGCTGAAGCTGCCATAAGCTGAGCTGTCCGAACGGCTCCTTTTCTTCGAAGCGGTGCAGATAAGCGAAGATCTCATCGTTATCGTGCATCATCCCGTTTTGCTCGCAGGTGTGATGAAACAACCGCATCAGCGCATCGCTGCGCGGACTGGGGATCTCGTAGCGGTCTCCGTATTCCCGGATATAGCGCTCCTTCAATCCGGGGAAATGCCGATCAAGCTGACGATAGAAATATTCACGGCTGCCGTCGCGAAGCGTCAGCCCCATTCCAAAGCAGATCACGCCGCGCACCTGAGCTTCCGTACACATCCGAAGGATCGCTTCAACGTTCTTCCGGGTGTCGTTGAGATAGGGCAGGATCGGACACAGCCACACGACGGTGGGAATCCCGTTCTCGCGCAAGGTTTTCAGCGCCTCGAACCGCTCTTTTGTCGAGCAGACGTTCGGCTCGATGATTTTGCACAAGGTTTCATCCGCTGTTGTCAGCGTCATCTGAATCACGGCTTTGGTCTTTTCGTTGATGCGTTTCAGGATATCCAGATCCCGGAGCACCAGATCGGACTTCGTCTGCAGCGCGACGCCGCAGCCGTATTTCTCGATGATCAACAATGCTTTTCGTGTGTATTCTGTTTTCAGCTCCAGCGGGGCGTAAGGATCGCTCATGGAGCCCGTTCCGATCATACAGGGTTTTCTCTTGCGGCGCAGCGCGTCTTCCAGCAATTCAAGGGCGTTTTCTTTGACCTCGATATCCTCAAAAGCGTGATCCATCCGATAGCATGTGCTTCTGGAATCGCAGTAAATACATCCGTGCGTGCAGCCACGATATAAATTCATTCCGTTTTGAGAGGATAAGATCCCCTTTGCTTTCACATAGTGCACAGCGTTCCCTCCGCGCGCTCAATCTGCTGCTGTCGTACGGTCATAAGAACTGCGCGCCCATGACCGCAGAAACCGCATCCTTCCAAATACCCTGAGAAAAACCCCGGAAACCGCACGGTTCCGGGGTTTTGGCAGATTGCAGTCTGAGATCAGCGCTTGGAGAACTGAGGCGCACGACGGGCAGCCTTGAGACCGTACTTCTTGCGTTCCTTCATTCTCGGGTCACGGGTCAGGAAGCCGGCAGCCTTGAGGGCGGCGCGGAATTCGGGGTTCAGACCCAGCAGAGCGCGGGAGATGCCGTGACGGATGGCGCCGGCCTGGCCGGTCACGCCGCCGCCTTCGACGGTGCAGACGACGTCCACCTTGCCGATGGTATCGGTGGTGTTCAGGGGCTGACGGACGATGAGCTTCAGGGTTTCGAGGCCGAAGTAATCGTCGATGTCGCGACCGTTGATGGTGATGGAGCCGGTGCCGTTCTCATACACGCGAACTCTGGCAATGGAGGCCTTGCGGCGGCCGGTGCCGTAGTGATAAGTTCTCTTGCTCTCGTACATTGTTCGTTACCTCCTTAGTCCTGCGTCCATTCGACGGGCTTCTGAGCGGCGTTCTTGTGCTCGGCGCCCTTGTACAGCTTCAGACGGGTCAGAGCAGTGCGGCCGATGGTGTTCTTGGGGAGCATGCCCTTGACAGCCAGCTCCATCGCGAAGTCGGAGCGGGACTCCATCAGCAGACGGTACTTGGTTTCCTTCAGACCGCCGATCCAGCCGGAGTGATGACGGTAGTACTTGTTCTCCATCTTGTTGCCGGTGAGGATGGCCTTGTCGGTGTTGATGATGATGACGAAATCACCGCAGTCAACGTTCGGGGTGAAATCGACCTTGTGCTTGCCGCGGAGCAGGTTGGCGGCGATGACGGCGGTGCGGCCCATGGGCTTGCCGGCGGCGTCAAGGACGTACCACTTGCGTTCCACGTTTTCTTTCTTGACCAGTGTAGTGGACATGAATCTTTCCTCCGTATGAAATAAACATTTGTTTTGACAAATTCAATCTGCGCCGTTACAATAGCTCCGGACGCCCGTACTTTATAACATATTTGATCCGACTTGTCAACGAGATTTTTGAAAAATTTCATTTTCCTCCGGCTATGCTCTGAAAATCTTTCGTTTTCTCTCTCATACTCGCGTTTACTCACTTTTCATTTTTACGTTTGAGGTGATCTCATGCAAAGAATGCTCTCGCTGCTTCGAAGCTGCGTGGACGATTACGCCATGATCGAGGCAGGCGACCGGATCGCGGTCGGCGTTTCTGGCGGCAAGGACTCTCTGACCCTGCTGGTCCTGCTGGCGGAGCTTCGCAAGTTCTATCCCGCTCCCTTCACTCTGGAGGCCTTCTCGGTCCACATGGGCCTGGAGGGGATGGACTTTTCCCCCGTTGCAGCCCTCTGCGACCGGCTGGAGGTTCCGTTCCATCTGATCGAGACCCACATCGGACCCGTGCTGTTTGAGCATCGCAGGGAGAAAAACCCCTGCTCGCTCTGCGCGAAAATGCGCCGCGGGGCACTCTCCAACGCCATCACGGCGGCGGGCATCCATAAGATCGCGCTGGGCCACCACCGCGACGACGCCGTGGAGACCTTTCTGATGTCCCTGCTCTACGAGGGGAGGATCGGCTGCTTTGAGCCGGTCACGTATCTGGACCGCTCCGGCGTGACCCAGATCCGGCCGATGCTGTATCTGCCCGAGCAGATGGTCGCCCACTTTGCCGAGCGCTATGACCTCCCCGTGGTCCGCAACGCCTGCCCCGCCGACAAGACCACCAAGCGCGAGGAGACCAAGCAGCTCATCCGCGACCTTCACGACCGCTATCCGGAGCTCAAAACCCGTATTTTCGGGGCAATGCAGCGCTACCCGCTCCCGCAGTGGGAGGTCCGGCTCCGTCCGCGCGGCGCTCAGAAGCCGGAGGCGGACGGGACGGAGGCCTGAGCGCAGACGGAATTCTCTTGCATAACGCGAAGCCCTTCCGGGCAAGCTATGGAAAAACCCGGAAAGGAGCTATCCCATGTGCGAAAACAATGAACCGGCCGGCCTGGATCGGAACTCGGAGCTCGGCTCCGCGCTGACCCGGACCGCAGGCGGCAATATCTATACCCTGACCATCATCGGCCAGATCGAGGGCCATCAGGTTCTGCCCGACAACGTCAAAACCACCAAATACGAGCACGTCATGCCCCTGCTTGCCCAGATCGAGGAGAACGAGGAGATCGACGGTCTGCTCCTGCTGCTCAACACGGTCGGGGGAGACATCGAAGCCGGGCTTGCGATCGCGGAGCTGGTCTCCGGGATGAAGAAGCCGACGGTCTCTCTGGTCCTTGGCGGCGGGCATTCGATCGGCGTGCCGCTGGCCGTGGCGGCCCGGCACTGCATGATCGCCCCCACGGCGGGCATGACGATCCATCCGGTTCGCATGAGCGGGACCGTGGTCTCCGCCCCGGCGACCTTCCAGTATTTCAACCGCATCCAGAGTCAGATCGTGGACTTCGTCGTTGCGAATTCCCATATCTCCAAGCAGCAGTTCACCGACTATATGATGGCGACCGGCGAGCTTGCGACGGACGTCGGCACGGTCCTGTACGGCAAGGAGGCGGTCTCCTGCGGACTGATCGAGCGCCTTGGCAGCCTCTCGGACGCCCTTGACTGCCTGCATCAGATGGTCGCAGAGCGCCGGAATTCCGCCCGAAACGAAGAAATGCAGAAAAAGGGTGGAAATTTTCAGCCGCCTGTGTTATAATAATTTGAAATACGGTTTGCAACTATCCCGGGAGGCTGGCTTATGACCTGGCTTGGCACGATTCTTCTGGCCGTTGCGGTCGGAGCGGCGGAAATCTTCCCCGTCTCCGGCTCCGGCCATTTCTACATATTGGAAAAGCTCCTCGGCCTGGAGCTGAGCGCGGCGGACCGAACCGCCTGTCTCGCCGTGCTGAACGGCGGCGCTGCCCTGGCCCTGCTGATCTTCTACCACCGCCGGGCGGGGGAGATGCTGGTCCACGCCCTGGTCGGTCTCGGTCTGATCCGGCCCGCCGCGCGGCGCCGCGCCCCGTCTCTGCCCAGGCGTCAGCTCCAGCTTTTGCTCCTGGCCAGCCTGCCGATGCTCGGGGCCCTGCTGCTCCGCCGCCCGCGCCTGTTCGTGGAAAACCACGAGGCGGCGCTGGCGTTCGTTTGCCTGTTTGAGGCCGTCTCCGGGGCGCTGATCTACTTTGCCGGCCGCGGCGCGAGAGGGAAGCGGGACCTGCGGCAGATGACGGCCTCCGACGGCCTCGCTCTCGGCTGCGCCCAGATCCTTTCGGTTTTCCCCGGCCTGTCCCGGAGCGGGACCGTGCTCTCGGCTGCCTTCCTGCGGGGTATGTCCTATCCCACTGCGGTGGAGCAGGTCGGCCTCATGGGGATCCCGGTCTATCTGATCGCTGCGATCTACCGCTGGTTCACAGCCAAAAGCCTCGGTACCGTCACGGTCACAGCCGCCCAGAGCTTCGTTGGGCTTGCGATCTCCGCGCTTGCCGGTCTGTTCGCGCTGCGGACGCTGACCGAGCACGCGGCCTACCGCAAACCGACGGGCTTTGCCTACTGGTGCTGGGGCGCTGCCCTGATCGCGGGGATCCTCTTCCTGATCGCCGCCTGACATTGAATTTAGGAGATACATACGATGAGTTCTCAAAAGAAACCGAAGAAGGGAAGCGGCAAGAAACCCGCGGCCAAGAAAAACGCTCAGACCAGGCTGCGCGAGGAGAGCATTTTCTCGCATTTCCGCCGGGAGATCTGGGGCGTGGTCTGCATCCTGCTCGCCGTCCTCGTCCTCCTGAGCGGCTTCGCCCGTCAGAGTGCGCTCGGTCAGCTCTTCATGGGTCTCGTGGGCAGGACCGGACTGATCGTTCTGCCCATTGGTCTGCTGCTCTGCGCCGTTGCCCTTTTGTTCCACGGCGACCGCCCCGTTACCATGCGGATCCTCTGCTCTTTGAGCTTTGCGGTCCTGGTCTGCGCTGTCGCGCATCTGGCTGCCGACGCCCGGCTCTCCTGGAGCGGCGGGCTGCTCTCCCGGCTCTATGAGGGCGGCAAGGACGGAACCACCGGCGGCGTCGTCGGCGGCCTGACCGCCATGCTTTTCAGCCTCCCCGGCGGCAAGCCCGTCGGCTGGGCCATAACGATCCTGCTGCTGCTCGTCACGCTGCCCGCCAGTGTGAATCTGACCCTGACCGGCCTGCTTCGCGCGATCAACAACCACCGCGACGAGCTCCGCGCTACGCACCGGGAAAAGGAGCGCAAGGAGCCTGCCGAGGCCCTGGTCGAGCACGTCGTCCGGACCCGTCAGGTGCGGGAGGAGCACCGTCAGGTTCGCGCCGAGCGCCGTCAGGATAAGGCCGAGCGCCGTCAGAACCGAAACCGCTTCGAATACGATCTTCCCGTGGACGATCCGACGGCCCAGACGGCGGAAAAGCCTGCCGCCACCGTCCGTCCCGCGGGGAGGCCGAAGCAGGTGGAGCAGTCGCCGGACGGAACGGAGTTCCTGGAGGTCCCGCATCATCGCTCCGACTTCGATCTGCCCGTGGACGAGCCGATCCTGCCGGTCGATCCCGTGCAAACGGCCCCGCAGCCGGAGCCTCCCGCGCCCCCTGCGCCGAAGCTGGTTCCCGACCCCTCCACGGCGGAGCCCGGCCAGACCATACCGATGGCGGAGGTCAAGGTCCCGGCCCAGCCATCCGAAAAGCTCAAGGCGGGGGAGGCCCTGCAGGCCGCCGCAGAGGTCGGGACGGAGATCGCCAACCTGGCCGCCGCAGCGCCGGAGCCTCCGGTCTACGTCTTCCCGTCCACGGATCTGCTGGACTACGCCTCCAATGACAGCGTGGACGCCAGCGCCGAAATGCGGGAGAACACCCGCCGCCTGACCGAAAAGCTGGCCTGCTTCAACGTGGATGCAAAGATCGTCAACGTCACTCGCGGGCCGAACGTCACGATGTACGAGCTCCAGCTTGCCCAGGGCGTCCGTCTCAGCAAGCTGACAGGCCTGGCCGACGATATCGCGCTGGAGCTCGGCGCGCCGAGCGTCCGGATCTCCGCGATCCCGGATAAAAACTCCATGGTCGGCATCGAGGTCCCGAACAAGCAGGTGAGCACGGTCTCCCTGCGCGAGATCCTCGAATCCCGCGAATTCAAAAACGCCCGCTCAAAGGTCTCCTTCGCCGTCGGCAAGGACATCAACGGCACCTGCGTGATCGGCGACATCGCCAAGTTCCCCCACGTTTTGATCGCCGGCACCACCGGCTCCGGCAAATCCGTCTGCACGAACAGCATCCTGATCTCCATTCTCTATAAGGCGACGCCCGAGGAGGTCAAGCTGATCGTCGTGGACCCGAAGATGGTCGAATTCGGCATCTATAACGGCGTGCCGCACCTGCTGATCCCCGTCGTGACCGACGCCAAGAAGGCGGCTGGCGCTCTGCAGTGGGCCGTTTCCGAGATGATGCGCCGCTACCGCACCCTCTCCGAGGCCGGCGTGCGCGACATTGAATCCTATAATAAGGCCGCCTCTACCGACGAATCCCTGGAGCCCATGCCCAAGCTGGTCGTCGTGATCGACGAGCTGGCCGACCTGATGATGGTCGCCGGAAAAGAGGTCGAGGAAGCGATCTGCCGCATTGCCCAGATGGGCCGCGCAGCCGGCGTCCACCTGGTCATTGCAACGCAGCGTCCGTCTGCGGACGTCATCACCGGCTTGATGAAGGCCAATATCCCCTCCCGCATCGCTCTGGTCGTCTCCTCCGCGATGGAGTCCCGCATCATTCTGGACGCAACCGGCGCGGAAAAGCTGATCGGCAGAGGCGATATGCTCTACGCCCCGCTCGGCAAGGGCAAAAAGCGCGTGCAGGGCTGCTTCGTGGATGAGGCAGGCGTCCAGCGCGTGATCGACTTCGTCAAGTCCAACGGCAGCGCCGACTACAACGACGAGGTCCAGCAGGAGATCGAGCTCCGCGCTGCCCAGTCCGGCAAGGGCGGCTCCGGCGGCGCGGCAAGCGCCTCGTCCGGCGCGTCCGAGCCTGCGGACGAGGATGGCGGCGACGAGCTTCTGCCCGCAGCGGTCGAGGTCATTCTGGAAACCGGCATGGCCTCCGTTTCCATGCTCCAGCGCCGCCTGAAGCTCGGCTACGCCCGCGCGGCCCGCATCGTGGACGAGATGGAGGAGCGCGGCATCGTCGGCCCCTTCGAGGGCTCCAAGCCCCGCCAGCTTCTGATCACCAAGGAGCAGTGGGCCGCCATGCAGGGCGGCGCGGCGGCTCCGGCTGCCGACCCGGCCCCGGTCGAGGAATGATCCCCGCCCGCGCAGTCATACTCTGCAAAAGAATAACAGAAAGTGTTTGAGGGTAAGAAAATGGACAACTTCAATTCCCGCGAGGAGCTGGAGCACGCCGCAATGCAGGCGATTGAAAAGCAGGAACAGGAAGCGGAGAAGGAACCCTACGTGCCCCGCACGCGGGGGATCCGCATCCTGGCCTGGACGCTGTTCGCCCTGATTCTGATCGGCGTCGCGCTCTATTATTTCTGGATCGCCAAGGCGGGAACGCTCTGATATGAAGATTCTCGGTATCGATCCCGGCTACGCGACCACGGGCTTCGGTCTGATCGAGGCCGAGGGGAGCAGTCTGCGCCTTCTGCAGTACGGCGTGATCACCACGCCGAAGGAGCTGCCCTTTCCCCAGCGGCTTCAGGTCCTCTATGACGATCTCGTCCGTCTGATCGACGTCACCGCGCCGGACGCCGCCGCGGTGGAGGAGCTTTTCTGGGGCCACAATATCACCACCGGCATCGGGGTTTCCCACGGTCGGGGCGTGATCCTGCTCGCGCTGCAGAAGTCCGGGGTTCCGATCTTTGAATACACCCCCATGCAGGTCAAGCAGGCCGTGGTCGGCTACGGCAAGGCTGAAAAGCGTCAGGTCATGGATATGACCCGCCGCCTGCTCCACATGGAGCGGGTCGCCCGCCCGGACGACGCTGCCGACGCCATCGCCATCGCCCTCTGCCATGCCCGCGCCAAGACCTCTCTGCTCTCCCGCCTGGAGGAGCAAACGGAAGGAAGCTGACTATGTTCTACTATCTGGAAGGCAAAATTGCCCTGCTGGACGCCAATCTTGCGGTCGTAGACTGCGGCGGCGTGGGCTACGCCTGTTTTGCCAGCAACTATACCCTGTCCAATCTGCGGGTAGGGGAGACCCACCGCCTCTTTACCCACTGCAATATCAAGGAGGACGCCTTCGACATCTACGGCTTTTCCAGCCGGGACGAGCTGCGCCTGTTTGAGCTGCTGATCAGCGTCACGGGCGTCGGCCCGACCTCAGCGCTGGCGATTCTTTCGGTGCTGAATCCGGATCAGCTCACGCTGTCCATTCTGACCGGAGATGAAAAGGCGATCACCCGGGCCAAGGGCGTCGGCGCGAAATCCGCCAAGCGCATCATTCTGGAGCTCAAGGATAAGATCGGCGGCGAGCTCGACTTCTCGGACGGCCCTGCCGCCGCGGGACCGGTCCTGCCGCAGAAGAACAGCAAGGTCGCTCTGGCAACCGCCGCCCTGTCGGAGCTCGGCTATTCCCAGGGGGAGGCTGCCGCCGCGCTCAAGGGTGCAGACGCGGAGTCCCTCTCCGTGGAGGAGCTGATCCGCTTCGGCCTGCGGGCGATGGTCGTCCAGTAAGGAGGCAGATATGAGCATCGACTTTTCTCAGGACTATGAAGCCCCCATCGTGACCGCCGGCGTTACGCCGATGGACGAGGGGGAGATCTCCCTGCGCCCGAAGACCCTGGCCGACTATACCGGTCAGGAGGAGGCGAAGGAAAATCTCGCCGTCTATATCGAGGCCGCCAAGCGGCGCAGCGAGCCGCTGGATCACGTTCTGCTCTACGGCCCTCCGGGTCTGGGCAAGACGACCCTGGCCGGCGTCATCGCAAATGAAATGGGCGTGAATATTCGCATCACCTCGGGCCCCGCCATCGAGAAGCCCGGAGATTTGGCCGCTCTGCTGACAAATTTGAACAGCGGAGACATTCTGTTCATCGACGAGATCCACCGCCTGAACCGGGTCGTAGAAGAAATTTTATATCCCGCGATGGAAGATTATGCAATCGATATCATCGTCGGAAAGGGCCCCAGCGCCAACTCCATCCGCCTGGATCTGCCCAAATTCACCCTGATCGGCGCCACGACGCGGGCCGGTCAGCTTTCCTCCCCGCTGCGCGACCGCTTCGGCGTCTCGCTCCGTCTGGAGCTGTACAAGCCGGAGGAGCTCAAGCGCATCGTCACGCGCTCTGCCACCCTTTTCGGTATGCAGATCGACCCCGAAGGCGCCTCGGAGATCGCCTCCCGCAGCCGGGGCACGCCCCGGATCGCCAACCGCATTCTGCGCCGCGTGCGCGACTTCGCTCAGGTCTATTATGACGGGGTCATCACCAAGCAGGCCGCGGACCACGCCCTGGATCGCCTCCAGATCGATGAATTGGGGCTCGATCGCATCGACCACCGGATGCTCCGCGCCATCATTGAGAACTACGGCGGCGGCCCGGTCGGTCTGGAAACGCTCGCCGCTACGATCGGGGAGGAGGCCGTCACGCTGGAGGACGTCTACGAGCCCTACCTGATGCAGATCGGTTTTCTGACGCGTACCCCGCGCGGGCGCTGCGTGACCCAGCTTGCCTACGACCATCTTGACATTCCTTTTTCGGGGCAGCAGCAGTTTAAAATGTGATTCGATCGGCAGTTTTATTCACGGCTTTTGTAAATATTCAACAAATCTTGGAAAATTACGAAAAAACCGCAAATGATTTGTTGACAGACTGCATTTCCGTGGTATAATGATTACTATGCAGAACCAAACTAAGCAGAACCATACGAAATCAGAACAGAACTTTGCCGACCTGCCGGATGAAGAACTGGCCGTGCGTGCAAACCGCTCCGCCGCTGCGATGGAGACCCTGATCGCCAGATACAGCCGGACGGTCCGCGTCTGCGCCAGACCTCTGTTTCTCGCCGGCGGGGATCAGGAGGATCTCTTCCAGGAGGGCATGATCGGCCTGCTCTATGCCTTGCGAAGCTATGATCCGTCGTCCGGAACCCCGTTTCGGGCATACGCGCTTGTCTGCATCCGCAACAAGCTGATTTCTGCCGTTCGCGCTGCGGCTGCGAACAAACACGCACCGTTGAATGACTCCGTTTCCTTTCATACCTTCTCTCAAGACGACACTGTCCCGGAGAGCATGAGAGCCGACCCGGAGACCGAGATAATTGGTCGGGAGGGCGCAAGCGAGTTTCTGAATGCGCTGCGCTTCTCACTTTCCGCATCGGAGAAAGAGGTTCTTTCTCTGTATCTGCAGGGCCTATCCTATTCCGAAATCGCCGCATCCCGCGGCAAGACGAGCAAGTCCGTGGATAACACCGTCCAGCGTATCCGCCGGAAGGCCCTCAAAATTCTTGGCGAAAACGGGCAAACCGTTTAGCATATATCTTGCCCAAGTCAAAGGACAGGCAATCAAAAGAGAGGTATAACCACATGTTCGAAGACAAGACCTTAGTTTGCAAAGAGTGCGGCAACGAGTTCGTGTTCACCGCCGGTGAGCAGGAGTTCTACGCAGAGCGCGGCTTCCAGAATGAGCCCCAGCGCTGCAAGGCCTGCCGTGACGCTCGCAAGAACGCCGCCCGCGGCCCCCGTGAATACTTCACTGCTGTCTGCGCCAACTGCGGCCGCGAAGCTCGCGTCCCGTTTGAGCCCAAGACCGACCGTCCGGTCTACTGCAGCGAGTGCTTTGCGAAGATGAGAGAGAACAACGGCTGAATTTTAGCTTAGCGGCATCTCACATGGGATGCCGCTTCTCTTTTTTTGCCCGGGAGCTTCCGCTATTTTTCGGTTCTTCTGAAAAGTGGTGGATTTTTCCGGGCTTCTGTGTTATGATGATAACAGTCGAATCATTTCACCCGGGAGGCGGTTTCATGTCCAATCCGGTCCAGACGCCCGATCAGCGATTGATCTCTCATCCGGATTATGAAGCCCTGCGCAAGGAGGCCGACCGCCTCCGCGCCGAGCTTGCGGCCCTGCTGCTCCAGCGCGACGATCTGCGTCTGGTTCAGGGACGCCGGATCGAAGCGGCCTATCTGCGCCGCTTCGGCGCGCTGGAGCTCAAGGTCTATGAGGACTACTGCGAATGTCTCCGCCTCAAGCGCAAAACCACCCTTCTGCGCGCCAGGCGCAACCGCCGCGAGGAAATTGACGGCGCAGAGATCGAGGCCGAGCTGGACAGCGAATTTGCCAGCTACCGCGCGCAGATGAACGAGAAGCTGGATGAGATGAATCAGGCCCTCACCCCCGGAGATTCCAAAAACCGTCTGACCGAGGCAGGAAAGCGCGAGTTGAAAACCCTCTACCGCACCGCGGTCAAGGCCCTGCACCCGGATCTCCACCCCGACGGGAGCGAGGAGCGGGAAGCGCTGCTCCAGCGGGCCATGACGGCCTATCAGTTCCGCGACCTGGCTGGCCTGCGCGCAGTTTGCGAGGCTGTGCCAGGCGAACGAGCGGCCGAGGAGCCGACGATGGAGGCGCTGGAAGCCGAGGTCCGGGAGCTTCGCCGCCGCGTCCGCTCCTTCAACGCCGAGCTGGAGCAGATGAAGCGTTCAAAGCCCTTCAGCCTCCGCGTCTATCTGGAGGACGAGGATCGCGCCGCCGAGCTGGAGGCGGAGCTGGTCGGGAAGCTCCGCGAGCTGCGGGAACGCCGAGCCGCCTTCGAGCAGAAGATCGAGGCGCTTCTGCATCCTGCGGAGGACGAGCTATGAACGAGCTGACCAAGCCGGAGCAGGCCGGTCTTCTGAGCCTTCTGCGGCAGGATACCGTCCTGCCGGACGTGTCCGATCCCTACAGCCGCGAAATCCTGCTCATCGAAACCCAGGTCGCCGGGACGACGCACGTTCTGGGGATCGAGGAGGTCGCTCCCTTCCTGACCGAGGGCGAGACCCTGACCCTGAAGCGGGTCCCGGACAACCCGAGCGACCCCTGGGCGATCAAGGTCTTCAATGCCGACGGCTTCAAGCTGGGCTACGTTCCGCGCGGGGATAATCTGATCCTCGCCCGGCTGATGGATGCCGGCAAGGAGCTCTTTGCCCGCCTGACCGAAAAGATCTGGAACGGTCAATGGCTCCGCCTGCGGATCCAGATCTTCCTGCGCGACTGAGGCCGGAGCCAATTCCGTGCGTCGCACCGGACGCCGGATTCGATTCTGTTTAAGGAGCATCTTTCATGTCACAGACACCTTCATCCGTCGGCCTGCTCATGGAGGGCGGGGCGCTGCGCGGCCTGTTTACCGCCGGGGTCGTAGACGTTTTTCTGGAGCAGGAGATCAGCTTTCCCTGTGCGGTGGGCGTTTCCGCCGGCGCCTGCTTTGGCTGCAATCTCAAATCCCGCCAGCCTGGCCGCGTTCTGCGCTACAATCTTGCCCAATGCAAGAACCCCGATTACTGCTCCGTTCGCTCTCTGCTCCGCACGGGCGACCTTTTTGGGGCGGAGCTTTGCTATCGGACGATCCCGAAGGTGCTGGACCCCTTTGACGAGGCCGCGTTCGACAGCAACCCGATGGACTTCTACGTGGTCTGCACCGACGTAGAGACCGGGGAAGCGGTCTATCACCGCTGCGACCGGATTGCGGATCACACCTACGACTGGATTCAGGCCTCGGCCTCCATGCCCTTCGTGTCAAGACCCGTGGAGATCGAGGGCCGCTATTACCTTGACGGCGGTATTGCCGACGCCATCCCCATTCGCTTTCTGCTCGATCTGGGCATCCTGCGCAGCGTCGCCATCCTGACCCGTCCCCGCGACTACGTCAAGGAGGCCTCTCGTCTGCCCCTTTCCGTCAGCCCGCTGATGCGGAAGCACCCCCGCCTCCGTGCCGTGATGGAGCAGCGACATGCTGCCTACGCGCGCAGCCGGGCCCTCGTCTTCGAGCGGGAGGCCGCCGGTATGACCGTCGTGATCTGTCCGGAAAAGCCTCTGCCGATCGACCGCGTGACCCACGACCCGGCAAAGCTCCATGAAACCTACGTCATGGGCCGCAGAGCCGGAAAGGCTGCCCTTCCCGCCGTCCGCGCCATGCTGGCAGGGGAGGGGACCTGAACTCCCGCCTCTGTCCCTTTCACGAATCAAACCACGCAAAAGGAGTACGCATATGATAACCGTTTCCGATCTTGGCATGCAGTTTGCCGGCTCCGTCCTGTTCCAGCACGTCGATCTGCAATTCACGGCGGGCAACTGCTACGGCGTCATTGGCGCCAACGGCGCAGGCAAATCCACCTTCCTGCGCATCCTTTCGGGCGAGCTTGAGCCGACCCGCGGATACGTGGCGGTCAAGCCCGGCGTCCGTATGTCCGTCCTCAAGCAGGACCAGTTCCAGTATGACGCCTATTCGGTCATGGATACCGTCATCATGGGCAACCAACGCCTCTATGACGTGATGAAGCAGAAGGACGCCATCTATGAGAAAGAGGACTTCACCGACGAGGACGGGATCCTCGCCTCCGAGCTTGAGGCCGAATTTGCCGAGATGAACGGCTGGGAGGCGGAATCCGACGCCAGCCGCATCCTTCAGGGCCTTGGGATCGACGTGAGCAAGCACTACGATCAGATGGCCGATACCGATCCCCGCGACAAGGTCAAGGTTCTGCTGGCGCAGGCCCTCTTCGGCAATCCCGACATCGTCATGCTCGACGAGCCGACCAACAACCTTGATATCGAATCCATCAACTGGCTGGAGGACTTCCTGCTGGACTATGAGGGAACCGTCATCGTGGTCAGCCACGACCGCCATTTTCTGAACACCGTCTGCACGAATATCGTCGATATCGACTACGGCAAGATCAAAATGTACGTCGGCAACTACGACTTCTGGTACGAATCCTCCCAGCTTGTCCAGGCCCTGATGCGCAACAAGAACAAGCGCAACGAGGAGAAAATCGCCGAGCTGCAGACCTTCATCTCCCGCTTCTCCGCCAACAAATCCAAGAGCAAGCAGGCTACGGCCCGCCGCAAGCTCCTGGATAAGATCAGCCTGGAGCAGATCCCTGCCTCCACCAGACGCTATCCCTTCGTCGGCTTCTCCCGCGAGCGGGAGGTCGGGAAGGACGTCCTGTTCGTCACCGACGTCAGCAAGACCGTGGACGGGGTCAAGCTCCTCGATCGCGTCAGCTTCATTGCCGGGAGAAATCAGAAGATCGCCTTCGTCGGTGAAAACGAGCTGGCGCAGACGGTCATGTTCAAGCTGCTGATGGGCGAGCTGGAGCCGGACGAGGGAACGATCAAGTGGGGCGTCTCCACCTCCCGGAGCTACTTCCCAAAGGACAACACAGCCTTCTTCGAGGGGCACACGGAGTCTCTGGTGGACTGGATGCGTCCCTGGTCTGAGAAGAAGGACGACGTGTATCTGCGGGGCTTCCTCGGCCGGATGCTTTTCTCCGGCGACGAGGTGTTCAAGCCGGTCAACGTCCTCTCCGGCGGCGAGAAGGTCCGCATGATGCTCTCGCGCATGATGCTGTCCGGGGCAAACTGCATTCTGCTCGACCAGCCCACGAACCACCTGGATATGGAATCCATTCAGGCGGTCAATAAGGGTGTCGAGGCCTTTCCCGGCAACGTCTTCCTGGCCTCTCACGACCATGAGCTGCTCTCCACGACGGCGGATCGCATCATCGAGTTCCTCCCGAACGGCAGGATCATCGACCGCCTGTGCGGCTACGACGACTATCTGGCGTGGAAACGGGAGCAGACGAACGGCTGAGGCTGCATAATCGAATATTTATAATGAATATTAGCAAACATAGTCATTCCGGCTGAGACGAGCGCAGCTCCGAAAACCGGGATGACTATGTCTTTGATTTGAGACGTATGCCGAATCCGTATCGCATCTTGAGGCGCATATTATACAAAATACATAATATTTTCACATTGGGCTCTGGACAAAATGAAATCATGTGGTAAAATGTAGAAAGGATTTATATGCACCCGCATCTGGAATCCGGAGAATATTGTAAAGGAGATCAATCTATCTATGTCAAAACACTTGAAAAAGCTTCTTGCACTGATTCTGGCGCTTGCTATGATCACGACGATGTTCCCCGCGGTCATGGCAGCCGAGCATTTCATCGAAGATGAAATGGACTTGGATAAGCCCTATGTCTACACGCAGGCAGACTTTGATGAGCTCCAGACTGACGTTTTCGCCAGCATTGAGAACATCAAAGTCGAAGCAGCCCAGAAGATGGGCGGCATCGGCGTGATGAAAGAAGCCGACTATGCGAGCCTGATCCCGCAGGTCATTCGCGCCGTCGAAAGCTCCTCTACCTATGCCAAGGGTACCCTGGAGCAGCACGGTAATTACCTCTACTGGCAGACGGTCAAGGGCATCGCCTGCTGCTACGACCCCCGCATGGAGGCCGAGATGAACAACACCGAGGATGCTCCGTCTGCGGAGGAAATTGCCAGAGTCGAGGCTGATGCCGCGGCTATGCTGCAGCCCCCGAAGCGCGGCGGCACTCCCACTTCGATCAACGTCGGCCTGATCCAGCCCTACTGGGAATCCAGCTCCAGCTATTCCGATTCCTCCTTCCTGAACTACTCCCCCTATTATAAGACCACCTGGCAGAACCTCTACGGCGCCACCGGCGGTCAGGGCATCCGTTACTCCATGACGAACGTTACCGTCAACACGGTTGCCAGCACGATGGAGCAGTGCGGTCTGGTCATTTTCGACTCCCACGGCACCACTGACTACTCCGGCTCCAACAGCGACTACACCTCCCGCGCCAACTCCTCTTACCTCTGCATCAACTCCACCTCCGGTCTGACCAGCACCGATACCGCCACCAAGACCGGCACCTACGGCTCCTACTCCGACGCGGTTGTCAGCGGCAGCTCCGCCTTCATCAACGGCACCGCCATTGCCAACCACATGTCCGGTAACGCCCCGCACTCCATGCTCTATATGGGCATCTGCCTGGGCATGGCTACCGACAAAATGTTCTCCGGCCTCCGCGCCAAGGACGTGAACACGGTCTACGGCTACTCTCAGTCCGTGTCCTTCAAGGGTGAGCTGCAGAGCATCCAGTCCATCATGGCCTACATTCAGGACGATATGCAGGCCGGTGCCGCCGTCGAGCAGTCCCAGACCGATCTGGGCTGCCAGTGGGACCCCGCCTACAGCTCTTACACAGAGTCCAGCGCCAGGTCCAACAAGGTCGCCTTCCCGGTCGTCGTTTCCGACGAGGACACCTACCTGGGCCACGGCAACGTTGACTGCGTCCAGACGGCCCACTCCGAGTGGCATCTGTTCGGTACCCAGTACACCGTGACCGCTACCTCCAACAACACCTCCTGGGGTACGGTCTCCGTCAACGGAACCACCATCACCGCCAGCCCCAAGACCGGCTACTATGCCGCCGGTTACACTGTGACCTCCGGCACCGCCACCGTCGTTCAGAACGGCAACACCTTCTCCGTTACCCCCACCTCCGACTGCACCGTCCGCATCAACTTCGCCGCCAAGACTGCGGCAACTGTGACCTACTTGGCCAACGGCACCCAGGTCGGCACCGCCTCCGGCTACGTGGGCGACGAGATCACCCTGCGCACCACCGCCGCCGACTATGACGGCTGGACCTTCAAGGGCTGGGTCGAGAACACCGTGGCCGAAACCACCACCAAGCCCACCTACTACAACCCCGGCGCGACCTACACCATCTCCAATGCCAGCACCACGCTGCACGCCCTCTACACCCGCTTTGAGGAAGGCACCGGCGGCGTCGTCTACCAGCTGGCCGAAGGCCTTGAGAACGGCGGCAAGTATATTCTTGTTGACCAGAGCTCCATCTCCGGCACTACCGGTAAGGCCGTAGGCAACACCGCTGCATACAACGGTCAATATCTGTCTGTTGTTTCCGTTACCGTCAACAGCGACGATACCGTAACTGCTTCCAATGTGAACTCCGTCCTCTGGCAGGCTGCCAGCAGCGGCAGCGGCTTCACCTTCTATAACAGCGCTGTCGGCAAGTATATGGCTCTTGACTCCTCCGAGTACCTGTATCCCTCCAGCACAGCTCTGGCCTGGGTTTACACCTCTGAGGGCTATCTGAATAACCAGACCGACAGCGAGGGTTACTACTACCTGTCATATTCTACCGCTGATTCCAGCAGCAACAAGCCCGAGCGCTACACCACCAGCAAGACCGGCTCGGTCATCAACCTCTACAAGCAGACCACCGCCGGCACCACCTACTACTCCACCAGCCCCGTGACCGTCGTCCACGAGCACACGATGGAATACGTGGCCGCTGCTGCTCCCACCTGCACCGAGGCCGGCAACACCGCCTACTACCACTGCACCACCTGCAACAAGTACTACTCCGACGCGAACGGCGAGAACGAGATCACCCTGGCCTCCACCGTCATCGCCGCTCTGGGCCATAACTACGTGGACGTCGTGACCGCTCCCACCGAGACCACGCAGGGCTACACCACCCACACCTGCTCCCGCTGCGGCGACAGCTACGTGGACACCTACGTTCCCGCTCTTGGCAGCGACTTCACCGTCCACTTCTCCGTCCCCGCCGGTGTGACCGCTCCGGCCGACATGGTCTCCAACACCAACACCGGCATCACCCTGCCCACCGCCGAGGCCCCCGAGGGCTACACCTTCCTGGGCTGGGTCACCGAGGAC
>OCVV012856182.1_pt1 | contig 37449 bp, 23 predicted proteins | sample 1539721 | NCBI WGS metagenome assembly OCVV01 (sample SAMN02144230, study PRJEB22623) | gut metagenome | biome: sheep rumen | host: Ovis aries | place: New Zealand | reverse complement strand
TAAGAGAGGCTTGCAGGTTTCAGTAACTAATAACGGGACTCTCCCCGAAAGGAAAGTCCCATTATTCATATTATCAACTAGTGGTTTACTCTGTTGGAGCGGTCCAGCCAGTCAGTGCCTCGATGATAGGAGCATCGTCGACACCTGTCGTGCCAGTATACTTCACAACTGTCGTCAGGTCGGAACGGTTGATAAGGTTCATCCACCAAAGACCTGTGGTGCTGTAAGTCTGGAACTTCTTAACCATATACTGAGCATACTTCACACGCTCGGCAGTGGTCTTATTCTTAGCATCCAATGCACCAAACTCTCCATAGAAATATGGGATACCCAATTCCTGACGGAAGCGCTTGTCAACCATATCGAACATCTCGTCAATTTCCTTCTCTGCAGAGCTGTCGAAAGCTGTCACATTCCACTCACCATTGTCGTTACAGAAGTTGTAGGGATCATAGGAGTGAACAGAAGCCAGCAGGTGACCGGCTACGATATCTGTAGGTGCATTGAATCCTGCCAGCTTAGCCTTGGTATGACCTGCACTGTAAGGGTTAACCACCAGGTTACGATACTTATTATTACCACCGGTAGCACGAACAACATCCACGAAGTCCTGTTCCAGTTTATTGATAGCCACGTAAGCATCCTCATTGACAGGATCGCCCCAGTTGCCTGTCTCGTCGATGATCTCATTGACAGCCTCGAAGAGCAGTTTGTCATCATATTCCTGGAACTCCTCGGCAATCTGCTGCCACAGTTTCTTGAAACGAGGACTGATGGTCTCATACTGACTCAGGTCAGCAAGCAGCCAGTGGGCACCATCCCCGCGTGTTGCGTCATATTCACTGGCATCGTGATGAACATTGATGATGCAGTAACAGCCAGCAGCCAGTACCATGTCAACGACCTCCTTCACACGAGCCATCCAAGCGGCATCAATATTATCATCATCGTCCATGTGCGGGAACCATGTCACCGGTACACGGATCACATTGAAGCCCTTCTCAGCGATGGCATTGATAATCTCAGGCGTGGTCTCAGGCTGTCCCCAGCAGGTCTCCCAATCAATAGGAGTTGTAGGATTGAACCAGCTCTGTACTTCGGGATTTGTGATATCGTGGTTAGACTCCAAGGTGTTACCTAAGTTATAGCCTACGCCCACATTCTCCAGGAACTCAGCAGCCTGTTCGAAGGTATCCTCTGTATTTGTACCTACCTGATTAATGGCAATGGTCTTAGACATACCACCAGATGTGATGGTCAGTGTGGCAGTACGAGGCTCTCCTGGGTTGGCAGCAACTGTGACGTTCAGCCATGAATATCTGCTGGCATCCTTATAGCCATAGCCAGCATGAGCATTCACTGTCACCCAAGACTCGTCAGAGACCGTCACATCCCAGTCTCCATCCGTATTAATACCAATCATCTTCGAGCCCTTGGTAGATCCAAAGTCAAGAAATTCAATCTCATCAATACTATTTGGAGCGATGACTGTCAGTCGTGTCGCACTGCGACCAGAGCTGTTGCTGTCGCTACAGCTCTGGATAGTCAACATTGCCATCAGTGCCCAAACCGTACTGAATAAATATATGACTCTTTTCATAATCTTTTCCGTTTATTAGTTTGTTTTCTTTACATAAATGAGACGTACATTATCCATGCAGAAATCTACAGTACCCTTGTTGCTTCCTGGATTTATCTGCATGATACGGATACGTTTGAGTCCGAGATCTTTGATCTCTGAATAAGTCTTTCCAGCATAACATGACCAATGGCTCAGGCTCATCACGTGACGATACCACTTTCCTGTAGGATTATCGCCATAGATGTCAGCAAGTCGCTTTTCCTTGAAATTGGCAATACCAGCTTCATAGTCAATCCAGTTGTCTGGGCTGTCATACTGATTATTCCAGTCAATCTCACCACCCGACAATGTCTGTACCATATAGCGGAGATATCCAGCATAATTCTCCACCTTATCATAGTCAGAATTATTATTATACACCTCCATGGCGAGATAAATCTCATCCGATGTGGCATCAGCAGGAATCACGTCAAAGTCAGGGAGGTAGAACTTATCATCCCCCCAATCGTGGATGAAGTTCACCTGAGTACCCCACCACTGAGTACCCTCATTCTCAATCAACCAGTGAACGAATGTTCCATCACCAGTGAATGGAGGATTCTCTCCATCAGCCTGTTCTTTGATAATCTTAGGACCACCGCCCCAGTCTTCTGAGACAACAGTATCGTCAAAGTCGGTCAACAAGGTTGTGTAATCAAAGAATGGAACACTTGCCTCACCACCACCAGTGACGACAGTCAGTTTTCCGTCACTGCCTTCTTTTGATGGTTTCTTTGTGAATACAAACGAAATCTCATCCTCTGTCTCTGCCACTGTGAACTCGTCAGGAGTAAGAGTCACGTCACCATATTTGATAGCATCCACCTGAATGAACTCCGTACCACGGATGGTGACAGTCTCACCAAGAACAGGCATATCCGTATTCAGTCCGTCTGCACCTTCAACAATAGTCGGAGCCTGCAGATAAAGACTGAAGGGCACATAAACTGTACCAGCAGAACACTCCAACACCAATGAACCGGTGTCGAAAGAAAGCGTTGGGATAGTCAGTGCCAACTCAGAATCTGTCTCATAAGCAGTCTTGGAATTGTTCAGATGGTGATCCATAACGATGGTCTCTACACTGGCATCCACCTTAGTACCGCCAATCTCACCAGCCTCAGCAATCTCCTCTGGCGTCATACTGGTAATATAGGCTCTCTCGACATCCACCAGGTTCTTACCATAGATGGAAAGGATATCACCTGCACTACGGGGATAACGACACTGAGAACGGGTGATGCTGGGATAAGGTGCAGTCACCTTAAAAGCATAGACTGCCGTACCATGACTGGTAACGACCTTGATCTCGTCCAGATAGGGATTGTCAGCAGTGCCCTTATTGAAGGCTGTCAGCTGGAAACCGTTAATCTCGGAAGGGATATTTACAATAATACTATGATCAGTGTTCAAGGTAGAGTTAACACCAACACTCTGACCATTGATGTAAACATACTGAGCATTGCTAAGATTCTTACCAATGATGACGATCTTCGACCCTGCGGAAGCCTTGGTGAAAAGGCTGTCTGCCTTCTCGGGGTCTGTGACTCTCACACCTGTAATCTCTGGCTGCCCCCCCGCACTGTCGGAATCAGAGCAGGAAGTAAGGGCAAACTGGCTGACACTCATCAGTGCCAACAAAGCCAGACTCCATATATATTTGATTGAATGTTTCATTTTCATTGTCTTTTATTGTTTTACCATGTAAACTCATAAGCTACAGGAGCCTGTTTCAGATAGGGGTTGCGCTGTACGTCGACAGAAGGATACTCCAGGAAGATATCATTAGAGGTGATGACGATAGGATCGTATCCTGCCTGCTGTGATGCCAAGTCACGCCAGTTGATGGAATAGCCGTGAGCTTTGTCCTGCAGTGTACCGCCCGACTCTACGATAGGATTATCATCACTGACACCAATGCCATTCTGGCGACGAACCACCGGGAAATTGTTGTCTGGGTCGAGGTAGCGTTCTGCATCATTAAAATAGGCTGTTCTCGCATTTCCATCTGCATCATACGAAGTATAGTAATACCAAGGAGAGTCACATGTTCCGTAATAGCATTTATAACTGATGGAGCCGTCCGCATTCTTGATAATATCATTCTGACCATCGTTGATGAAATATCCGCGGTACTGCTGGTAGTTGAAATAGGTCAGCATCTCCTGAGGCTTCCAACGATACCATGTCACCATGTCGAACCAGTTCTGATACTCCATGCAGAACTCAATACGACGCTCACGAATCAAGTCAGAGAACGTGTAATAATTTCTTCCGCGAAGTTCCTGAATTGTCTTCACACCAGCTCTGGAACGTACTTCGTTGAAAGCAGCAAGGCCCTCAGCATCAGAGCACTGCTCCTTGTTACCCAAGATAGCCTCTGCCTTGATCAGATAAACATCGGCAAGACGCATGATATAAGTGTTCAGCGGAGAAGCCTGCTGATGCAAGTGACCTCCGGCATCAGCCTTGTTACCTACTACATACTTGCGGTTCTGGATCCAGTTTTTCTGGTAGGTGTAACCACCCTCGTCACGATGGAAATTATCGTAATAAGCACCAGGAGTGAAGAAAGTTGCGCGAAGGCGGGACTGATCCTCGGGATCCTCGTTATAGAGGTCAATCATATCTGGAGAGGCACTCAGGTTACCACCCCATCCTCCCACGTCAGACATGTCACCGGCTGTAAGGGTAGCGACAAGTGTATTACCATTACCCCAGCGTGTCTGGTCTGTCAGGAGCAGAGGATCTGGCCAGCGAAGTGCAAGAATCTGCTCTGCGTTATCCTTATAGTCGTAAATAAACAGGTTCTCGTAATTGGAGAGCAGAGAATATTGACCACATCCAATCACCTCGTCACAGAGGTCAACAACCTGTTGCAAAGTAGCCTCGTCGCGAGTGGACTTATTCCAACCACTCTGAGCCAGCAAGACTTTCGCCAACATGGCTTTTGCAGCATAGCGGCTCGGATGATAGTTTACACTCTGAGCAGGCATCAGTTCAGCAGCTTTCTCCAAATCACGGATGATAAACTTCAGCACATCCTCCTCGGTATTCAAAGGCTTGATAGGCTCACGACCCATTTCGTCGTTGTCCTCAAACAAAATAACTGGTCCCCAGATGCGAAGCATATAGAAATAAGAGGTAGCACGCATCAGATGGGCTTCTCCAATGGCCTGATTCTTTACAGACTCAGAAACTGCACTGGTGCTATATGCTGGCACACTCTTGATGACAGAGTTTGCATATGCCACAACCATATATAATGAAGACCATGCCTGTGCCAGAGCTTCCGTCTGACCTGTAACTTGGAAACGGGCGAACTCTGCCATGTTATATGGGTTCCATGCATCATTAGCGCGTTGAGAGCCAAGTCCTAATGTACATGTATTGTTATAGAAGAACCATGCACGGTTATACAACGGCTCTACTGCTTTTAACACAGCATCATCACTGGCATAATAGTTGTCTGCTGCATAAGTATGCTGCGGAGCACGATCCAGGAAGTCTTTCTTACAACTGGTCTGCATAAGACTTCCTATTGCCACCACTGACAAAATCAATATATTTTTTGTTTTCATAATTCGATGTCTTTTCAGAAGATTAGAAATTAACTTTAAGACCGAATGTATAGATGCGTGGAGTCGGATAACGGTAGTTATCAATTCCCTGCAACATCACATTTGACGAACCGATTTCCGGATCATAGCCTTTATAGCCTGCGATAGTGAACACATTCTGGATATTTGCATAAATCTGAACCCAGTCGAGTTTTAGAGGTTTCAGCCACTTCTTAGGGAGATTCCATGCCAAAGACAAAGACTTCATACGGAGGTACGAGCCATTCTCCACGAACAAGGAACTGATACGGTAGTTGTCGTTGTTGCTCTGACCATTACCTGTGATACGAGCCACTTTGGCAGAACCGACATTCGTCATATGAACATTCGACAAATCCAATGAAGAGCCGTCCGGGTCAATCAACTCTACTCGGGCATAGCTTGCAGCGTCTTTCATTTTATTACCCCAAGCTGTAGGATCCAAGTGGTGCTGGCGAACATAGTTATAGACATCGTTACCTACACTACCATTGATAAAGAACGACAACTCAAAGTCTTTCCATGTGATGGTGTTATTAATACCAAAAGTGAAGTCTGGGTTCGGGTCACCGATAAAGGTACAGTCGTCGGCAGTAATCTTACCATCTTCATTAATATCCTCGAAGATGTAGTCACCTACCCACACGCTGTTAGGACCTATAGGATACATTTCTCCATTACCTGCTGCAGGACGTGGAGTCTCTAAAGGATTGCCATTCTGGTCAATCAACTGCTCGCCTAACTTGTTTTTCACATAGAAGTCAGATTCTTCAGTAAACATGCCCTTTACCTTCCATCCCCAGAACTGACCGACTGGCTCACCGATGACAGAGCAGGTATAGTTGTAGTTACCAATCTGTCCAAACATGGCAGCCTCACCATTATTCAGACCCGTCAGTTTATTCTTGTTGAACGAGATGGTGGCATTCGTACGCCACTGCCAGTCCTTATTAGAGATATTCACCGTGTTCAAGGTGAACTCAATACCCTTGTTCTCAATTGAGCCCGCATTCACCCAAGGTGCCGCGATTCCATACCAAGAATCAGTAGGAATCAAATAAGCGGGAAGTGATGCTTGCATCAATAGGTCGTCTGTTTTCTTCAGATAGGCATCAATGATAAACTCGATACGGTTGTTGAAGAATGAGAGGTCAAGACCAATATTCCAAGCCTTAGTACGCTCCCATGTCAACTTATCGTTGGCATAGTTGTTAGGATAGAAACCTGTACCCCATGCAGTAGGAATAGCCTTCATGGCAGATCCGTAAGCAAAGTTACTGGCATTCTGATTACCTACGAGACCCCAGCCTAAACGAAGTTTAGCATTATTCAACCACTCCAGTTTCTTCATGAACGGCTCCTGAGTGATACGCCAAGCCAAAGCGACTGAGGGGAACCAACCCCAACGGTTGCCTTTAGCGAAGTTCGAAGAACCATCGGTACGGAGGGTGGCGGTCAACAGATAGCGGTCTAACAAGTTGTAATTCAGACGACCATAGAAAGACTCAATCGCCCAGTCGGAACCGTCTTCTGTGTTACCCATACCCTGTGAATCACCTACATTCAAAGAATGAACGGTATCGAAAACATAATTCACACGAGAAGCCGTCCCCGCAAACCACTCACCATTTTGTGACTCATGACCTGCCATCACTTGGAAATGGTGGTCTTTAGCTAATGTGAAGTCATAGGTAGCATACTGCTTGAAAGACTCATATTTATTACGGGAGTTACCATGTGTTGAGGTAGACTGCTTGATGATATTTCCATAGGAGTAGTCGGGCTGGAAGAAATAGGTATTACCCCAGCTGCGATTACCACCATATTCCAAACGGATGTTCAAACCCTTAACAGGAGTGATATTTGCCCAGAAGTTATAGTCCAAAGAGGAGTTTACACGACGATTCTCAATCATCGAAGCCTCGAACACGGGATTCGACTGATACTGATACTCATGGGTCTCACCAAAGCCCAAAGATCCATCAGCATTGTAAGGTGCTACGTCAGGATACTGTACGAGGGCTGTCTGAATCACATTATTCTCCTCGAAAGTTACAATCTGCTTGGTATAGGAATAATAGCCACTGGCACCTAACTGCAACCAATCATTGACCTGTGTGTCAAAATTGGCACGCACTGAGTTACGACGGAAACCAGAACCCAAGCCGACACCATCCTGATCCAACAGACCTCCGGAGATGGCATAGTGCATATTCTTGGTACCACCGCTAACACCGACTTGGTGATTATGCATAAAGGCGGTCTGGAAAAGTTCCTTTTGCCAGTCAGTACCCTCTGTCAACAATGTGGGATCAAGATAGTCTGTACTTGGTGTCCATCCCTGAATGGCTGCACGCTGATTATAGAAATCGCCATACTCGGGAAGGCTCATTACTTCCAGAAACTTGGGAAGTTTCTGCCAGCCGATATAACCCTCATAACTCAACTGTGTCTTTCCTTCCTGACCCTTCTTGGTAGTAATCAGGACGACACCATTTGATGCACGTGATCCGTAAATTGCCGTTGCGGAAGCATCTTTCAATACTTCAATAGAAGTAATATCGGCAGGGTTCAAACTACTCATCACACTGGTATGAGAGTCTGTCTGTCCTGACATGGCGACACCATCCACAACATACAGAGGCTCGTTGCCACTCAGAGAATTAATACCACGGATCTGCACGGAGATACCACCACCAGGAGCACCAGAGTTCTGGGTCACCTGTACACCAGCGATACGACCTTGCATCGCCTGTTCTATAGAGGTGTTGACACCCTGCTTGATTGCCTTCTCGTCGATACTGGATACTGAACCGGTCAGGTCCGAGCGCTTCATTGTACCGTAACCAACGACAACGACTTGCTCCAGCATGTTGACATCCTCGGCAATCTGGATGTCATACTTACCAGCGCCAGCCACCTTGACAGACTTGGTCTGATAACCTACATACGAGACTTCGATGGTAGCACCCGGCCGCACCGACATCTTGTAATTACCCATGGCGTCGGTAATAGTACCGCCAGCGGCACCCTTTACCTTCACCGTAGCACCAATGACCTCTTCACCCGTGTTGGCATCGGTCACTGTTCCTGAAATATTCACATTCTGTGCCAAGGCACCTAATGGGAACATCATCAAGAAGAGAACTATGCATCTGATTTTCGCAAATACACAGTTTGCAGATTTGAATGTTTTGTTCATAAAATGATTATTAAATTAGTAGTATATTTTAATCAACTTAAGCCCTCGCCATCACGTAGCAACGGCTTTCAATGTGCAAAAATAAGCAAAAATCCGTTATCACAAAAATAAATGTGAAGAAAATTTGCTTACATCTACAAAAGTATCATATTTCGGCAACAAAGTATCATTGCAAACTCGTCATTGGTGATATTCTATCAAACCTTCCATCGGTGTTGCCAACAGGTGACCAATGGTAAAACCTTCTTTCTCTGCCGCCTCTTTTAACTCTTCCTGATAATTAAAGGCAATACTTCCCACGGCATGGACGGGAAGGTCTCTGCGCTGATATTGTACCAGATTGCGCTGGAAGAAGGAACGGAAATTATCTACCACCATCTGACGCAGCGGTCTGAATTCAAGATGCTGATGAATGAAGGCGGAGGTTGAGGCAAGGAAACGGTTGGCAAGTGGCTCTCTATATACCTTATTTATAATAAGGGGCATCGTCTGTTTTGTCTCTGCCAGATAAGCGTCACGGATATCAGCAAACTGGGCATCCTTAAAGAGAGCATTCACAAATAATTTCCCTAACACTGCACCACTCCCCTCGTCACCAAGTATATAACCGAGCGGCGGGGTGTTCTGTACTATATTTTCACCATCATACAAACAGGAATTAGCTCCCGTCCCAAGAATACATGCAATACCCTCCTCATGTCCGCAAAGAGCACGGGCAGCAGCCATCAGATCACTAAATACCTCCACTTTCTGGGGAGAAAAGACCTCTCCCAGCATTTGCTTCATCATAGGTACGTTGGCTGGCGTGCAACCACTGCCATAGAAAAACACATTGATATTTGAAAGCAGAGGAGTTTCAAGAATCTTCGAATGAACAAGTTCTGCTCGGGAAAAGGTGGATAGTTGTGGCATCAACTCCTGCACCAGTATCTGCCGAATCTCCGCAGGAGACTGGTGGACGGGGGTTATTCCCTGCGTCTTGAAAGTTTTTACGAAAACCTCATCGGCACGTCTGCCTGTATCATGGAGGAGTGTCCAATCTGTCTTGGTGCTCCCACTGTCTGCTATTAATTTCATGGACTTTTTCTTTAAATTTCTGGCAAAGATACAAAATAATTAATAATTAGAAATTAGAAATTAGAAATAATTCGTACCTTTGCACGAAATTACGCAAAAACATGAAGAAAATACTTCTTTTATTCATTATATTGGTCAGCACAACAGATGCCCATGCCGTTCTGAAAGAGAAAGACCTCCCACAGACCTTGCAAATCCTGCGCACAGAGTTAACGACTTTCCACAGGGACCTGTCGCAGATGCTGGAGATGAACAAGAAACAGAGCGAGAGAGTCAAGGAACAGCTGATGAGCACCATGCAGCAGTCGAACCAGAACTCGCTGATGCTGTATTCCCAGAAACAGGAGTATGTATTCGACCTTACATATGCCTGCCATGAGGCGACAGAACAGTACCATGCCTTTCAACGGCAAAAAGCACCTTTCAAGAGTTTCCTGAACAAAGCGGATGCCGAGATAGCAAGATATGACTCCCTCATCAATTCGCTGAGGGCAATGCCTGTGCAGACCCTCGACGATAGGACGAAGACCGACCGTAATGTCTGTCTGACATTGGCGACCAATATCCGTAACTGTCTCAACGAGAACCGCGCTACGATGCAGGACTATATCCATTATTACAATATCACAGAACAACGTCTCTCGTACCTGAACGACTATGCGCAGAAACGGTATAACGACATCCAGACGAGCATTTTCAAAAATGGCGGTGACAGTTATTTCAATATCCTTAAAGACTGGGGACGACAGTGGCAGATGACGTGTCGCACGGTGGCGAAGAAATATAAGCCGAATGCCTATTCACAATGGGACAGCCGATGGATATTCGGACTCTTAATCACCATCATTATCTATGCCATCATCGCGTCCATGCTGAACTTTGCGGTTATCCGCTATATCGTTCCCAAGCGATTCCGTACGGAGGAGTTTAGGAAAAAACGGACCTGTATCACCCTTGCCACCACTACTGTGACATTTGCCATCATACTGGGTATCGCATTGGCACTTGCCAAACAGAACTTCATCATCATGGCAAGTAACCTGCTGGTTAACTTCGCATGGCTGACGGGTGTCATCCTGTTCTCCCTCCTGTTGCGAGTCAATGGCGATCAGATTAAAAGTGCTTTCCGTATCTACACCCCACTGATCGCTATCAGCTTCCTGGTGATAGCATTCCGCATCATACTGATTCCAAATGAGTTAGTAAACATCTTATTTCCCCCTATCCTTCTCCTTTGTGCCATCTGGCAATGGAGTGTGATAGGACGACACAACCAGAACGTGCCACGTTCTGACATGTTCTACAGCTATATCTCGCTTTTGGTATTCATCGCCGCAGTCATCAGCTCATGGGCTGGATATACACTGATGGCGGTACAGATGCTGATATGGTGGACGATGCAGCTGACCTGCATCCTGACGATTACCTGTGCCCTGCAGTACATGAAGCTCTATGGCATTAAGCACAAGATGGCAGACAAGCCTATCACCAAGACTTGGGCTTACGACTTGTTCTATCAGGTATTGCTTCCCGTGGCGGGTGTCGTCTCTGTCATGATCAGTATTTATTGGGCTGCGGATGTCTTTAACCTCAGTGATCTGTGCTGGAAGATTTTCAATACCAACTTCGTCAACCTGAAAAACCTGAAACTGAGCATCGTCTCACTTGCCATCGTTGTCAGCCTGTGGTTCTTCTTTGCCTATATCAGCAAGACCATCCTGCAACTGATGCGGATGCACTACCAAATAGCCGACCCGACCACTGCTGCCAGCAAGGAGGTGATGGGCAGAAATGTAATTCAGGTCATCATCTGGGGCACCTGGTTCTTGATTACCATGGGTATTCTGAATATCTCCCTCGCATGGCTGATGGTGGTAACGGGCGGTCTGTCCACTGGTATCGGTTTCGCCTCGAAAGATATCATCGAGAACATCTACTATGGTATTACCCTGATGGCTGGACGCATCAAGGTGGGTGACTGGATACAGGTAGACGGCACGATGGGTAAAGTGACGAAAATCAGCTACACCTCCACTGTTGTCGAGTCTCTCTATGGAGAAGTCATCACCTTCCAAAACTCCCAGTTGTTCACAAAGAACTACAAGAACCTAACCCGCAATCACGGTTACGTACTTGCCGTTGTCCATTACGGAGTCGCTTATGGCAGCAATCTCCAGCAAGTCATCGAACTGGTGGACGGTGCTGTCAACCAGATGAAGCACAAGTGGATGGACAAGTCGAAAAAGGCGAAATCAGTAATTGGAGAACTCGCCGACTCAGGCATCAACCTGAAGATGTTTGTATGGGCAGACGCTCCTAAACAATCTTATGTCATCAGTGACGTTCTCAATACCATTTATGACACACTTAATAAAAACGGTATTGAGATTCCGTTCCCACAACAAGATGTTCATATCAAATAAAATGACATTTTTTACCCTTTCATAAAAATATTTGATTAAAGATGAGTCTATTTGTAGAATTATGATTATCTTTGCAAGGAATTATACACTACAAATATGAAAGCTACTTTTATTGCCGGACCCTGTGTCATTGAGTCTGCCGAGCTGCTTGACATCGTAGCAGCGAAACTGGTAGAGATCAACCAAAGACAAGGGACGGACATTATATTCAAAGCTTCCTTCGATAAGGCAAACCGCACCTCCATCAGTTCCTTCCGGGGACCAGGCTTGGAGAAAGGTCTGCAAATGCTACAAGATATCAAGGAGAAATATGGACTCCGCCTCCTCACCGACATCCATGAGGCATGGCAGGCAGAGCCCGTGGGGAAGGTGGTTGACGTGCTCCAGATACCTGCTTTCCTTTGCCGCCAGACAGACCTGCTCGTCGCAGCAGCAAAAACGGGCAAGATAGTGAATATTAAGAAAGCCCAGTTCCTTAGCGGAAAGGACATGCGCTACCCTGTTGAGAAAGCCCGTGATGCAGGAGCCAAAGAAATCTGGCTGACAGAACGAGGCAACATGATGGGATACAACAACTTGGTGGTTGACTTCAGAAATATCCCAGACATGCTGGAAGTTGTTCCGACGGTCATCATGGACTGTACCCATAGTGTGCAAAGACCGGGAGGTGCTGACGGCAAGACAGGCGGCGACCGCCGCTATGTACCACAGATGGCTTTAGCTGCCAAGGCATTCGGGGCTACCGGATGGTTCTTTGAGGTACATCCTGATCCTGACAAAGGACTGAGTGACGCTGCCAACATGTTAGAACTTGACAAATTGGAAAACCTTATAAAAGAATTAAAGTGACAGAAAAAGATATAGCCATACAATGTATCAAGGACGAGGCGCAAGCTGTACTTGACCTGTCTGCAAAGATTGATGACAACTTCACCAAAGCTGTCGATATGATGATGCACTGCAGCGGGAAAGTCATTGTGACTGGTGTCGGCAAAAGCGGACATATCGGAGCCAAGATTGCCGCCACTCTTGCCTCGACAGGAACCCCCTCTTTTTTCATTAACCCCTTAGATGTCTTCCATGGAGACTTAGGTGTAATGGCAAAAGGAGATGTCGTCTTGGCAATATCAAACTCTGGACAGACTGATGAGCTATTGCGTTTCATTCCTATGGTGTTACACATGGGCATTCCCATTATCGCCATGAGCGGCAATCCACAGTCCCTGTTGGCAAAATACTCCAATTGTCATTTAAATGTGAGCGTAGAGAAAGAAGCATGTCCTTTGAATCTTGCTCCGACGAGCAGCACGACAGCGACATTGGTAATGGGGGACGCTCTTGCCATTGCCTTGATGAACAAGCGCCATTTCCAACCGCAGGATTTTGCCCAGTTCCACCCTGGCGGAGAACTGGGAAAGCGACTGCTGACCACTGCGCAGGACGTGATGATAACCGAGAACTTACCCATACTGGCACCCGATATGCATCTTGGAGAAGCAATCATCTTGGTAAGCAAGGGGAAACTGGGACTCGGTGTCGCCATAGAAAACGGAAGTATTGCAGGTATTATTACTGATGGTGACATCCGACGGGCAATGGAACGATGGAATGCAGAGTTTTTTAACCGCACAGTCAGCGACATTATGACTCGCACACCTAAGACGGTTACTCCTCTGACAAAAATTTCAGAGATACAGAAAATCATGAATCAAAATAAAATCCACAATGTGTTGGTTTCCGATGACGACAAGAAACTGTTAGGCATCGTTGACCGTTATGCATGTGTTCTATAAAGAAAACAAACAGGTTATGAAAGGACTGAAGAAAATACTATTGGTACTGATGCTTGCACTGCCACTCGCTGTTGCTGGTGTTTATTTGTTTAAGACTCTGGATATCAAAGACGGATTGTCAAGTAGTCAGATTAATTGCATCCTGAAAGACGGTCGCGGATATGTATGGTTTGGAACTCCTGCCGGACTATACCGATATGACGGTTATACGTTTAAGTATTTCCAAAGTAACTCGAGAGACGGCTCATCACTTCCTGACAGCTACATCTTGAGTATTCAAGAGGCATTGGACGGCAACTTGTGGATTCTTACGTCTGCAGGCTATTGTGTATATCACCCTCAGACTGAGACATTTGAACGTGACATGAAACAAGTTCTCGGGCGAATGGGAATAGAAGGACAGCCCAATGTGATATTCTTTGACAGACACAAAAATCTTTGGGCTTCCATCCCCAACAAAGGTGTGGTTGCCTACAATATGCAACAGCAACTGCTCTATGAGTTCGGATATACCAACGACAGTCACGGAGTACCTCAGGGAGTTATCTGCTCTATCGGTGAGTGTCGCGACGGTGCCATTGTTGTCTATGATGATGGAAGAATCGTTTGTTGTGACATCATGCACCAGCAACATACGGTATGGGCGAGTGAACATATAGCCCAACAGCATCTCCGTAAAAGTAATTCTCTGAAGGTTTTCTCTGACCAGTCAGACAATATCTGGCTTTATGGTCAAGGAACCTTAATGCTCTACAACAAAAACACCAACACATGGGATACTTCTGTTGGTAATGGATTAGGTTTGACAAGTGTTGTCGTCGACCGCAGTGTCAATGGTATGGCAAGCGATAATAAAGGGAACATCTGGATAGGTACTGACCGCATGGGACTTATCAGGATGAACGCAAGCACTCATGAGACTGAATTCGTTCAACCGCATGACGGACACACCGGTCAATTATCACAGGAGACTGTTGGAGTGCAAAGTGTTTATGTGGATGACACCGATCTACTTTGGGTAGGAACAGAAAAATCGGGTGTGGCTTTCTATGGAGATAATATCTACAAATTCGAGTCAATCTTTAATGGCGATGTCACAGCTATAGCCCAAGACATAGACGGCAACATGTGGTATGGTACCAGCGATAAAGGCGTTGTCGGATACGAAGGTACATTGGCAAGTCAGAAAGTGTCATGTATGGCTACCACCAACGATGGCAGTATCTGGGTCGGCTCCAGACAGAACGGTCTCACACGTATCAAAGACGGCTCCTCACATATCTTCTCAGCAGCCCGTGACAGTATGAGAACACTGATAGACGACCATATCAACGACTTGGAAAAGGACAACAGCGGTAACCTATGGATAGCCACTAACGGAGGCTTGCAGGTATATAATCCGAAGATGAACACCTTTTCATCCTATACGCGTGAAAATGGTATGCTGAGCACGAATAATATCACTTGCCTTCATTACGGAAGAAACAACATCCTTTTGATAGGAACGTCAGAAGGAATGATCATGCTGAATCTCTCTACCCGTGAGAAGTCTCTCTATACTGGAAACTCGACAAACCTTAAGACATTCACCAACAATTACATCACACAGGTTTTTGAAGACTCGCGCGGACTTATCTGGGTAGGAACACGTGAGGGATTGAACGTGTTGAACGTGGCATCTGACTCCTTGAATTATATCACAGAGAAACAAGGATTATGCAACAATTCCATCTGTGGCATCACAGAAGATAAAAGCAGTAATATTTGGGTAACAACCAGTAATGGTATCAGCCGTATCGTCGTTCAACGAAACAGAGAAGAGGGAACCTTCGGATATGGACTTTATAACTATGACACGAAAGACGGGTTACAAAGTAACGAGTTTAACACAGGAGCTATTTTAACGAAATCTGACGGTTCCGTCATTTTCGGAGGTCTCTTTGGTATTAACTGGGTACGCCAAGGTATTAAGGAAGACCAGAACACCCTGCCGCGTGTCATGCTTACCCAACTCTTTATCGGAGAGGAAGAAATCATGGTCGGACATGAATATGACGGTAATGTCATCCTCCCCCAGGCTCTAAACGAAAGCAGTAAGATTCACCTGAAAAACAAGCAGAATACCTTCACCATCAAATTCGCCGCAGGTAACTACAACCAGGGCGAACGTCTCCAATTCATGTATTGGATGGAAGGTCGTGACCACGACTGGAGGAATGGTGACGCTTTACTGCACGGTGTCAAATTCTACGATTTGGGAAGCGGGAAATACACCTTACACGTAAAAGCAGTCAGTGCAGACGGTGCAGTAAGCAATCAGGAGCGGAAATTGGAGATCACCATTGACCGTCCATGGTGGCTGTCATGGTGGATGTTATCCCTGTATGTCGTGTTAGCCATTATTGCTCTCATTATTTGGCGACACGGCTATAAGAAAATCAAGAGATATATGACCCGAAAACGCACTGTGATTGATGAGCTGAAACGTCAGCGCGAAGAAATCAAGATAACCAGTGACGAGTTACGTCAGCCTATGGCTCGAATGACAACCATCATAAGTGACCTCGCAGAGAAAGAAAACGACTTGGAAGGACGTGAACAGCTTAACTCCCTGCACTTCCAGATGCTGCAAGTCATTACGCGTATTTCTGAAATGCAAACGATCCTGGAGAATCCAGAAGCGAAAGCTGAGTCTTCGGCAAAAGACCGTATGGAGCTGAATGACCAAGGCGAAATTAGTCTGTCTGCCATCGCCACATCAGAACTGACAGCAACCATCCAACCTCGGCGTTTGGATAAGAAAACCCATAAGTTCAACGTGGTCTTCATCGACAGCAACAAGGACTTCAACAATTTCATGAATGCCCATTTACGCGAAATTTACGATTTCCACATCTATGACGACATCAGACTTGCCATTCCTGATATAGAAGCCATAAAAGCTGATCTTGTCATTTGTAAGCAGGACATGAAGCACATGACAGGTAGTGAGCTCTGTAACCAACTCAAATCAAACCCACGCACACAACAAATCAAATTTGTATTGATGACAGACTCCGTCTTGACACAAAAAATGATGAGCGACATGAACATCACACTTGCTGCTGACGATTACATCGCCAAGCCGTTCAACTTGCAGGAAGCTGTCATACGCTTTAACAAACTGATGGGATTAGGTCCTGTGGAAATGGAGCAGGACACCATTGAAGGAAGAGAAACCCGCATGTTGGAAGGTCGAAATGCCAGTATGACAACTGCGACAATGACCTATGATGACATAGAGGTTGACAAGTCAAAAGAAACTATTGAGGAAGAGCCGGAGAATGTTCCACAACAAGAACCTATAGAGAACGCCCCGGCAAAACAAGGCGATACGTTTGCACAACAATTCTACGGAGAGGATGAGACTATTGGAAATTACTCGATGAGTAATATGATGGACCGCCAGCTGATGAAGAACGTAGAACAATACGTCCTTCAAAATATGAGCCGAGGACAAATCAGTCTGGAGGAGATGGCTTCAGCAATGGGCATGGGACGAGTTCCTTTCTTCCATAAGATCAGAAGCATCACTACCAAGACACCTGCTGAGATTGTCCGGGAGATTCGTCTGAAACATGCCTGTGTGCTGTTGACTAAGACCAATATCAACATGAGCGAGCTTGCCATCAACATCGGTTTCTCTACGGCTGAGAATTTCATTAATATTTTTAGGGAGAAATATGGTATGACCCCACTTGAGTATAGATTTAAATACAAGAAATAAGATGCGAATTAATATCATTATCGCATTATTATGCATCATCCAATCAGCGAGCGCTCAGACGAGCGACTCGCTGATTGTTCATACTCTTCGTTCTGAAAAAATCCAATTCTCTGATAACAACAGCGTTGCACTCTTAATGTCAGGACAGGAGAAGTTCGATGACATGTTCAAGGCTATACGCCAGGCAAAGAGCAGTGTTCATTTAGAGTACTTCAACTTCCGTAACGACTCCATCGCCTCCCTGCTGTTTGACATCCTTCGTGAGAAACGGAAAGAAGGAGTGGAAATCCGTGCTATGTTCGATGGTTTCGGCAATGACTCCAACAACCAGCCTCTAAAAAAATATCACTTGAAGGCATTGCGTGATGACAGTATTAAAATTGTCGAGTATGACCCTATCCGTTTCCCATGGATTAATAAGATATTCGGGCGTGACCACCGCAAAATAGTCGTCATTGACGGACAAATAGCTTACACGGGGGGCATGAATGTGGCAGACTATTACATCAAAGGAACTCCGCAAGTTGGGGAATGGCGTGATATGCACTGCCGCATCGAAGGTGATGCCGTCAATGAGTTGCAGAAGATTTTCATTAGGATATGGAATCGTGTAACGGGAGAGAACATCCATGGCATCAAATACTATCGTGGAGGTACGATGACAAAATTCGAAGGCTTAAAGCCTGACACGACATCCACCGCGGGCAAGAAAATGGTAGGTATCATTACCCGTGAACCTCACCGCACGCCCAAGATTATGAGACAGTTCTATATCAGTGCCATCGACCAGGCGAAAGATTCCATTAAGATCATCAATCCCTATTTCACCTTAATACCCAAACTCACAAGAGCTTTGACAAGGGCTATTAGACGAGGAGTAAAGGTGGAGATCATGTTATCAGCGAAGAGTGACATTCCCCTGACACCAGACTGTGCCTATTATCAGGCACACAAACTCATGAAACGGGGAGCCATCATATGGATGTACAAGCCAGGGTTCCATCATTCCAAAATCATGATGGTGGACGGTCGTTACTGTACGGTTGGCAGTACGAACCTGGATGCCCGTAGCCTGAAATGTGACTTTGAGCAAAACGCTGTTATTATCGACAAGGCTACTACTAAAGAGTTGGATGACATGTTCGACCGTGACACCAAGAAGAGTTTCCTGCTGACAGAGGAGTCTTGGGATCAGTTCCGGACACCATGGCAGAAATTCCGTGGATGGTTTGCACATCTGTTAGCACCTTTCTTGTAAACTGTTCATGAAACGCAATACTGTCATATCCATCTGTAAGGCTATTGCCATTATCCTAATGGTCATTGGGCATGCTGATGCTCCGGATATCATCAGCCGGTTCCTCTACGAGTTTCACATGCCAGTTTTTTTCATCACTGCAGGTTATTTCTTCTCGCTCCGCTATCTTAACGACGAGGCCACCTTCGTGAAGAAACGCATCAAGGGACTATATATACCCTTCCTGACATGGTCGGTGTTCTCTTTGATGATCCATAACTGGATGTTCGACCTCGGCATCCTCAATGAGCAATATGGGAACTGGAGCGGAGGGGTAACCCATCCCTACTCATGGCATCAGATGCAGCAGAACTTATGGACAATGGTAACGGCAATGGGCGGCTACGACCAGTTTTTGTGCGGTGCCTTCTGGTTTTTCCGAGGACTGTTAGTTGCCAGTATCGCATACCTTATTATATATAAGGGACTAAACGCACTTATTGAAAAGTCATCAAGATTAGCACCTCATAAAGAACTCATCGTCCCCATAGGAGTCTGTGTCACCATGTTATTACTTGCCGCATGGAAAACATCAGAGGGACTTCGTATCATCACACTCATCCAAGGAGGTTACCGGGAGATCATGGGTACCTTCTTCTTCGGATGTGGGTTTCTGTTCCGTAAATGGGAAAAACATTACACAGTGACCTGGTGGATGACGGTCACCTTTGCCATGATTGTCTATCTGTTCTCTACATATCTGACAGCAAACATGAACTGGCGCTCCTCGTTCATCCAGTTTATCTCCCTACCCGTCCCAGCCATCTGCGGTTTCCTCATGACTTATAATATTGCCCATTATTTAGACAAGCATGAGGGAAGGGTCAAGCGCTTTCTTGTTTACTGTGGTGACAACACGCTACCCATCTTTGTCTTCCATATCATCAGCTACAAACTGGTGAGTCTGTTAAAGATATGGTATTATGACCTGGACTTTGCCCAGATAGGCTGCCACATGGTCATCCACGACTATGCCAAGGAAGACTGTTTCTGGATACTCTATACGATTGCGGGAGTGGGTATTCCACTCGGATGGACATGGTGCTATCACCGTCTCAAGACAAGACTGCTGCCTCCATCAGTTTGATCTGTGTGTCGCTTATACCATAGCTCTCCAATAACTGGTAGTCAAACAACAGGAAACTCCCATCTTCCCCATTGGAGTCCGCATACTTCCTGAAGCAATTGACAGCCTCATCTATCCTGCCAGAGAACCAGCAGCAATAGGCATAATTATGCCAGTCGTCAATCAATGGATTCTCCACAGCGGTAAGCTTCTGATAGATGTTGTCAGCCTGTTCCAGTTGATGATTACAAAGAAGTGCCCACCCCAGAACACGGTTCACACGCTCATTGTCAGGTTGTTCATAATTCAACCGGTACAATAGTTTCAGAGCCTCTTCGAAATCCTCTGTATTAACAAGGCAGACCGCCTTATTCAACAGATAGGTGGCGTTATCAGGATGTAGCAACAATAATTCATCATAGGTGTCCAGCGCCTCATCAAAAATGCCCAACTCATACAACTTTCGTGCCTTCCCCCTCAAGGCTATCTCATTCTGAGGGTCCATCTCTAAGGCAAGATCATATAGCTCATTCCATATATAATATTGTATGGAGCGATGGTCGTCACTATACGAGTTCAGCAAGCGCATGGCAGGCTCTTTCATCTTCTTGCGTTTTAACAACCGGACGACTTGGTCTTTATAGGGCTCCAGGGGAGAACCTTTAAAAAGCCACAGACTGAAGAACTCACAGGCACCAAGATCAACAGAAGTGGTATTAAAGGGATTCACAAACTCATTACGACTTGGATACAGACGATAGAAACGATAAAGATCCATCAGATAGGCACGCCGGATAAAGGCTGTCGTATTCAACTCATCGACAGGAACTTCCCCCATCGTTGCCTCGCCCCGCTCCATCATCTTTCGAAGACTCTCCGGGATATGTTCAAGAACCTGCTGGAAGGCAATGATGAACGAATACTTGTCACTGTTGCAGAATGGTCCCATCTTCGTTAACCGCTCCACAAACATATTCCCTTTCATCCTGTCAACGAAATGTTTGATATCGGGATGCTGAAGATAAAACGGAACAAACCAGTTACTGATATCATAGAAGAAAGGGAAACGTTTCATCTGCGAGAAGCCGCCAAAATAGATATCCGACCCCTGCTTCTGCATGTCCATCATGCGTCCGAAAGTGGATTCCATTTTCTCCATCCGCTGCTCAGATGCCTCTGGATGAAGAATGTCCTCCATCGGGTCGTCTTCTCTTTCCTCAATACTGAACGGACCGATTTTCAGGTTATTATTCTTGATGAGGTCGGGCATTATCTCCTGCTGGATGGTATTCGTATCCTTCTCCGCGTTCAGACAATACACCAGCTGCATCTGCAGTTCCGTCAGTTCCTCACATACCGTTTTTGAGGAGAGAAGGGATGTCACCAACTCTTCCTGCTCGGGGTATATTTCCCGTACACTCTCTTTTAATGACAGTGCCCATCCTACCAGGGCACGCTGCTGGACAGCAACCTCCTGGGAACGACGGTAAACATTCACCAGCACACGGAATTTCACGATGTCATACTGGTTCAATAACGACAAGGTGACGGCAGAGACCAATAACTGTTGGTCATTACTATCAACAGTGGGAGAAATCAACAGCTCCTCGAAATCATTCCCCACTCCATCGGTCCACATACGGGATGTCAGCACGTAACAAAACAGGTTGCTCATCGCTGACTGATGGTCCTTATAAAGCTGCTCGCCTTTCTCCTGACGAGTATGCTCAGGCTCCAGTTCCAGCATGGCGATATTGCTGACGAACCCCTCCATTTCCTTACGGATATCTGCCAACGACCAGTCTTTCCTTTCCATCCGTACCCGGTTATGGATTCCCGACAGCGTAGGATACTGACGCAACCGATGATACAGGGCGACATTCGCATAAAGCACATACACCCTTTGGAGAAGATGGTGATAAAGCTGGTCCAACTGAGGGTCATTTACCCCACGGCGCCAGTAGTCCCTCATCAACTCATATTCTGCCTTGATACCATTAAGGCGCTCTAAGGTCTGCTGCTGCGGGTAGGCGGCAAGATAGGTTTCCATCTCAGCGATAGCCAATCCGACATTACCACGGTGCAGCTCTTGGGCTACTCTGTATATTTGTTGTTCTGTACCTGTCATCTTATTTCTTCTGAAGCCATTTCTTCGCCCTGTCCACGTCTTTCTGACGAGGACCGATGGCATGCTGATACTTGATGGTCTTTGGCAGCGAGTCGACAACAGCCGCCGACACACCGCATTTCTTTACTATCAGGTCACGATAATAACCTACTCCCTTTTTATTGATGGAGTCACATGCGGAATTATATGCCTTGACGAATAAATCCAGTTGCTTATGACGTTCCGGATGACGCATCTCCTGTTCACGGAACACGATGACACCCATCTGCATGTCTGCCATCCTGGTATCCAGCACCACGGGATTCTTCGCTATCCTGGCAACAGTTGCCTGCGGTTCCTGGAAGAAGAGGGCATCCATCTCATTGTTACGCAACATATCCATCCGCACGTTCAAGTCGTTGATCTGCACACGGAACACATGCTCATCACGAAGTTTCACAGAGTCGACTATCATGTCACAGAGCATGTCCGTCACAGAGAAACGGGTCATCGCTATCATCTTGTCATCCAACTGTTTGAGTTGACGGATACGTGAGTTCCTGTTGGTAATCAACTGCCAATAGCCGTTCGTGGCAGAGACGTAACGCAGTTTCGTCCCCCGCTTCTCCATGCATGCCGACCTTACCAAGTCACTCACACTACCTTCCACCCGCTTACGCTCTAAAGCGGTGTCACAATCCATATACGCCATATAGGGTTTCAGGCGAACCCCACCATTCAGGGTGTCAAACAACTGATGATACTCTGCCACATACATCGGCAGACAGTCGAGTGTGGGCATGACGGCAATCTTCAGGGCAGCAGAGTCCTTACGCATTGCTTCCCGCCGCTGTTGTCTTGACAAGCGTTTCGTCTCCTCGTAAGACTGTCCGCATGCCGACAGAATCATCAAAGCTATGATAGCATAAAAAAACTTCTTCATAATCAGAGTGCAAAGATACGATTAAGTGAGCGAAATCCCAAATTTATTTGAGGATTTTCGAACGTGAGTACCTTCGACCGCAAGGTCAAAGGTAGTTTAAACCGAGCAAAGAACAAAATAAATTCATTTATTTTTTCTTTCGAGGTGCCACTTACCTTCGACCGCAAGGTCAAAGGTACAATTAAGTGAGCAAAATCCCAAATTTATTTGAGGATTTTCGAACGTGAGTACCTTCGACCACAAGGTCAAGGATACACATCACATCCCAAATGATAATGAGAACATTCCATTTCTTTCTGAAATCAAAAGTTAAAATCATACTTTTTCTCATATTATTAGACGAAAAGATATACCTTTGCAAGAAGAATGAAAAGCAACATAGAAATGATATGAAAACGATACTTTTTCTCATTACTGTCTTATCCTTTCAAAGCGCATTCGCCCAGCACATTCGCTTTAAGGAAGTAAAGAACCACATGATTGCAGAAGTTAGTCTGAACAAACAAGTAAAAGCACGTGCGCTGATTGACACTGGATCGTCCATCACTATTCTTGACAGCACTTTTGTAGTCTCTTCGGGATTGCAACTGAACCTGACGACCTGCCGTCATGCTGTACGCTTACCCGCTATTGGTAAAACACTATGGTGTTACCAAGTTATATCTGACACGCTGGATGTTGACGGCTTACGAAACACCCGCCCTGTTTATATAGCCGATTTAAGACAGGCAAAGAAATGGTTTAAAGATGGTGGATACGATATGATAATGGGTAGTTGCTATATGGCAAAAGACGGTAGTCAGATGGTAACGTTGAATATTGCTAAAGGCTATGTGGAATTTGGCAAGCGAGCCTTGCCTGAGAATAAATACAAGCGAGGCATCATGACCATTGATAAGAAAGGGTTCGTTGGGACAGATGCTCCTTTGCGCATTGTGGACAGCGACTACAGGTCCGGTCAGATTATCGGGAGATTCATCATTGACACTGGCAATGCATACTTTTTCTTTTTATGCGGGAAAAGTGAAGGAGTGACTGAATCGCTCGACAGACAAGGGTTTGAACTTTCAGAAAGGAGCAAAAACGGAAAGACGATAAAATACATCAAAATGGACTCTGCTGAGATGCTGGGCAAAAAAGTAAACATGGAAAAAAGTATTCTACCGATACTTCCCACCAGCATCGGCAGAAACTATGCAGGAGCCATAGGATACAAGTTCTTAAAAGAAGTAGAACTTGTATTGGATTACGATAATAATTTATTATATATCAAACAATAATCAAGAATTTACGCCCAAAACAGATGCCGCCTTCAAGGGGTGAAGGTAGTGCAAATCGAGTGAAGAACACTTACGTATTTCGCAAAAACATATAACCATATAACATGATGTGGATCCAATGCCCTTGTACAAAGGGATTGAGCCATGTTACATGTTGCCCAAACATGTAACATACATGTAACATATATATAACATTTAGGTTAGAAGCATGTTATATGTATGTTATATGTTCAGCAACCATATAACATGCTTTAAAGCCTCTGTTTATCGGGGTTTGCGCCCTGTCATGTTATATGGTTATATGTTTTTGCGAAATTCTTTTTTTATTCAGCACAAAGGTACAGATAATCCCTAAGCCCCTTGGGGATATCTCCTTTACCCCCTAAAGGATGCCTTGCGTGACCCATAGGAGATATCGGAGTACCCCCATAACAGATATCGGAACGAGTGGTTAGCTATATCTTTATCAAATGGAGGCTTTAATTGACCCGATTAAGGGCTTTAATCGGTATGAAAAGAGGCTTCAGTCGGTAACAAAACAGGGGTCAGTCGGTAACTGAGTGCTAGTCAGTCGGTAACTGATCTCATAGTATTTTTAAGAAAAAATAAAAAGTTTGGCATATTCGGTTATTTTTTGTATCTTCGCAGTCGATATGGCAAAAGACAAGACAATGTATGTCTGCGAGAACTGCGGACAGGAATCGGCTAAATGGATCGGTAAATGTCCGTCATGCGGACAGTGGAACACGTTCAAGGAAATCAAAGTGGCAGACACTCGCAAACAGGTGACTGCTACATCGGCTGCGGCATCGGCGGGCAGACAACTGCGAGAGAACAAGGTGCTTCGCCTTCGTGACATCTCTGCCCATGACGACCCTCGCATTGATATGCACGACGAGGAGCTGAACCGCGTACTGGGTGGCGGTCTCGTGCCGGGCTCCATCGTATTATTAGGTGGCGAACCCGGTATCGGCAAGTCTACCCTCTCCCTCCAGACCATGCTGAACCTGCCAGAGAAACGGGTGCTGTATGTCAGTGGTGAGGAGAGTGCCCACCAGCTGAAGATGCGTGCCGAGCGACTTATTGCCTCCCCTCAACAGGGGAGGTTGGAGGGGGATGACAACTTCCTCATCCTCTGCGAGAACTCCCTCGAAGCGATCTTCGAGCATATCAAGGAGGTACAGCCTGAACTGATCATCATCGACTCTATCCAGACCATCTCCACGGAGGATGTGGAGTCATCGGCGGGCAGTATCGCACAAGTACGGGAATGTGCCTCGGCACTGCTGCGCTTTGCCAAGTCAAGCGGGGTACCTGTCATCCTGATTGGACATATCACCAAGGAAGGAACCCTTGCCGGTCCGAAGATATTGGAGCATATCGTGGACACCGTCATCCAGTTTGAGGGTGACCAGCATTATATGTACCGCATCCTGCGAAGCATCAAGAACCGCTTCGGGTCTACCTCAGAACTGGGCATCTATGAGATGCAGCAGACAGGACTGCGACAGGTCAGCAACCCCTCCGAACTGCTGTTGACGGAAGACCATGACGGACTCTCGGGTGTTGCCATCAGCAGTGCCATCGAGGGTGTCCGTCCCTTCCTGGTTGAGACACAGGCATTGGTCAGTACCGCAGCCTACGGAACCCCCCAGCGCTCCGCGACAGGTTTCGACCAGCGCCGTCTGAACATGCTGCTTGCCGTATTGGAGAAACGAGTGGGTTTCAAACTCATGCAGAAGGATGTGTTCCTGAATATAGCAGGAGGACTGAGAGTCACCGATATGGCAATGGACCTCAGTGTCATTGCCGCCGTCCTGTCGTCTAATGTCGACACACCCATTGAGAGTGGCTGGTGCATGGCTGGTGAGGTCGGACTGAGTGGTGAGGTACGCCCCGTGGCACGTATCGAACAACGTATCTCTGAGGCGGAGAAACTGGGATTCTCGCACATCATCATCCCCAAATACAACCTCTCAGGACTGAACCGCAAGAAGTTCAACATAGAACTTGTACCTGTCCGCAAGGTGGAAGAGGCGCTGCGTGCTTTGTTCGGGTAAAAGTTTTGGTGTTTACACGAAAAAGTATTACCTTTGCACCCGCTTTTTTACAATTCACATGATGTACAAACCAAATTTCAATCAGCGCAAGGCTTTCCGTTTCCGCCGTTTTGCCAGAAAGGGATATGCCCTCTTTGCGTGTTTGGGACATGTAGTCACCATCGGTGTACTGAGTGTGGCAACACTCCACACAGCAGCTGCCACCCATGCTGATGATGTCAAAGTGGTGAGTGGTACAGACACCAACGCCATCACTGACAACACCCCAGACAAAGAGGCGACCTTGGATGACGTGGAAGTCACCGGGTCACGCGCACCGCTTGCATTAGGGCAAGCAGCGAGAATGGTCACTGTACTGAGCCGCGAGGATATTCAGGCGGCGCCAGTACAAAGTATTAACGATTTATTAAAGTACGCTGTAGGCGTGGATGTCCGTCAACGAGGACCGATTGGTGCACAGACGGATATCGGAATCAGAGGCAGCACGAGTGAGCAGATCACCATCTTGCTCAACGGCATCAACATCTGTGACCCGCAGACAGGGCACAACGCTTTCGACTTCCCCTGCGACATCGCGGACATTGAGCGCATAGAGATCCTTGAAGGTCCTGCTGGCCGCGTGTATGGCACCAGTTCTCTGGTGGGAGCGATTAATATCGTGACGAAAGATGCCGGAGGTAAAACGGCTGATGTCCGACTGGAGGGTGGCTCCTTCGGCTACCTGTCGGCAGCAGGGAGGATCAGTGGAGCGGTAGCAAATTCTTCGACAAGCGAAGCGACTTCGTCGATGACTTCACTCTCTGCCAGCTACACCCGCAGTGACGGTTATTCACGGTCGAAAGCAGGAGCCCTGAACAGCGACTACTCGGGCTTCAAAGTGTTCTACCAAGGCAACTCTCAACTCTCAACTCTCAACTCTCAACTCTCATGGCACGCAGGACTATCCACGAAGGGGTTCGGCTCGAACACGTTCTACAGTGCGAAGTTCGACGAGCAGTTTGAGAAGACCACCAAGATCTTTGCCGCATTACAGGGTGAGGTGACAACAGGGAAATGGCACTTCCGTCCAAGTATCTACTGGAACCGTTCACACGACCGCTTTGAGCTGATCAGAGGCTCTGAGGAGAAGGTTCCGTTTAACTACCACCGCACGGATGTCTTCGGCATCAACCTCAACAGTTACTTCGACTGGCTGTTGGGACGAACAGCCTTCGGTGCAGAGTTCCGCAACGAGGACATTGTCAGTACCAATCTCGGTGAACCACTCTCCGACCCGTTCAGTCATTATAAGGTGGGACTGAACCGCTCTAACCTCTCCTTCCATCTGGAGCATAACATCCTGTTGAAACGTTTCACCCTCTCGGCAGGCTTCATTGCAGTGAAGAACACCTGGAACCAGATGCCGTTTAAGGTTTATCCGGGTATCGATGCCAGCTACCGTATCGGTGACAACTGGAAGATCTATGCCTCGTATAACTCATCCCTCCGCATGCCATCCTTTACAGAACTGTACTACAGCGTAGGAGGCCACAAGGCGGACAAATACCTGAAGCCGGAGGAACTGCATGCCATCGAGGGCGGTGTGAAATTCAACACGACACACTTCAGTGCCAAGGCAAGCGTCTTCCACCATCATGCCCGCAACATGATTGACTGGGTGATGGATACCCGCGAGACGGAACCCGTCTGGGAGAGTGTCAACCACACGAAGGTCAACACTACCGGATTGGAAGCATCTGCCATTCTTCACTCTTCACTCTACACTCTTCACTTAGCCTACTGCTACCTGCATCAGGACAAGGACACGGAGGACTATCTACAGTCGCAATACTCCCTTGAGTATCTGCGTCACAAGCTGACGGCATCATTGCTCCTGCATCTCATGAAACGGCTCGACCTCTCGGTGATGTATCGTTTCCAGGACCGTATGGGATCTTACACGACTGTCGACGGAGAGGTGAAGAACTATCATCCCTACTCCGTGGTAGACGCGAGACTCAGTTGGAATGCCGACACCTATTCCATATACATAGAGACAAACAACCTGACCAGCAAGCGGTATGTAGACTACGGCAACGTGCCACAACCCGGGTGCTGGGTGATGGCTGGTGCCAGATACCATTTCAACCTTTAAAGAACATGCTCGGATTCGCCTTTGAATCCGAGCATGTATTTTTATGCTAAGCAGAAATCCAGGTCTTTGGTGATCTGCTCTTTATCCAGATGCTGTCCGATGAACACCAGCTTCTGCATACGGTCACCATACTGGTCGTCCCAGTCATGCCGCAGCTTCTCGTCACGTGCCATCATCATGTCCAGCTCCTCCTTCGGCATGGTGGCATACCACTGTCCCGCATTACGCAGTGACACCTGTCTGCCTGCCTGCTCAAAGACGTAGCAGATGTCCTCCTCGCCCTTGAAATAGCAGATACCCTTGGCACGGATGATGCTCTTGGGCCACTTACGGGCAACAAACTCGTCGAACAAGCCAAGGTTCAAAGGACGACGGGCATAATAGACGAAGGTGTCGATACCGTATTCCTCAGCCTCGCCTTCATCATGGTGGTGATGATGGTGGTGCTCATGGTCGTGGTGATGCTCATGATCATGGTGATGGTCATGGTCATCATGGTCGTCGTCATCATCCTCATCCTCGTCATGACCGTTCTCCAGTTCCTGAATCCAAGCTGCTGAGGTGGCAACCTCATCGAAATTGAACTTCTCTGTATGAATCAGTTTTTCAAGGTCTACGTCACAATAGTCACACTCAATGATCTCCGCCTTGGGCTGGATGGTACGGATAATCTCCCTCACCTTACCCAACTCCTCTTTCGACACCTCTGAGGCTTTGTTGAGCAGAATGATGTTACAGAACTCGATCTGTTGGATGACGAGGTTCTCAATATCCTCCTCGTCGATATTCTGGCGCAACAGGTCGTTGCCACCCTCAAACTCGTCACGCATCCGGAGGGCATCGACCACCGTCACGATACTGTCGAGTTGCAAGTAACCGTCCTTCACATACTCAGGACCTAATGAGGGAATACTGCAGATGGTCTGTGCGATAGGACCTGGCTCACAGATACCACTTGCCTCGATGACGATATAGTCGAAGCGGTGCATGGCGAGGATGTCCTGCAACTGCTTCACCAAGTCCATCTTCAGTGTACAGCAGATACAACCGTTCTGCAACGCCATCAGTGAGTCGTCCTGTTGTCCGACGACCCCACCCTTCTCTATCAGGTCAGCATCGATATTCACCTCACCGATATCATTGACGATAACAGCAAACTTTATCCCTTTCTTATTCTGCAAGATGCGGTTCAGAAGTGTTGTCTTTCCACTGCCTAAATAACCCGTAAGCAGCAGGACGGGAATGTTCTGAATATTCATTGTCTTTATAACCTTTGTTGATTTGGATTGCAAAGGTAATCATTTTCCGCCAAACAAGCAAAATCTTAAGATTTCTTTTCAATTTGCAAAGTCCGTCTTACATTATGAATGTAAGTAAGCAAAAAAGTTTTAAATTATGAACTATGAACTATGAACTATGAACTTATTTTCGTATCTTTGCGTTCGATTTTGAATATTCAAACCAAATTAAATAACACAACATTATGACAATCAATGAATTCAACTTTGCCGGTAAGAAGGCAATCGTACGTGTAGACTTCAACGTACCCCTGGACGAGAACGGAAAAATTACTGATGACACCCGTATCCGCGGTGCCCTTCCTACTTTGAAGAAGATCCTTGCCGACGGTGGTGCTACCATCATCATGTCACACATGGGAAAGCCCAAAGGAAAGGTAGACATGAAGAAGTCTCTGGGTCAGATCCGTGAGGCTGTGGAGAAGGCACTGGGCGTTCCCGTAGCTTTTGCTCCTGACTGCGCTAAGGCTCAGGATGCCGCCAAGGCACTGAAGATGGGCGAGGCACTGTTGCTGGAGAACCTCCGTTTCTATCCTGAGGAGGAGGGTAAGCCCGTAGGTATCGACAAGGAAGATCCTAAATATGACGAGGCTAAGAAGGCGATGAAGGCTTCTCAGAAGGAGTTTGCCAAGACACTTGCCTCTTATGCTGACTGCTACGTGATGGATGCCTTCGGTACTGCTCACCGTAAGCATGCCTCTACCGCCGTCATCGCTGACTATTTCGATGCTGACAACAAGATGCTGGGTCTGCTGATGGAGAAAGAGGTGAAGGCTGTCGACGCTGTCCTCTCTAACATCAAGCGTCCTTTCGTTGCCATCATGGGTGGCTCTAAGGTATCTTCTAAGATCGGTATCATCGAGAACCTGCTCGGTAAGGTTGACAAGCTCATTCTCTGCGGTGGTATGACCTATACCTTCGCCAAGGCTCACGACGGTGAGATTGGCAACTCTATCGTTGAGCTCGACAAGCTGGATGTTGCCCTGGGTGTTGAGGCTCTCGCCAAGAAGAATGGCGTAGAGCTCGTGCTGGGTTCTGACTGCACCGCAACCAATGGTCTTGACTTCGGTACGATGACTGTTAAGCCAGGTTCTGAGATCATCACCTGCCCAGCCAACAAGGTTCCTGCCGGTTTCGAGGGAGTTGACGCTGGTCCTGAGAGCCAGAAGGCTTTCGCCGAGGCAATCAAGGGTGCCAAGACCATTCTGTGGAACGGTCCTGCAGGTGTCTTCGAGTGCGACGACTTCACTGCCGGTAGCCGTGCTATCGGTGATGCCATCGCCAAGGCTACCGCTGAGGGTGCTTTCTCACTGATTGGTGGTGGTGACTCTGTAGCATGTGTCAACAAGTTCGGTCTCGCTGACCAGGTAAGTTACATCTCTACTGGTGGTGGTGCCCTCCTTGAGGCTATCGAGGGTAAGGTACTCCCAGGTGTTGCAGCCATCAAGGGTGAGTAACCAAATAAAACGTTTACGTATAAAATTTCCCGATATGCCGTACAGCGTATCGGGATTTTTTATACCTTTGCATCAACAAACTATTAAACAACATACTATGAGCAAGAAATTCGTCATTGGAGACCGTACGAAGGATGAGTACATCTCCGTTTTAGACATCGAGAAGAAAAAGTTAGAGTTTACCAACCATCTGGGCTCGGCAAAGGAGTTCCACGGTTTCGAGGACACCAAGGCTATCCTGAAGCAGTTACAGGCAGAGACAGGTGGTTACCTGGAGGACCTGCAGGTATATATCAAGGATGAGGACGGCAAGGCGCACCGCCCCGACGAGCGTGATACGATGCCGCTGTAAAGGTTAAAGGTTATAATAAAAAATGGACTTCGGGTGTCGAAGTCCATTTTTTAATTCAAATTAGGGGTTAATCCTCTTCCTTCATCTCAGCCTCATGCTCCTTGATGAGCTGCTGCTGGATATCATTCGGAACAAGCTCGTAACTACTGAAACTTGTTGAGAACGATGCACGACCACCAGTCAGTGAGCTGAGGGCAATAGAGTAGCTAGCAAGTTCCTTCAGAGGAATCTTAGCCGTCAGCTTCTGGTAACCAGCCTCGCTGTCCATACCCATGATGATGGCACGACGACCCTGCAGGTCACTCATCACATCACCCATATAGTCGGCAGGAACGAGAACCTCCAGATCATAGATAGGCTCCAGCACCTTTGGACCTGCCTCCTTGAAGGCTGCGGAGAAGGCGTTACGTGCGGCAAGCATGAACGAGAGCTCGTTAGAGTCTACCGGGTGCATCTTACCATCATAGACGATAACACGTACGTCACGGGCATAAGAACCGGTCAACGGTCCCTGCTCCATACGCTCCATCACACCCTTGAGGATAGCAGGCATAAAGCGCATATCGATGGCACCACCTACTACAGAGTTGATGAATACGAGCTTACCGCCCCACTCCAGGTCTTTCTCCTCCTTTGACTTGATGTTCATCTTGAACTCCTGACCATTGATGGTGAAAGAGGTTGGATCAGGCATGCCGTCGGTATAAGGCTCCACAATCAGGTGAACCTCACCGAACTGTCCGGCACCACCCGACTGCTTCTTATGACGATAGTCGGCACGAGCCATCTTCGTGATAGTCTCACGATAAGGAATCTTCGGCTCCTGATACTCTATCTGGATCTTCTCGTTATTCTCCATACGCCACTTCAAAGTGCGGAGGTGGAACTCACCCTGACCATGAACGATGATCTGGCGCAACTCCTTAGACTGCTCAACTACCCAGGTGGGGTCTTCCTGACGCATACGCTGCAGTGCCGCCATCATCTTCTCGGTCTCAGCCTCGTTGACAGCCTTGATAGCACGAGAGAACTTAGAGTTAGGATATTTGATGAAGTCAAACTTATTCTCTACATCCTTCGCATTGAGGGTATTACCCGTCTTCACATCCTTCAGCTTCACCGTACAGCCGATATCACCTGCCACGAGCTGTTCAACCTGGATACGGTTAGCACCTGCACAGGCATACAGCGTACCGATACGCTCCTTAGAGCCGCGGTCAGCGTTCGTCAGGTCATCACCGCTCTTCACCACACCGCTCATCACCTTGAAATACTGCACCTCACCGATATGGGGCTCAACACCTGTCTTGAAGAAGTACAGGGAGGTGGGAGCACTGGCATCAGCAGGAACGTCTTTTCCTGCGGCATTCTTGATGACAGGCATCTCGCTGACGAAAGGTACTACGTTTCCTAAGAACTCCATCAGGCGGCGGACACCCATGTCACGTCCTGCGCAAACACAGAAGACAGGATAGATGCTACGGGTCACCAGACCTTTGCGGATTCCCTCACGCATCTCGTCCTCGGTGAGGTCCTCGCTCTCGAAGAATTTCTCCATCAGGGTATCGTCACCGGCAGCGGCAGCCTCTACCAAAGCGGCTTTCCACTCCTTAGCCTTTGCCATCTCCTCAGCGGGGATATCCTCGATGATAGGAGCACCACCCTCGGGCTTCCAAGAGTATTTCTTCATCAGCAGTACGTCAATCACACTGTTGAAACCAGCACCTGTCTGGATAGGATACTGCACGGGAACACAGTTATTACCATAGACCTCCTTCAACTGAGCGAGGATCTGGTCATAGTCACAGTTATCACGGTCAAGCTGGTTAACCAGGAAGATCACAGGCTTCTTCAGTTTCTCGGTATTGCGGAAGGCATTCATCGTTCCTACCTCAGGACCATACTGTCCGTTGATGAGGATGACAGCCTGGTCGGTAACGTTCAATGCCGTGATAGCACCACCGACGAAGTCATCGGAACCAGGACAGTCGATGATGTTCAATTTCTTGTTATTCCACTCTACATGAAAAACAGTAGAGAACACCGAGTAGCCATATTCCTGCTCAACAGGGAAATAATCGCTCATAGTGTTCTTACCCTCTACGGTACCGCGGCGCTTGATGATGCCAGCTTCGTAGACCATTGATTCGGCAAGAGTAGTCTTGCCGCTACCCGCACTGCCAAGCAGTGCAATGTTTTTGATTTCGTTGGTTTGATAAACTTTCATATCGGTTATGTTTTAGGTATGTTTTTTGTTAAGCGACGCTAAAGTTAGACATTTTCATGCGAAAAACCTCAAAACACTTTCAAATATTAAACTTTATTAGTACTTTTGTTCCAAAATAGCAACAAGATGGCTGGCATATATATACATATTCCCTTCTGCAAGAGCCGCTGTATCTACTGCGCCTTCTACTCTACCACCGACCTGCGGTGGCGGCAGCGATACGTGGATGCGGTATGCCGTGAGTGGCAATTACGGAGCCACGAAATGTCCACGCCCGCCACGACCGTCTATTTCGGCGGCGGCACTCCCAGTCAGCTCACCCCTCAGCAACTGCGGCAGTTGCTCACTGCCCTGCCCCCGTCAGCCCCCGAGGTTACCATCGAGGCAAACCCCGATGACATCACCCCTGCGTATGCTGCGATATTATCGCAGCTCAGCATCAACCGTGTCTCCATGGGTGCCCAGACCTTCGACGACCAACGGCTGCATTTCCTCCACCGCCGCCACACCTCTGGTCAGGTGAAGGAAGCCGTCCACCATCTCCGCAATGCCGGCATCCGTAATATCAGCATCGACCTGATGTATGGTTTCCCGGGCGAAACACTCTCCGATTGGGAGCGCGACATTGACGCAACCCTCGCCCTCGACGTAGAGCATATCTCCGCCTACTGCCTCACGGTAGAAAAGGGCACACCCCTTTTCTACCAAATGAGAAATGAGCAATTAGAAATGAGAAATGGCTCGGAGGAACTGGAGCGGGCGATGTACGAACGGCTCATCGACAAGTTGGAGGCGGCAGGGTATGAGCATTACGAGATATCAAACTTCGCCAAACCGGGATTCCGCTCCCGCCATAACAGCAGCTACTGGCAGGACGTGCCCTACATCGGACTGGGTGCCGCCGCCCATTCGTACGATGGGAAGTGCCGCAGTTGGAATGTCAGCGACATCCGACAGTATATGGAGGCAACAGAACGAGGGGAACGTCTTTTCGAGTCGGAAACACTTGACGACGATACACACTATAACGACCGTATCACCGTCGCTCTGCGAACCCGTGAGGGTCTCGACCTTACCACGCTCTCACCGAAGCACCGCCGCTACTGTCTGAAGGAGGCGCAGCGGTTTATTGATGACGGAGAACTCCGCATCGACGGCAACCACCTGTCGCTGACCCGCAAGGGACTGTTCATCAGCGACTATATCATGAGTTCATTAATATATATATAATAAGGTATGAGAAAATTCATCGTTATCATGGCAACAATCACCGCCGCAACAACTGTATCGGCACAGCGCATCCAGTATCCGAAAGCGCAGAAAGACGGTACCGTAGACCACTATTTCGGTACGGAGGTCGCTGACCCCTACCGTTGGCTGGAGAATGACACCAGTCAGCAGACAGCTTCCTGGGTGGAGGCAGAGAACAGAGTCACCAAAGCCTATCTCTCAAAAATTCCTTTCCGGCAGAAACTGCTCAAGCGACTCACCGAGCTGTCAAACTACGAGAAGATTACGGCTCCCCGCAAACATCATGGGAAATGGTACTTTTATAAGAATAATGGGTTGCAGAACCAATACGTGATGTATGTCATGGACGAGTTAGGAGGGGAGCCCCGGGTGTTCCTCGACCCCAATAATCTCAGTTCCGATGGTACGGTAGCACTCAAGGGAGTCTATTTCTCCCACAACGGTAAATATGCCGCATATACCATCTCCCGCTCGGGTTCCGACTGGCAGGAGTTTTTCGTCATCGACCTCGCCACGGGACAACTGACCAGCGACCATATCCAGTGGGCAAAGTTCTCGGGAGCTGCTTGGCAGGGCGACGGTTTTTATTACTCAGCATACGACGCACCCACAAAGGGCAAGGAGTTATCGAATGTCAACGAGGGACATAAGATTTACTATCATAAGATAGGGACACCGCAGTCGGAGGATGTGCTGTTCTATCAGAATGCTGCCTATCCGAAGCGCTTCTATACCTGTTCCACCAACGACGAGGAAACGATGATGTTCCTTTACGAGGACGGTGCCGGTGCCGGCAATATGCTGTTTGTCCGTGACCTCCGCAAGCCCGACAGTCAGTTTATCCAGATGACGGCAGACATGGAGTACCGCTATACTCCTTTCCATACAGATGGTGACAAGATTTACCTGCTCACCAACTTGGACGCCCCGAAGAACCGCATCATGACGGCAGACATCCGTAAACCGGGTGTCGGTGACTGGCAGGAGCTGATTGGCGAACAGCAGAACGTGCTGAATGATGTGGAGGTCATCAACCGACAGATGATTCTCACCTATAGCCAGGATGCCTCCGACCATGCGTACCTCTACGGTCGCGACGGCAAGCAGATCCGTGAGATAGCTCTTCCCTCCGTGGGGAGTGTGGGATTCACAGGTGACGAGAAAGAACCGGAATGCTTCTATACCTTCACGTCGTTCACCGTCCCCGGCACCGTCTACCGCTATGACATGACGACGGGCAAGAGCACGCTCTACGCCCAGCCGAAGGTGAAGTTCAATCCGCAGGACTACACCACCGAGCAGGTATTCTTCCAGAGCAAGGACGGCACCCGCATCCCCATGTTCCTGACGTATAAGAGAGGGCAGAGGTCAGAGGTTAGAGGTAAGAGACCGGTTTATCTGTATGGATATGGTGGCTTCGACATCTCACTGGTTCCCTCCTTCTCTGCCAACCGCATGCCTTTCCTGGAGCAGGGCGGCATCTATGCGCAGGTCACCCTCCGCGGTGGCGGCGAGTATGGTGAGGAGTGGCACCAGGCTGGTACGAAGATGAACAAGCAGAACGTCTTCGACGACTTCATCGGTGCCGCCGAGTGGCTCATCCGTGAGGGCTATACCGACAAAGAGCACATTGCCATCGTGGGCGGGTCGAATGGCGGACTGCTCGTCGGTGCCTGTATGACACAGCGCCCTGACCTCTTCCGTGTGGCGATTCCGCAGGTGGGTGTGATGGACATGCTGCGCTATCATAAGTTCACCATTGGATGGAATTGGGCTCCTGACTATGGTACCAGTGAGGACTCCAAGGAGATGTTCGAATACCTCAAGGGGTACTCCCCACTCCACAACCTGAAGAAGGGAATCTCCTACCCTGCCACCCTCGTCACCACTGCCGACCATGACGACCGTGTGGTGCCAGCCCACTCGTTCAAGTTTGCTGCCACCCTGCAGGAGTGTAATGCCGGTCCTAACCCCACCCTCATCCGCATCGACACCAAGGCGGGTCACGGCGGTGGCAAGCCCCTGGCGAAAATCCTGGAGGAGCAGGCAGACATCTACTCCTTCATACTCTACAACATGGGGATGCGTTTCAAATAACTTCTCACCACCGATCGTTTTTCAGGAAATGACACGTTCTTTTCGTAAAACTTCTTGACAAAACGTCGCTAGAGATTTGCGTGAAATCCACCAAGTCCTAAGTTGGTCTCAAATACGCGAAAATGAGGCGGTTATCATAATGCACTGTGCGTCAGTCGGTTAACTTTCTCAAGATATAAATTACCCCTTGAAAAGCCCTCAAAAAAGACTGGAAAACGCTGTTTTTAGTGCTATTTCCCACTGATTTAGGCGGCACCTTCGAGGCAGGAAGGTGCCACCTTCGGGGGTGAAAGGTGCCGCCTTCCTCCTCCGAAGGTACGTCCTAACTCCGAAACAGCCCGTTTTACCCCTCGGAGGTGCCGCCTGAAATCCTAGAATGCACAAAAACCCATACACGTT
>OCVV011136957.1_pt1 | contig 37490 bp, 48 predicted proteins | sample 1539721 | NCBI WGS metagenome assembly OCVV01 (sample SAMN02144230, study PRJEB22623) | gut metagenome | biome: sheep rumen | host: Ovis aries | place: New Zealand | reverse complement strand
AAATTTAAGGAGGATTAATATGCCAAAAGGACAAACAGGAAGTGCTAAAACAATTAGCAAACATTTAACAAAAGAAGAAAAAACAATACGTATAGGAATTGAAGATACTATTAAAGGAAGTAATGATAAATTAATTCCTCCAGATTATTTAACAGAACATCAAAAAGAAATATTTAATTATATTGTTAATGAACTATCACAAGCAAATATTTTAGGAAATTTAGATGTATTTGTAATTGAAAAGGCTGCTGTTGCAATAGACAGAACGCAAGAAATGGAGAAACAGATTAATGAAAGCCCTGTTTTATTAGAAAATGCAACATTTATAAATACAAAAACAAAATATGACACAATTTTCAATAAGATGTCTGATTTGTTGTGTTTATCACCTTCTGCACGTGCAAAAGTGGCGTTGGCTTGTTCAAATAAATCAAAAGAAAATAAGAACCCGCTTTTAGACATTTTAGGTGGTGATGAAGATGACGATTAATGAATTTAAAAAACATAAATCGTACAAATATGCAAAAGACGTTGTAGATGGAAAGATACCATCGCCAAAATACGTAATTGAACAATGCCAGGATTTTATTAATATTGCGGATGATAAAGATGAAGAATTTAAAATAAATACAAAACGCGTATCTAAGATAAATAGCATTTTAAAACTTTTAAGAATGCCAAAAGGTTTAAGTGCTGGGAAAAGTATTTCTTCAAGTTTGGCTGGCTTTCAATGGCTTTTAATTATTGCTTCATTGTGTGTTGTTTATCGTGATAATACAAAAAAAAGAAGATATGAAACTGTTTTACTTGAAATTGCAAGAAAAAACGGTAAAACATTTATTGTTGGCCTTTTATTTATTTTATTATTCTTTTTGGAACCGAAATATTCATATTTTTATAGCGTTGCTCCAGATGGATCATTATCGCGTGAAATTAAAAAAGCGATTGAAGAAATTATAGGTAGTAATACACATATTTTTAAACTTGATGGCCCTGATGCCATATTTAAAATCCGCCGTGATGATATAAGGTGTCTTCTATCTGAATCTTTTTATGTGCCTTTAAATTATTCTAATTCAAGATTAGATGGTAAATTACCAAATGTATTCGTTGCTGATGAAGTTGGGGCATTGCCAAATAGTTACGCACTAGAAGCTATGCGTAGCGGACAATTAACAATTTTAAATAAACTAGGTTTTGTTATTTCAACAAAATATCCAACAATTGATAACCCATTTGAAGATGAAGTAAAATATGCAAAATCAATTTTTGATAAAAAAATTGAAGATAAAAAAGTATTTGCATTATTGTACGAACCAGATGATGTTGAAAACTGGGCAGATAATGATGACGTATTAAAACACGCAAACCCATTAGCGTTAGAAGTTCCAGATATTTGGGAAGACTTGTTAGATAAAAGACAACGTGCGATTGAAATGCCTTCTGCACGTGTTAACTTTTTAACAAAGCATTGTAATATTATTTATCAAGATTTAGGCGTTGAAGCATATATTAATGTAGAAGCTGTTAAAAAATGTAAAGTTGAAAATATTAATTGGCGTGGTCGTCAAGTTTATTTAGGCCTTGACCTTTCTATGTCTGGTGATAATACTGCTGTATCCATGGTTGCATTAGACGATGATGAAGAAACAATATTGGCAGAAAGTTTTTGTTTTATTCCGCACGATAGAATAGAAGAAAAAACCAAATTTGAACATATTGATTATAGACGTTTTATAGAAGAAGAACATAAATGTTTCGCTTGTGGTGAATTAACAATAGATTATGGTTATATAGAAAACTTTATAATGCAAATTGAAAACAAATATGGTGTAGAAGTTGTTTCTGTTGGCTATGACCGTTGGAATTGTTTATCTACTGCACAAAAACTTGAAGAAAGCGGTATAAATATGGTTGAAGTAAAACAGCATTCATCAGTTTTGCACGCACCAACAAAATATTTAAAAGAAAAAATATTAGATGGCAAATTTAAATATTGTAATAATACATTATTAGAAATCAATTTTTCAAATGCACGCTGTATGTATGATACGAACCAAAATATGTATGTTAATAAGAAAAAATCAAAAGAAAAAGTTGATATGGTTGTATCAATGCTTAATGCTATGTATTTATTACAACAAGACGAAGTTTACGGCTCAGATTTCGTAGCTGTTTCATTCTAATAAATCAATTTTTGATATTTTTTTTAAAAAAATGCGTTCAAAACACGATATTTTTTTTACATTATTAATATAATATATATAGGAAATATTTTTTAAGTCCGTCGTACGACGGGCTTTTTATTTTTGAAAGAAAGGAGCGGACACGTGGGAATATTTAGTAAAAAAGAAATCCGCGAAACTGTTGAACAACCAGTTGAACAAGAAAATGCCAACGATGCGTTGTTAGAAATAATTCGTGGAAATTACACAATCACAAAACAAAAAGCAATGAATGCACCAGCTGTATCCGCTTGTGTTTCTAAAATTAGTGAAATTGTATCTATGCTACCTATTAGATTATATAAAAAAGATGGCGATGACGTTCAAGAAATTGTTGACGATTATAGATTAAGATTACTAAACAAAGAAACTGGCGATACATTAGACGCTGCACAAATGAAAAAAGCATTAGTTGTTGATTATTTCCTTGGTAAAGGCGGTTATTGTTATATAAACAAGCGTGGAAATAAGATACTATCATTGCATTATGTTGATGAAGAAGATGTTGCTTTCATAGCAAATGAAGATCCTATTTTCAAGGATTATAAAGTGCTTGTGAATGGAAAGGAATATAATTCATTCGATTTTATAAAGCTTTTACGTGCTACAAAGAATGGCTATGACAGTATTTCAATAATTAAAGAAAACGAAATACCATTTTTATTAGCTTACCAAACTGCAATGTTTGAAAAAACCTTGCTTGAAGCTGGCGGAAATAAAAAAGGCTTTTTACAAGCAGACAAAAAGCTAAGTCGTGAAGCTATGCAAGCACTAAAAGTAGCATTTAGAAACTTGTACAGTAATAAAAATGAAAATGTTGTTGTATTAAACGATGGGCTTACATTTAAAGAAAGTTCAAATAGTTCTACTGAATTACAGTTAAACGAAAATAAAACAGTTAATAATAACAATATTTGTAAAATATTTAATATTCCGCCTTCATTATTGAATGGCAATGCTACTTCAAATGATGAAAGAATTTTTCTTACGAATTGCATAATTCCATTGTTAAATAAATTTGAAACAGCAATAAACCGTGATTTATTACTTGAAAGTGAAAAAGATACATTATTCTTTGCGTTTGATATAAGCGAAATAGAAAAAGCTGATATAGAAAAACGTTATTCAGCATATCAAACAGCTGTAAAGGAAGGATTTATGCAAATTGATGAAGTTCGTCAACGCGAAAACTTACCAAAACTTGGATTAGACTTCATTAAATTAGGTTTGCAAGACGTTTTATTTGACCCTGAACAAAATGTAGTATTTACGCCAAATACAGGGTTATCTACTGACTTAGATAATGTAAAAGTAGATACAAAAAATGATGTTAGTTCTTCTGGAAACCCAGATAACAATATAACAGATACAGACAATTCAACAAAAGGTGGTGAAACTGAAGATGAAAATTGAAGTAAGAAACGATAGCGTGCAAATCAGCGGTTATGTAAACGCTGTTGAACGTGAAAGCAAAATTCTACACACAAAAGATGGTAAACCATTTGTAGAAAAAATTAAATCTGGTACATTCAAACGTAGTCTTGATAGACACGGTGATGTAAAACTTCTTCTTAACCACGATAAAAATAGGGTTTTAGGAAGTACTAAAAATAATTTGGAATTACGTGAAGATAACATAGGTTTAAAAGCCACTGCAACGATAACTGACGCAGACATAATTAATAAGGCTAGAAATAATGAATTAGTTGGTTGGTCGTTTGGTTTCTATGCTTTACGTGATGTAAAAACACAAGACGAACAAAGAAATTTAGAAGTTCGTGATGTAAGTGAATTAGATCTTTTTGAAGTTTCAATTCTTGATAATACAAAAGTTCCAGCATATGACGGAACATTAATAGAAGCACGTTCACTAGATAGTGAAGATGACATTGTTGAATTAAGGGTATCTGAAGAAGAAGTTGAAACAGAAATAAGAGAAGAAGAAAAATTAAATAATGATACTAACGATAATGAAGAAAGTAAGGTTGAAGATGATAAAAAAGAATTAAATTATGAGTATTCAAATCGTTATTATAAAGCAAGAATAGTTAATAAATAGGAGGTTAAAAGACTATGAATTTAAAAGAACTTTATGAATTAAGAAATGCAAAAGTTGAAGAAATGAAAGCTGTTATTAATGCAGCTGATGCTGAAACACGTTCTCTTAACGAAGATGAAGCATCTAAGTTTTCTGCTTTGGAAGCAGAAGTAAGAAACCTTGACGCTACAATTGCTGCTAAGGAAGCTGCAAGAAAGCTTGATAAGGTAGACGCACCTGCAGACAATAACGAAGCAGAAACAAGAAGTGCAGAGGAAATCGTTAGTGCATTCGTACGTGGTGAAGAATTACGTGCTGGTGAAATGACTACTACAACTGACGGTAATGTTATTCCTAATGAACTTTCTAAGGACATTGTTAAGCGTGTAAGCGAACTTTCTGGTATCTTCGGTAGAGTATCAAAAGTTAATTCTACTGGTACTTATACACAGATTAAAGAAGGACAGAAGATCGCAGCAGGTTGGACAGATGAATTAGCAGAAGTTACATCTAGTGAAGCAACTTTCCAGACTGTTGAAATCGGTCACTACAAACTTGGTGCACTTGCTAAGATTTCTTATGAATTAATCAACCAGGCTAACTTTGATATCGTAAACGAAGTTGAAGCTCAGACTGTTGATGCAATGGTAGAAAAGGTTGAAGATGGTATCATTAATGGTACTGGTGTTAAACAGCCTACTGGTCTTGTAAGTGGTGGTACTGCTTTCAATACAGCTTCTGCTGCAGCTATTACTGCTGATGAATTAATTAAGATAGCACACACATTAAAGGCACCTTTCCAAAGAAACGCTGCTTGGTTAATGAACAGAAATACACTTTGTGCTATTAGACTTTTAAAGGATGACTATGGACAGTACTTATTCCACGAAGCAGAATTAACTTCTGATTTTGCTGGTTATATCCTTGGAAAACCTGTTCTTTTATCTGAAAAGGTTGATGATTTCGTAGTATTCTACGGTGATTACGCTAGAGCTTACAAAGTAAATGCAAATCCAGCAATGACACTTCAGGTTCTTCGTGAAAAATATGCTACACAAGGTATGATTGGCGTTCTTTCATTCTTATTCATTGATGGTAAGCCAGTTAATGACGAAGCTTATGTAGTTGCTAAGCATTCTGCTTAATATTCTATATTGTGTGTGACTGACACCATAAAAATCAATCATTAATGGCTGTACAAATGTGCAGCCATTCTTTTTTAAACAAAAAAAATCTGCGTGTTCGCAGAAGATAAGGAGGCAGACAATGAAAATTAAATGTTTAATTCCATTTGCTTCGCTTCAAATATCAATGTCAAAAAATCAAATCGCAGATTTTGATAATGAAGAACTAGCTAAAGAATTTATACGTGCTGGTTTTATTGAAGAAGTAAAAGAAACAAAAACAGTTAAGACTACAAAAAAGCCTACAAAGAAAGTAGGTGAATAAAATGCGTATAAGTGAAATTTCTTTAAATGATGCAGTTGAATACTGCAGAATAGATGAACCAGATGAAAATGATGAATTAGAAATTGAAAATTTTATGCAATCAGCAAAATCATACATTAAAAATTATACTGGATTAAATGATAATGAATTAGATGATTTTGAAGATTTATCAATTGCCTATTTAATGATAATTGCTGACTTTTATGATAATCGTAATTTATATGCAGATTATAAAGCGACAACGCTAAACAAAGGCATTGAAACTATATTAAATTTGCATTGCCGTAATTTTGTGTAAGGCGGTGATTGTTATGAAAGTAATGGAAATAGGAAGACTAAATAAAAAAATTCAATTTTTAACGTATGAAGAAACAATAGATGAACTTGGACAAAATAAACAATCGTTTGTTGTAAAACGTAGATGTTGGGCTGACTTATATCCAGTACGAGGGCAGGAAAGATATGAAGCTATTAAAGCAAGGGGGAACCAGGCGAAGGTTGAACAAGTACAATACAAGTGCTATGTAAGATTTTTTGAAGGTCTAACATCATCAAATTTCTACCTAAAATATAAAGGTCGTCTATTTAGTCTTGATTCTGTGATAGATATAGATAATCAACATACATTCTATGAAATCTATTGTACAGAAGTAATTGATAAGAAGGTAAAAGCTAATGTCAATGACGCTTAAAGTTGAGGGGCTTGAAGAGTTACAAGATAGCTTTGAAAAGGTTATAAGACAATTTCCAGACGACGCGGGCGATGAACTTCGAAAACTTGGGTTACAAATTAAAAAAGATGCAATATCAAATACAAAAGCCAGAACGGCAAGTAATCCAAAACATAAACAGTCTTTATTAAGAAATTATGGTGTATCGCAAGTTAGGGGCACTTATTTAGATCAAGAAGTTGATATAACAACAAGTTCTCCTCATTTCCACTTAGTTGAAGATGGACACGAACAAGTAATGCCATATAAAATTATGGGTCATCCATATTCACGCGGTGGCGAACACGTAGGAAGGGTTCAGGGTTTTGATATGTTGAAAGATGCGATAGAAAAAAACGAAGATGAAATGCCTAAAAATATGGAAAAAATGGTAGATAAAATATTAAAGAAAAATGGGTTTTAATTATGATTAAATATACTGAATTAAAAAAGGGGTTAAATACCTATTTAAAAACATTGTACAGTCCAAGTGAATATTCATTTTATTCTGGTATTGAAGTGGTCGAAGGATATACACGACCTTCTTTTTTCACTTCATTAGAAGCAATCGATACAGAACTAAGTAATTTTTGTACATCAAAAAATAGTTTTGTATATTACATAGATTTTTTACAAGTTGAAACCAATGAATTTGAAATGTTATCAATACAAACAAAACTTGTAAGTAAATTTAGAAAGGGCTTTAGTATCGGCGATAGATATATTATGCCAAATGATGTTAAAGCCAGTATCGTAAAGGGTGAAAGAACTGTTTTAGAAGTAGCGGTAGATTTTACGTATTACGACGACATTATATATGATGACGACGACAAACCAGAAGACGCAGAACTAATGGAGTCGTTTGAATTAAATGAAAATACAACAAATTAATAGGAGGTTATATTACTATGGGAATGCCAAGTATAGTTATTAAATTTGCAGAAACAGCAGCAACTACAATTAAAAATGGCGACAGAGGAATAATCGCTATGATTTTAAAAGAAGCAACTGTACCTGCTAAAAATCCACAAACTTTTTATAATGTTGGCGACATTGATGAAAATAGTGGTTTATCTGCTGAAAACATCAAACAGATTAAATTAGCACTTATCGGATATCAGACAGCACCAAAAAAGGTAGTTGTTTATTTTGTTGCAGATGGTGAAACTGTTGATTATACACCAGCACTTAACGCACTTTCTGGAATTGCCTTCCAATATTTAGTAATTCCTACTGTCGAAACAGACGGTAAGACACAAGATATAGTATCTTGGATTAAAAATGAACGTGATAACAATAAACACAAAGTTAAAGCCGTTCTTCCAAATACTAACGCTGATAGTGAAGGTGTTATTAACTTCACAACTGCACAGGTTGTAGAAAATGATACAACTTATACAACAGAACAGTATTGTTCAAGAATTGCTGGTATCCTCGCAGGAACACCATTAACAATTTCTTCAACATATGCACCACTTGGTGAATTAACTGGCTGTTCAACACTTTCAAAAGACGAAATGGACGCAGCTGTTGACAACGGTAAGTTCTTCGTTTTCTGGGATGGTGAAAAAGTTAAGACTTCTAGAGCAGTAAATTCATTAGTAACAACTACTGCTGAAAAGAATACACAATTCCAAAAAATCAAAATTGTTGAAGTTATGGATAGTATCTATGATGATATTCGTGCAACTATTGAAGATAGTTATATTGGTAAGTATCCAAATACATACGATAACAAGTGTCTTTTAATTGCTGCACTTAATAATTATTTTGATAAATTAGTTTCAAGTTCCGTACTTGAAGGTTATTCAGTTGATTTAGATATTAATGCTATTCGTTCATATATAGCAACAAAAGGTATCGATCCAAATGAATTAACAGAACAAGAAATCCGTGAAGCTAATACAGGTTCTACTGTATTCTTAAAAGCAACAATGTCAATTGTTGACGCATTAGAAGATGTTGAAATGAATATTACAATTTAATAGGAGGTATTAATAATGAAGCAATATGATAGTAATAGAGTAATCAATGGTACTTTCGGTGAATTGTGGATTGATGGTCAGCAAATGGCACAAACTACAAAGCTTGAAGCAAAAATTGAAATGGATTACGAAGACGTAAACAAATCTGGCTCATTAGCAACTTACAAAAAGATGACATCATATTCTGGTTCTGGTTCTATTACACTTAACCACGTATCTAGTTATTTTGTTGATAAGTTAAGCGAAAACACTAAAGCTGGAAAGATGACTGTTTGCACAATTATTTCAAAATTACAAGACCCAGATGCTTTCGGTTGTGAAAGAATTCAGTTAAGTGGTGTTGTATTTGATGATATTACATTAGCAAACTGGGAAGCTAAATCAATTGGTGAGGAAGAAGTTCCATTTACATTCACTGATTGGAAAGTATTAGATAAGATAGCAGATAATTAATTATTAATAAGAAGGCTATACAGAAGTTTTGTGTAGCCTTTATTTTTTTAACTTTAAGGAGGCAAATATGAACTTAGTAGATGAATTATTAAAATGTGATAGTAAAAAGGCAGACGAAAGACAGACAAAGGTACTTAAATCTAAAAGATTAGCAACAATTTTAGGTGTAGATAAACCTGTTGATATTACAATAAAGGAATTACCACCAAAAAGATTAAATGAAATGATGGCTTTACAGATTGATAAAAAAGGCGGAATTATCACATCAAAAATGTACGACGTAAATTTATTGGTTGCTACAGAATCTGTTGTTGATCCTGAATTAAGAAATGCTGATTTATTAGAACACTTTGGTTGTGCAACACCAAAGGATTTAGCAGAAAAATTATTCGGTTCAGAAATTAATAAAATATCTGCAGAAGTTATTGCAATGGGTGGTTTAAACAATGAAGAAGAAAACGAGGAAGAAATAAAAAACTAATTGAAACGGACGGCAACGTACAAGCTATGTACTTGTTGTACCGTTTTCATCATTGGGAACCGTCTAAATATCACAATATGGAATACGGTGAACAATTAATAACGCGTGCATTTCTTCATTACGAAATTGAACAACGCAATAAAGAAGCGGAGCAATTAAGTAAACATTAAGGGGGATAATAATGGCAAAATTTGTAGATGTTACCCTTAGACTAATAGATGAAATGACTGGCCCATTAAAAACTGCTACCGCCACACTTGCGGCACAATCAGCACAAATCTCAAAAATGGGCCGTAATATACAAAGAACTGGCCGTGCTATATCATCGGCTGGTGCTTCTATGACTGCGGCAATTACATTACCAGCAGCTGCATTAGGCACAGCTGCAGTAAAAAACTATGCTTCGTTTGATGCAAATATGACGCTTGTAAATTCTACAATGGCAAATACTGAAAAACAAGCAAAAGATTTAACGGCTGCAATTAGAAAAGCTGCTTCAAATTCTACTTACAGTATGGAAGAAGCTGGACAAGCTACTTTATCTTTCGCACGTGCAGGCTTGAACGCGGCAGAAGCTGCACAAGCTATTACACCTGCTATGAATGCGGCAGCTGGTGAAGGCGGAGATCTTAATACAGTTGCAAACGGATTAGTATCAACAATCCGTGGTTTTGGCGGAACATTCGACCAGACAACAAGATACGCCGATGTATTTGCGGCTGCTTGTAACAATTCACAGTTAGACATAAATAGTTTATCAGAAGCGATGTCTATTGCAGCACCAATTTTCCACGCTGCTGGATATGAAATTGAAGACGCTTCATTATATATGGGCATTATGGCTAATAACGGTATAGAAGCAAGTGTTGCAGCCAATTCATTAAAAACTGGTTTTGCAAAATTGGTTTCACCAGCAAAAGAAGGCCAAGTATGGCTTGACAGATTAGGCGTTAGCATAACAAATGCTGATGGCTCAATGAAAGATAGTTTAACAGTTCAAAAGGATTTACATAATGCATTTGCTACATTAAGTGAAAGCGAACAAATGGCAGCTGCTTCGGCTATATTTGGTAAAAACCAGATGGCACCTTGGTTAGCATTAATAAATACTGGAACTGATGATGTAAATAAATTAAATAGTGCAATAGCTGGTTCAAACGGATTAGCACAAAAAATGGCTGACGATATGATGGGCGGTTTTGCTGGTTCATTAAAACGTTTATCGTCTTCTTGGGATGTATTCTTAAATACGCTAGGCGAAAAATTAGCACCTTATATCGGTAAGGTTGTGAATGTATTACAAAAAGCAACTGACGCTTTAAATGGAATGAGTGACGAACAGTTTGACGCATTAATTAAGATTGTTGCTGGTTTCGCAGCATTAGGCCCAGCCTTAGTGGTAATCGGTAAAGTAACAACTGGAATAGGAACTATGGTTTCTGCTGTTGGTAAAATTGGTAAAGCTATGAAAGGTGTAAGCTCAATCGGTGGTTTCCTTGCTAAATTAGTAGGTCCTGGCGGTTGGATTGCATTAATTATAGCAGCAGTTGTTTTAATCGGTGTTATGGTTTGGAAGAATTGGGATAAAATTAAACCAATCTTCGAACAAGTTAAAACAGCAATTCAGCCAATCATAGAAACAATAAAAGAAGTTGCAATGTCAATATTTACTTCATTACAACCAGCATTTGAAAAAATAGGAAATATAATAAGTCAAAATATTGGCCCAATAACAGAACAATTTAAAGCATTACTTAATTCATTTGTGCCAGTGTTCCAAATAATAGCACAAGGCGTAGCTGATTTAATTACTGTATTAGGCCCAGTTGTTTCTTATTTACTTCAACAGTTAGGCCCAGCAATATCAGCAATCATTAACTTAATACTTTTAGTTGTACAAAATGTTCTTGAACAATTATTACCATTAGTACAGCCTATAATGCAGGTATTAACTGGATTGATTGAATTTATTACTGGTGTATTTACTGGCGATTGGCAAGCTGCTTGGCAAGGTATTGTAGACATATTTAGCGGTATATTTAACGGAATTAAATCTATTTGTAAGAGTGTAATAAATAGTATTATAAAATCAATAAATGGCGTTTTAAAGGGCATAAACGGAATATCAATACCTGATTGGGTTCCTGGTGTTGGTGGTGCTTCTTTAAAGATTCCATTAATACCACAATTAGCAAAAGGTACTGACAATTGGGCTGGTGGTGTCGCACAAATCAGTGAACGTGGCGGCGAAATCGTTGATTTACCAAGTGGATCACGTGTATACCCACACGATGAAACTGTTAAAATGGCATACCAAGATGGTGCAAACACTGGAAAGACAGTTAACGTATCTATTCCAAAAATTGCAGATACTATCGTTGTTCGTGAAGACGCTGATATTGATAAAATAGTAAATAAATTAGCAAAACAATTAACAGAAGCTGCTGCTTCATTAGGTTCTGCTTCGTTAAATAGTGCTGGAAAAGCAACACCAACGTTAGCAGCTGCGAATACAATGTAGGAGGTATAAAATGGGCGTAAAATTAATTTTTAATAATGATACACTTTTATTGCCTGTAAGTCCTTCATCTTATGAAGTTTCAAATAGTAATAACAATACTAAAATAAACATAAATGCAGTTGGTGATATAAATTTATTAGGTAAGAGAGGCTTATATTCAATAAGCCTTTCTTCTTTTTTCCCAAATCAAAATTATTATTTTTGTGAAACTAGTAACTTATTAACACCTAATGCATATGTAAATAAGATAAAAGGCTGGTTTGAAAATAATAATATTTTACAATTGATAATTGAAGATATTAATTTAAATATGCAGTGCAGTATAAGTGACTTTACGTATACAAAACAAGATGAAACTGGTGATATTTATTTTACAATTTCGCTTGTAGAATATAGAAAAGTTGTTCAAACATTAACGTCTATTGTGTTAGGTGTAAGCCGTATTAATAACGCAAACACAAGCACAAGACAAACTACATCACAAACTTATGTTGTTAAAAAAGGCGATTGTCTTTCAACGATAGCAAAAAGATTAACTGGCAATTCTGCTAATTGGCGTGCTATATATAGCGATAATAAAGGCGTGGTTGGTGGAAATCCTAACTTAATATATCCTGGTCAAACATTGACGATACGTGCAAGCTATTAGGGGGTGTATTATGGCTGATATAAAATTAATTTGTGGTAATTATGAAATTCAATTTGAGAGTGCTACTTGGTCAGGCACAGATACACAAGTTTGTAGACAATTACAATTCAGTGTTCCATATAATCCATATGACCCAAACTATAAAGATGTAAAAGTTAAATTAGGCGATCTATGTGCCTTATACGAAGGAAATAAACAATTATTTGTTGGTACAATAACTTCAAGTGAACAAAAATCAGAGATTGGGCCTTTATCGTTCACCGCGAAAGACTATATGGTGCACTTATTGCGTTCTAATGGTACATTTAATTTTAAAAATACAACAGCGGAAGCAATAACAAGAAAAGTTTGTCAAGAAATTGGAATATCAACTTCTAATATTGCAGAAACAAGAATAAATATCGCTTCAATGCTTGTGCAAAATACTAGTTATTATGACATTATTTTAAAAGCTTACACGAAAGCATATGAAGCGAACGGAATTAAATATATGCCTACAATGCAAGGCCCTAATTTAAGTATTATTGAAAAAGGGCAGCATTGTGGATACGAACTAAATACAAAAAATGATATTTCATCATCTTCATTCACACAAAACGTAGATAATATGGTAAATAAAGTTGTTATATATAATGAAGGCGGCGAAGTTGTTGGAGTTGTTTCTAATGACAGTGATATTAATTCATTTGGTATTTATCAACAAGTATATGATGAAGAAGAAGGTGTAAATGCAAAATCTGCAGCGACAAAAATGTTAGTTGGAATAACACGTAATGCGTCGCTTGAAGCAATTGGCAATACAGCTTGTGTTTCTGGAAAATCAATAAGCATAAACGATAATGAAGCTGGTTTAACTGGAATATTTTGGATTACAAGTGATAGCCATAGTTTTTCAAATGGCGTACATACAATGTCGCTTACACTAAGTTTTAATAACACTATGGAAACATCAGAATATGAAGAAAAGGGGTGATAATTATGACGGATATAGAACAGATAATAAATTGTATGCGTGAACAAGGTGCCGTTAATAATTTACCTCCATTACAAATAGGAACTATGACAGGCCCATATTCGTGCCGTGTTGGTGATTTAAATCTTGGTGCTGATGATTTATATTTTGCAGAACACTTACTATATAATATTTGCCGCGAGGTAATTGTAGAAGAACAAACAAAATATACTGAAAATTATACAGTTAGCATAAGCATACCAGATGGCGGCGGAACCGATACAGACACACATAGACATCAATATAATTCTGTTATTAAAGATAAAAGTAAATACTTGTCGCCATTAAAAAGCGGTGATTTAGTATTAGTTTTACCATATAGTGACAGTAGATATATTGTGATAGAAAAATTAATAAGTTCAAGGGAGGTACAAGAATAATGTTTCCTTATGATTTGGACGTTGATACTATAGATAATGTAATTAAAAAAGAAGATAAACCAGCAGATTATGAAGTTATTTTTCAAACAGATGAACAAACTGGACAAACTACTGGCACATTAACTGGGAATAAAATAACAGGAATTCCAGCGATAAAACAATGGATTTTTATAGCATTACAAGTCGCACGTTATAGATTTCCACAATATTCCTGGGATTATGGTAATGAATTACAAACATTAGTTGGTAAGCAAAATTTAAAAGAAGTTTCTATTAAAGCAGAGGCATTCGTTAAAGAATGTCTTTTTGTTTACCCTTTTATAACTGCAATAGAAGATTTTGAATGCGAACAAGGTCAAGATTTTATTAAGTGTTATTTTACGGTGCAAACTACATACGGCACTATAAAAGACATGAATGTATATATATAGGAGGTAGTTTGAATGTTCGAAGATAAAACATATGACAATATTATGAACGATATGTTGGCTGATATTGATTTGGATGTTCGTAAAGATGAAGGTTCTTTAATTTTTAACAGTTTATCAAAACAAGCATTGCAGCTAGAACAGGCATATATTAATTTATCTTATTTATATGACCAGATATTAGCTACAACAATGAATAAAGAAAATTTGATAATGTATGGCGAAGAACGCGGAATTATTTACAAAGACGGTACACCTTGCTATCTTGAGTGCAATATTTTCAAGAAAACAAGTGAAGAGCCCATTGAAATAACAGTTGGTATGAAGTTTTATTCTGGCAATTATACATACGAAATATCACAAATATTAGATGTTAGCGGTGTATATGAAATAAAATGTACAGAACCTGGAAATATTCCTACACAAATTGGCCGCAATATTTATCCAGTGGATTTTGTAAACAATTTCGGTTATGGAATAATCACAGCTTTAAGGGTGGCTGGACGTGATGACGAAAAAATAGAAGATTATAGAAAGCGTGTTGTCGAAAGCTTTAACCCACGCGGATTTGCTGGTAATAAACGTGCATATATAGATAAAATCAATGAATATGAAGGTATTGGCGGCTGTAAAGTAAAACGTAGAAACCCAGAAACTGGGCTTATTGATATTACAGTCCAAGGTTCTAACTTTGACCTAGTACCACAAACATTAATAGATAAGATCCAACAAGATGTTGATCCAGCTAGAGATGGCGAGGGTGATGGCTGGTGTCCTATCTGTCATCGTGTGAATATTCAAAGTGTTGCATTTGGATATATTGGTGTGTTTGCTACGATAAAATGCCAAGACGGATACACATTAGATAGTACTATGGCAGCTAACTTAAAAGCAGAAATAAATAATTATTTTTACGATGTAAATAAAGAATGGGCAAATAAAAATACGTTATTAGTTACCCCAGCCACATTGTTCACTTATATGCAAAGGGTTGAAGGCGTAGAAAGTATTTTACTAGAAAACACTTCTGGTGAAAATATTTCATATGTTATTTACAAAGATGCCGCAGGTGTAAAACATAGAAGCCAAGTTGCTATTACAATCCCTTCTAATGCGATAGCTGTATTTAATCCTACATCAGAATATGAGTCAGCATTCGTTCAGGCATTATAAAGGAGGTAATTAAATGAATTCTAATACTTATGACAAAATAATGGAAGATTATTTAAATTATCTACAAGATTATTATGATGGGGCGTTTACTTTTAATGCCCCTGATATTATTAGATTTATCAAAGATATCGCCAATATTTATGATGTCAACGATGACACTTACGCAGAATATAAGCAATGTGAAAAACAATTTGACGTTGATAGATTTATTGATTTAATGTCTGTTGATATGGTTGAAAAATATGAAAAAATGATGAATTTAGTTGTGCTTCCTACAATGACGATTGAACAAAGAAAGCAGCAAATCAAAGATCATATAATCGATGAATTGTATTATTCATATAATATTTTCGTTAAACACATCAATAGAATGTTAGGCACGACTAACCAAGATAATAGGCCTTATCAGGAACTTCGCGACAGTTTGGGATACTATACATTTTTAGCTGATACTGACGCAGAAACAGCAACTTTAAGACTTGGATTAGAACGAAAAGAATGGGCAAAAATAGTTTTTGATTATACTGAAAACATAATCCCATACAATATGATTTTGACAATGTACATTGATTATAACCGTTGGGGTGGTGATGACCCACGTCATAGAATTAAATGGTTTTCTATTGGCGATTTAGAAGCAAAAGAAATAACTTACAAAAATATGTATGATGAACCTTTATATTTAAAATATATGCTTAATGAAGTAAATCATGAATAAGGAGGACAAATATGAAACACACACAAATATACAATTTCAATCAACCAGAGATGGACGATAAAGTTTCATTAGCGTCTATACAAGATAATATAGACAAAGTTGACTCCGCAATTAAAGAAAGTAACGATACAAATGACGCAATTGAATATGAAGATTACGCCAAAACTGCTGATTTTGATGCAGATATAGAAGACATTGAAGAATTTAAACGTGTTGTAAACACAGAAGGCTTCTATCTAGACAAGGATTTATGGAATACATTAGATTATCCACGTGCCGACAAGCACGGTCTTTTAACTTCGCACGCCGCAAACATATTAAAAGAAAAATTAGATAGTGTAAAAGCGTTAAAATTTGACCTTGATACAGAATTAAAAGCTGTAAATAATGGTCTTGCGAATACAACAATTAAAGATAATATCATTACACAACCTATTGATTTTTCTAATCATACTGCTACAACTTATGGAAATACGTGTATTATTTTTCCTAAAGCATATGGATTAAATTCATATTGGGTTGAAGGAACCAGCAGAATAGAAAGAATAATTGGCACAAAGCAAATAACTGCAGTAGATAATTTACGCAACATAAAATACTTTGTAAGTAATGCCAATTCTGGCTATATGTCTGGAACTGTTGGGTTTGAACCAACAATGACTTTTCCTTTACTTTTACAGTGTGCTAAATATCCACACGAACCAGGTTTACGCTTAATGGTTAGAGAAGATAATAATGGTTTTATTAGAACAAATGGTAAAAAGACATTATATAGAAATTTAGGTGTAAATAATGTATTAACTAATGCAACTGTTTTTTATATAAGTAATACGATAACAACATTAAAAAACGATTGGAACAAAAATACCAATATAGACACCATATACATAAGTAATTCAATTACAACTTTTGAAAGTAATTGTTTTGATGGTATTTCAACAATATATTATGTTGGCACTAAAAGCGAATTAATGCATAATAATGCGTTTATGGCGGCTTGTTCAGCACAAGGCGTTGACTTTATGACTATTTATAATAATAACGTTGTAGCAAGCGGCCCAGCTGGTGGCTTTGGTGCATATGACGCTTCAACAACACTATTAATTACCTGGAATGATCTTACGGCATCAGGATTTGATATGAATGAAGCGTATGAAGATTTAAACACCTGGACAATGAAATGCCTTATGACATTTGGTTCAGATGATTATATATATTACAACAATGACACAACAAATCAAATAGTTGCAATGAGTGTAAATTATAAGACACCAAAAAGCAGTATTACTGTAAATGTAAATGGAAATATTAGTGGTTGTGCACAAGATAAAAAGAACAATTGCTGGTATATGGTAGTAAATAATAAAGTTTTCTACACAACTAACGGAAGTGATTTCGTACAAGTTGTTGCTAGTGGTTTTACAAATTCAAATATTGATAATGTAATTTCGTGCAATGGTAAAATTTACGCCGTATCTGGCACTAATATTTTCATTATAAATAACGATAATTATTCATTTTCATTGGAAAACAGTCATAATATTAATGTAGGATTTACAATTCAATCACTTTTAACGAATGACATACACGTTTTTATTGTTGGCAATACTACAAATTCAAATGTTTCATATTATGAAATAGATGAAGCAAATAATATAGTCCAAAATACTGTATCAACTTCGCACCACGGTTCTGGTCCAGAAGTTCCAATAAGAACTGCAGATAGTAATTTTATTGCTTTTATAAATGGCGGCTTAATTATTATTACAGATAATTTTTGGATTATTACAAATTCACAAAAACAGTCAATTAATTCATATTTAAAAGTGCTTGGGGTAAATTCACCAAACGAATAGGAGGCAACAATGATAAAAAGTGAAGTAATTAAATTAGATTTGCCAGAAGAAAATGACTTATGGTCAATTGAACACTATTCTAATAACTACCAAACTTTTGAAGATTGGATACACGGAATATTAACAAAATTACAAGAAATTGATGAATGGGCTGTATCACAAACGGAATTTGAAAAAATGGAACGTGTAATATACGACTTAATAAATTCATCAATGGTGTCTCTAGAATTTCAAGACAATAGCGAAATGGTATCATCTGCGTGGGCTGGTGTTTTATTAGACGCTATTATTAGTACTTGTTATAACAAAGTTGCGTACACAAGTATTAGGAAGGATATAGAATTAACAAGCGGTTCTTCTATATATAATTTATTTAGAAACGAAATAAATAGGAGGAACTTATAATGGGAAATACTGAAAATTTTAATTTTTATAAACCAGAACAAACCGACCCATATAATGTGGTCGGTTATGGTTTTGGTCCAGACGACACATTTGAAAATTTGATTTTATCCGCATTAAAAGATGATAGTGTAAATGTTTTAACTAAACAACATTACGCGGAAGTTTTGGGAAACTTCGCACAAAAAATTAATTTATTAGATAATTGTTTAGACAAAACAAGAATTACAAATGTTATTAGCGATAGTGATACAACACACGCAATTAATTCGCAAAAAATATATCAATTAAAAGGCGAAACTGAAGGCGTTGAAAAAGATTTAAATGGAAATGAGTCAATCGATGACAAAATTTTTATTAAGCTAACAGAAGACATAACAAATAATACAAATGACGTATTTAAGTTAAACTGTAACGGCCTTGACTATTACTTTTATTCTAATTCATCTGGCGAAATATTTTACAAAGACAAATTAAATAATGGAAGTGACGTATTCACTGACAGAATATTATTTAAAGGCAAAAATATAGTAAAGTATTTTTCAGAATTTTACGGCCAGGAAATGTATTACAGTGTTTATGATAATAAGGTATATGTAGCAGATGACGTTTTTAGCGAACAAGTGACTATGTTAGACGCAAACGGCACTTCAAATCACTTTATTAAAGAAGTGAATGGTGCATTATTCTTATTAAAAACCGATTCTTCTGGATTACACGACATTGAATATTCAACAGACGGACACACATTTAGAACGTTAAATCTACCAAGTGTGTTTGATGTTGATGATGCTAATGTATTTTATGTACGCGAAATAATGGCGTTTTTCATATCAAATGATGATGGATATTATGTAAAATTATCAAATGGAATGGCTACACAAACATTAGTAAACAGTAGTATTACGATTGGTAATGGCACGGCAACACGTGAAACAAAATTATTTTATAATGGAAAAAATATTTATTCAATAGCAACATATAACGGCGACAAGGTTTTAGTAAAACATGATTTTGTAAACGACGTTAATGAAGTTGATTGTATTTTACCATTTAACACCACAGCAAATTTCACTGAATGCGGTGGCGGGATTTTTTATCTTAAAGAAAAGGACTTTTATGTTTATTGTCCAACAATAAAAACATTTAAGAAAATATATTATTTTACGCAAAACAACGCTTCAAGTAAAATCGAGAGTAATGAAAACGGTATAAGTTTCAATAAGTTAAACAATAGCCCAGCAGTAAAGTATTATCTCTGGAAAGAAAATGTTTATTCACTCCGTGATTTAATAGAACAATTTGGCGACAGCGTAGTAGAACACTAGGGGGTATTTAATTATGGACGTTTTAACACAGTATTCTTTTTGGCAGTTGGTAGCTATTGTAGTAGCAATATCAGCAGCAGCAAAGGCAATTTATGATTTTATTTTTTGGATATTAGATAAATTCGATGTTTATCATAGTCAAAGAAGCAAACAAGAAAGACTTGAAGAGCAAATTAAAGAAAACACAGAAAAGACTGAAGACATTATTAAATATTTAGATAACAACGAAAATAAAATGAATAAATATTTTGATATTGAAAAAATAATGATACGACACACGTTGATTTCTAGCTGTGAAGAATATATTACAAGGGGTTGGCTATATACATACGAATTACAAGCGTGTTTAGACTTGTATGAAGTATATAAAGATTTAGGCGGTAATTCATACTGTACAACAATGATAGATAAAATAAAGGAATTACCAATCCATCAAGAACCTTAATAGGAGGTAGAAAATGAAAGCATATCAAGTAAAAAATAATGCGTTAAAACTTGTTGGCGAAGCGTCAACAAAATATGGAACTGGCAAGATTTATACAGAAAAGGACTTTAAAAATGAAGTTCTTTCTAACTGTTATGGATACGCACTTGTCCAGGAATTAAAGAAAAAAATTGGAAAGAAAAGTTTTAATGAAATAGCGTTTATCAATTATGCATTAGGTACTACATATAGTAGTGTAAAAGATGTAAAAGTATCAAAAATTGATTTTTCAGATATAAAGGTTGGTTGCGGTGTTTCTTATAATGGCTGCATCGGTATTTTTGTTGGCGATGATGAAGCTGTATTTGCACAAGGCGTATATAATGGCATAAGAAAAGTCAAAATAAAAGAATGTGACGCATTTACTTTTGATGATGTTGATTATACGGTACAGAAAAAGAAAACTAAAAAGTATTCAACAGAAGAAATTGAAGAATTTTTAAAAAATGAAGGTTAATTAGATCCCGTCGTACGACGGGATTTTTTTTAATTGCTTAAAATCATTTGTAGAGTTATTATTGATGTACCAATATGAGAAAGGTGGTGCATTAAATGAAGAATGCAAATGGAACTGGTTCAATATCAAAACTTAATAGAAAGAACCTGCGTAAACCGTATATGGTTCGCATAACACAGAATGGGAAGCGTACAACGCTTGGTTATTATTCTACGCAAAAAGAAGCACAAGAAGCACTCGCGTTATATAATGCAGGTAATACGAAGAATAATTTAGATTATAAAAATCTTACTTTTTCCCAAGCCTGGCAGATGTTTCTTGACGACAAAAACACCAATAATTTAAGTGATAGTACGTTACGTGGCTATAATTTTGGTTATGCACTTATAAATAATAGTGTTCGCAATAAAAAAGTTATGGAAATTACATTGCACGATTTACAACAAAACTGTAATGAATTGGCCAATAATGGCAAAGGATATCACACACTTCGGAAATTTCGTTCCATCTGTTCTATGGTGTATGAATATCTAAATAAAAATAATATTACTAATGTAAACCCTACACAATATCTTGATATTGGGAAAAGTCCACGCAAAGGCGAAGCATTAGTTTTTACTGATGATGAAATTGATAAACTATGGATTGCATATAATAAGGAAGGAACACAGAAAACCAAAGAAGCGTTAATGATAATTTTAATGCTTATGTATAATGGTTGTCGTATAAGTGAATTTCTGAATTTAAAAAGTGAAGATGTACATATAAAAGAAAGATATATTGAAATAAAAAATGCTAAGACGGAAGCAGGCGATCGAAAAATTCCTATTCACGAAGGAATGGTTAATTTCTATGAATATTTTTTGAATTATGAAAATCAATTTTTGATAACTTTTGATAAATATGAAGGCAATGGCGAACATAAAAGAAGAAAATATACATATGCAAATTTTCGCGACAGTTATTGGGATCAAATTATAGATTTACTTAATTTAAATGAAAATCTTACGCCACATAATTGCAGAAAAACATTTTCAACTTTACTTAAACGTTATGGCGTGGATATGACTTATCAAAAATTAATTTTGGGTCATACTGGTGCATTAACACTTACAGAAAAGACTTATACTTATGTAGATATAAAACAATTAGTAGAAGCAGTAAATAAAATACCTATAAAGCCATATTAAAATGTTGGTATATTTGTTGGTACATTTATATTTTAATCCATTGCAAATACTGAAAAAAATATTTTCAAAGAGATAATACAAATCAAAAAATCAATTTTTTACAAATCATCGCAACCCCAGAAGTATCAAGGCTTCTGGGGTTTTTCTTTTTCAATTTTCTACAACAAAATCTTAAAATAATCCATTTAAAACTACATTTTTGGTACACTATCGGCTCACTATTGGTTTAAATCTTTCATATTAAAAATATGGGAGGTATTTTTTTATGCATATTATTGAAGACACAAGACAAAAAATAGGTAAACACGATTTAAAAAATAAACAAATGGAAGATATGGAAAATAACATTGTGCGTTGTAAATTGCCAGTTGGTGATTATGCACCGTTCCCACCAATTTCGATAGACACAAAACAAGACTTAAACGAATTATATACGGATGTAGTAAGTCAACACGTTAGATTTAGAAATGAATGTATTTTAGCACAGGAGAACGATTGTAAATTAATAATTTTAATTGAAGACGATGATGTACATTCACTTGAAGAAGTAAAAGACTGGAAATCAAAGATCCGCGGCACAGCTGTCTTCGGCGACAGATTATATAAAACACTTTGCACAATGAATAAAAAATATGGCGTAGTATTTGAATTCTGCGATAAAAATGAAACTGGAAAACGAATAATTGAAATTTTATCAAAAAAAGCTATATAGAGAAAATCCGTCGTACGACGGACTGTCATATTAATAATGTAAGTTAAATAAATAAATAAATTATTAGGAGGATTTGATTATGATTACATTAACAAAAGAAATGGCAGACAAAATTTTTAACAACGGTGATATGAAGGCAAAAGATGTTTATTTTGGAGCATTCGGTTATTCGTTTCATAAATTCACAAAATTCGTTGACGAACAGAATGACACAAATGTGATAATCGAAACAATTACCAACGTCAAAAATGGCAAAGAAACAAATAATTATTATAGCGACGATTTATCAAACGAAGCAGGAATTATGTTTTCATTAAAAGAACAGATGAAAAGGGACCCAGAAGGCTGGTGTTATCTATCTGGCGATGGTAGCTATACAAAAATAAAATAAGAAAAGGAGAATGAAATGTTCAGCAAACACGCTTACGAAAATGCTTTATTGCACAAAGATTATTATGAAGAAACTTTTGAACGTCTAAAAGGTGCAATAAATGAAGAAACAAAAAAGATGTTTTTAGAAAAGATTGATTATTGGGATAAAGAAATAGAAAAACAAGAAAAGGAGTTAATGAATGGAACAACTTAAATCTCTAGTGAATATGTTAAATAAATATGCTGAATTATATGTTGAAAAACATAAAGATGACCAGGAAATTAAAACACTAGGAAAAGAATTATCAATCCGATGTGTTCGCAGAATGTATTATTTCTATTTAAAAATGGCTGATAAATACGACGATAATCAGACATATTCAGAACAAGAATTAAAAGATTTAGCGATTGATGCGGTTGATTATTTTTATGAATCAAATATTAACCCATTAAAATATTTTTCATAATTTGTCAAAAACGATCATATTAAATATACAAAGTAAAACAAGAAAAAAGGAGAAACGATATGGTATATAAAATTTGTTACAGAACAAGCAAACAAACAGTCAATAGAAAATTATCTGGTTATAAGACAGAAACACATAAATCTTGTACTTGTACAATTCCAGAAGCATTCCTTGACCGTATAGGTGTGTCAAAAGATAACAGATTAGTTGATGTATCTATTAAAGACGACACGATTATTATAACTAAGGTTGAGGAGGACTAATTTTAATGGCTGACAAAATGATAATACCAGAGGGATATTTTTGCACAAACGTAGATGGGTTAGGAAATTTTTACGGTCAAAAAGGAATTCACGTAGATAAAGTTTCAAAGGTTATTTCACAGAAAGATAAAACGATTTGTGGATTATTCGTTGTGAGTGCCATACTTCGTGATGAATTAAATAACTGCGAATATATTGAATTTAAATATTTAAAAAGCGGTAAAGCGTATAAAGAAGTATTTAAGGGCGACCAATTTGGTGAAGCAAGCTGTATTTCAACATTAACGGCTGCTGGTTTTCCTATTATCAATAAAACATTATTTTATCAAGTTGTTCAATCAGTTAAACTTGCAATTAGTGTTTTTGAAGATGTTAATAGTAAGTCCGTTGAAACTGATAAAAATTTTATTGTTAGACACGGAAATGTGTACATTAAATATGGATATCAGCCAACAAGTCACGGTTATGATTTAACACACTTTGTTGATAAAAGCGAAATAATTAGATACGGAAACCAGGATAGTGTTGACCTTCCATTATTTGAAAAGGCGGGAACATTAGAAGGACAAAAAGAAGATATTAAAATAATCGCAAGATATTTTAGACCAAAACACATTTTACAGTCCGCTTTAGCTATTATGTGTATGCCAGTTGTGCTTCCACACATCGGACAGTTGGAAAATCCAGTTTATTGTATTGCTGGACCTTCATCAATTGGTAAGCAGTTTTTATCTGCAATTCAGTCTAGTATTTGGGGCTGTTCAAAAATAAGATCTGGCGGAATAATGCGTGGCGATGATACAGATGCAGCTTGGACGCAGATATTAAACAGATTAAATTCATTGCCAATTATTAACCCAGAAATGCAAGATATAATTAATAAGTTTAGTGCTAAATACATTGCCGATATGTTATATATGTTTACAAAAGGAACATTTGGCGAACGTGCAAAAGGTAATGAAAATGCATTACGTGGCGACAATAGAACTTGGCGAAATGTTTGGTGCTTTTATTGTGAAGCTAATCAGTTCCAAAAAATAACTGGTGGTGCAAACTACCGATATATAATGTTAGATTCTGGATTGGTTGATGGTGAAACATTTATGCAAGGCGAAGGCATTGTAATTGATGATTTCAGAGTGAACACAGAAACAAATTACGGTTATATTGGCCCTTACTTTACAGATAAATTTATTGAGTATTCTAAGACACACAATGTTTACAATGAATGGAATAAAATTAAAGAAGAATGTAAAAAATATTTATCAAATGTGAAAAAAGCAAATTCTATTGGCTTGTTACTATACACATATAATCTAATGATTGACTTTGGTGCATTACCACAAGAATTAGGAAAATTAGAAGTTGAAGAATATTGTAAATTAATAAATGAAGACAATGTTAACCGCGACCCATTTAATGAAGTTTTTGGATATTGGGTGTCAAACCTTTTAAAAGATCCTTCTATGCGTAGAATTGATGAAGTTATCAATGAAGACGAATATAGAGCATTCGCAAAGACAACTAAGGAAGTTCGTGGAAGATATGAAATTAAAGACAATAGATTAACCGTATATATTCCAGAAGATAAATTAATACAGCAGTTAGATAATATTGCAAATGATTTAAAAATTGATGGTTTTGCGTTAAATAAAAAGACATTAGCTAAAATAGGTATTTTGCAAAAGAACACAGAAGGCAAATATACACACAAGAAGAGAGATATCACAAGGGTCTACACGAAAGAAAGGGGATACGAAAAAGTTCTTATTCTTTCTATTCCATATGAAAATGATGTAGAGCCAAAAATTACAGATTTAAATATTAAGGATATAATCTAATCCCGTCGTACGACGGGATTTTTTCTTATCTTTCCAGTAATAACAGTCATATTACTTATGAATAAAAAAAATAAAAGGAGTAATATGGTGGAAGATAAAGACTTGATAATAATGTACTTAAACGGCGACGAAAACGCCTTTAATGAACTATATAAAAGATATTTACCATATAGACATTCATTAGCATATAAGTATAAAAACAGCATTCAAAATTATGATTTAGATGATATTCTTGCGGAATTAGACATAGCATTTTTACAGGCAATTACAAAGTTTGACACAACGCGAGAAGATGTTTCATTTTTTACTTTTCTAGGGTGTGTAAGCACAAATTACATAAACCAAATTTATAGCCGCGAAAAAAAGAAGATTAAAACAATAGATATTTCGAAATATCAAGAAGAAAATCAAAACGATATAGATTTAATTGTTGATGAAGACGACAAGATATTAAAAATCGAAAATTCATTAGACCAAGAAATTTTAAAATTAAAAATAATAAATTTTTTATATTCTAAAAACATAAAAGAAATAAACATAAATTTATTCGTTGATTTCTATTTTAACGGCTACAATCAAAAACAATTATCTGCAAAATATAATTTAAAAGTTGGCAATATTGCTGATAGATTAGCACGTGTAAAAAACACAATTAGAAAGGAAACAGATTATGACTTACGAGGATAAAATCGAATATTTAAATAGATATAAAAATACAGTATCAAAAATTGATTTTTTAAGTGAAAAAATTGATTTACTAAAAAGTAAAGTTTCAAGTGTTGGCAGTCCAACATTAAGTGATATGCCAAAGGGTGGCGGTCATTTAACCACTGATGATATTGTGTGCGAATTTGTTGAACTAGAAGAGATATTAGCTTTGACAATACAATTAGCACAAAACTACAAAAAGCAAATAATTGCGACGATAAATGAAATTGATAATACCAAGACAAAAAACATTTTATTAAATTATTTTATAGATAATAAAAGTTTCAAGGATATAGCAATTTTATACGATTGTACAACACAAACAATACGAAATAAATATAAAGACGGAATTGAAAAAATTGAGATTTAACACGATATTTTTTATCTAATGACAGTATAATATAAGTGTAAGATATTTCTTTTTTATTAAACAACCTTTCTTTATTTGCGGAGCTTGCAGAAATGCGGCTCCATTTTTATTTGTTAGTATATTTTATTCAAAAGGAGGTACAAAAAATGAATTTTATTATTGAAAACTGGTATTTAATTTTTACTGCTATAGTTTGTGGTTTTCTTGCTGGTGTGGGTGTGTATGTGTTTGTTAATTATCCTACATCAACAAAAATGGAAAAGGTAAAAGAATGGCTTTTATTTGCAGTAGAAAAGGCAGAAGAAGAATTTGGTTCATCAACGGGACAGCTTAAACTTCGTTATGTTTACAATCTATTTATTACAAGATTTCCAGGTTTATCTAAATTAATATCTTTTGAAACTTTTTCTATGTTAGTAGATGAAGCATTAAAGAAATTTAAAGAAATGCTTATTGAAAATAAGAACTTACAGAAGCGAGTATATGGTCGCGAATTAGATGAAGATGATTTAGAAAAAATAAAAAAACAGATTGATTTATAATAAAAGGAAGTGTAACGAATGGAATATTTAGGAATAGACGTTTCAAAACATCAAGGCATAATAGATTGGGACAAAGTTAAGGCAGCTGGCATAAAATTTGCTGTTTTAAGATGTGGATACGGCACAAATAAAGCTTCACAAGACGATGTACAATGGGTAAGAAACGCAACGGAATGCGAACGCCTAGGAATACCATACGACACATATTTATATTCATATGCTGATAGTGTGGAAAGTTCTAAAAGCGAAGCAGAACACGTTTTAAGACTTTTGAGCGGTAGAAACTTCAACGGTATTGTATTTTACGATCTAGAAGATAAAAACACTGCTAAATGCAGCCCAAAAACATTAGGCGATATGGCAGAAGCATTTTGTAGCATAATTACTGCAGCTGGCTACAAAGTTGGTATATACGCTAATAAATATTGGTTCACATCTAAATTGACTGATGAACGCTTTAATAGATGGCCTAAATGGGTCGCACAATATAATAGTGTATGTACTTATGGCGGCGATAAAATGATGTGGCAGTATTCTTCTAGTGGTTCAGTTAATGGCATTTCTGGCCGCGTAGATATGAATATAAGATACACTGACTTACCAGGCCAATCAACAAACCCTGTAATTAATACAGACCCATATGCAGGCAAAACTAATGAAGAATTAGCACAAATGGTTATAAATGGTGAATTAGGAAACGGCGAAGAAAGAAAACAAAAGCTAGGTGCAAGATATAACGATGTGCAAAATGCAGTTAATGCACTACTAAACCCACCAAAGCCAGTTAGAAAATCAAATGATGAAATTGCTAATGAAGTAATTAGTGGATTGTGGGGCAACGGTGACGATAGAAAAAATAGATTAACTGCTGCTGGATATGATTACAATGCAATACAATCTATTATAAATGAAAAGTGCAAACCAAAAAGAAAAAGTAATGAAGAAGTCGCACGTGAAGTTTTACAAGGAAAATGGGGCAATGGAAATACAAGAAAACAGAAATTGCAAGCGGCTGGATATGATTATAGTACAATTCAAAATATTGTAAATAGATTGATGTAATTAGAGTCCGTCGTACGACGGACTTATTTTTATATAAAGGAGGTAAAAAATGAGAATAATAAACGCTAAGTTATTAAAAAACCAATCATTGATTTTTGACAGCGATGTACTTGGCGAAAAATATGACCATAATATAACAAAAATAGTTTTTGATATTGATGAAAAATATAGCGAATACCAATACAAATATATTGTAGTTAAGAACAACGACAGTTTAATAGCAATGTATTTATTAGATGATGAAAATTCGTTCACAATCACACAAAAAATAACTGCTGTTTCTGGCACTTATTCGATGTGTTTAATTATTTTAAAAAACAATATTGAAGACTTTGAAAAAGCAATAGAAGATGATATTGTTTTAGTTTCAACATCGCAAAATTTAGAAGTAATTGATAATGGTTTAGACGGGACAGAACGCGTTATAAGCGAAGATGACCCAAATTATGTATATTATTTTGATACATTAAGCACTGATATATATAATAAGTTAATTGCTTTTATAAACGCAAAAATCGACATAGACAATATTACTGATGAAGTAATTAAAAATCTTAATACGGATGATATCGCACGAAAAGTTGAAAATGATATAAATATTGATAATTATTTCACAAAGGAAGAAACAGAAGAAGAATTAACTAAATATGTAGAAGATAATAAAGATTTATTTAAGGGCGAAAAGGGTGATACTGGCGATGTTGGACCAGTTGGGCCTAAAGGTGAAGACGGTAAAGATGGACAGCCTGGCCCAAAGGGCGATAAGGGTGATATCGGACCTACTGGGCCAAAAGGCGAACAAGGGCCAGCTGGTAAAGATGGCGTTATTGGTAAAGACGGTATCGGTATTAGCAACATTAAAGAATTATCACACGCAAATAAAGAACATCGAATTAGATTTTATATGACAGACGACACATATAATGACATATATCTTTATGATGGTGAAGACGGTGTTCAAGGTGAACGCGGTCCTATTGGACTTACTGGGCCTGCTGGTCCAGCTGGTAAAGACGGAATTAATGGGCAAGACGGCAAAGATGGAAAGGAAGGCCCACAAGGTGAACGTGGTTTACAAGGTGAAGCTGGTCCTATTGGCCCACAAGGCCCAAAGGGTGATAAAGGTGATGCCTTTACTTATTCCGATTTTACTCCAGCACAATTAGAAAGTTTAAGAGGACCCGCTGGAAAAGACGGCGAAGATGGTCAAAATGGTGATAAAGGTATAGGAATATCAAAAATTGATTTTGTTGAAAGTGCAGAAGATAGCGGAATAAACGTTTTATCAATTACAACTGACGATGGTGTTAAAAAATCATTTAATATTAAAAACGGTTCAAAAGGAAGTTCTTTTACTTATGAAGATTTTACAGATGAACAATTAGAAGATCTACGTGGTCCAGCTGGTAAGGATGGCACAAATGGTATTAATGGTTTAGATGGACAAGATGGCGTTGGAATATCAAAAATTGATTTTATTGAAAGCACTAAAGACGGCGGAGCCAATACGGTTAAAATCACATTAACTAATGGATATGTTAAAACATTTGAAATTTTAAATGGTTCAAAAGGCAGCACTGGGGAGCAAGGTCCTAAAGGAGATAAGGGTGATGATGGATATACGCCAGTTAAGGGTGTAGATTATTTTGATGGGCAAGATGGACAACCTGGGCCAAAAGGCGACGCATTCACTTATAATGACTTTACAGATGAACAATTAGAAGCATTGAAAGGCCCACAAGGTGATGCTGGAGAACAAGGTCCACAAGGTATTCAAGGAGTTGCAGGTCCTAAAGGAGATAAGGGCGATCCTTTTGTTTATAGTGATTTCACACAAGAACAGCTTGAAAGTTTACGCGGCCCACAAGGTGTTCAAGGCCCTTCTGGTAAAGATGGAACTAATGGTGCAGACGGATATACCCCAGTTAAAGGCGTAGACTATTTTGACGGTAAAAAAGGCGATAAGGGCGATAAAGGAGACCCATTTACATTTGACGACTTCACAGATGAACAATTACAAAGTTTAAAGGGTGAACAAGGAATACAAGGCCCAGTTGGTCCTTCTGGTAAAGATGGATACACACCTATAAAAGGTGTTGATTACTTTGATGGTGAAGATGGCAAAGATGGCCAAAACGGTAAAGATGGTGCTAATGGTAAGGACGGTATTAATGGCAAATCAGCATATGAAATAGCTGTTTTAAACGGTTATTCTGGCACAGAAACTGAATGGCTTGTTTCACTAAAAGGCGATACTGGTTCGCAAGGTCCTAAAGGCGACACTGGTCCAGCTGGTAAGGACGGTTCTAACGGTGTGAATGGTACTAATGGCAAGGATGGCAAGGACGGTAAAGATGGCGTTTCTGCATCGCATTCTTGGAACGGTACAACATTAACAATAACTTCTGCAAGTGGAACATCTTCAGCCAACTTAAAAGGCCCAAAGGGCGATACTGGTAGCCAAGGACCACAAGGTTTAAAAGGCGATAAGGGCGATCCAGGCGATGATTATGTTTTAACAACAGCAGATAAGACTGAAATAGAAAACACTGTTAAAACAGATATCAAGGCGTATGTGGATGAATATATTTTAGGAGGTAGTTTTTAATGAGTTATACAACAGTAAATGAATTGATGACAGCAATAGCTAACGCGATTAGAAACAAAAAAGGAACTACTGAAGAAATTGCAAGCCAAGATATGCCTAATGAAATTGATAATTTACCAATTATGATATCAGTCCCAGCTACAACTAAGGCTAATGGAATGAAAGATGGTAAATCAGAAGATGTATTTGGCGGGCTAGGCATTGCTAAATTATATTATACAAATAAAATTAAAGTCGGCAGCATAAAACAAACTTTTAGACTATTATCAGGTTGCGAAATTGATAACAGTACTTTTTTAAATGATGTGTTTTCTAAAATAGATTATTATGATGATAAAGAAAAATATAGTAAAATTGACTATTCAAATGCTGGTTGTGCGGAAATGTTTGATCGTGCATATATTACAAGCGTTGATTTTAGTAAAATAAATAATTTTCATCAAGCAAACTTTTATCACATGTTTTACAATGTGCAACGACTAAACAGCGTAACGTTCCCAGAAAATTTTGAAATATTATGTTTAAATAATGCTTTTTTCTACTGCCATCAGCTCAAAAATTTAGACTTTTCAAACGTTAGTTTTGCTGATATAAAAGATTTTAATTCTGCCTTTGGATATAGTGGAATTTTAAATGTTCCTTCACCTTCTGTACCATCTAATAAGGCCGAGTCGTTATATCAAATATTTTACGGCTGTAGTGGTTTAACAACAGCAAATTTTGAATTCATAAGAGGCAGTAAACCTACAACATTATATTATGCTTTTAATGGTTGCAGAAATCTAACTAGTATTGATTTCGACGCACTAGACACAACAAATGTTACTAGTTTTTATGGTGCGTTTGACTATTGCACAAAATTAGAATATATTAAAAATTTTTCTTGTGATAATTATAATGGTGCAAAAACAACAATGGCGGTGTTTAGTAGCATATCAACATTAAAAGAATTTAGTTGGAAAAGCGGGCACTTTCCAGGAATGTTAAGCGATCAAACATTTACTTTTAATATTTCGTTTCTTACAAACACAGACTGGTTTGAAAGCTTTGTTAACACAATAGGAACAAATACTACTGGGAAAACCATCACTATAAAAATTAAAAGTAGTGTTTTTCAAACGTTATCAAAAGACAATCCAGCAAAGATAAGTGAATTAATGAATAAAGGCTACAACATAGCAATGGGATAAGGAGATTTATATGGATTTTAATGTAATTTATGCACCAGACGGATATATGTACGCGTCAAAGGATAGAACAGATTTTTTCAAAGGCATTCTTTTTTGTGAAAATGGCGGTACAATAGACGATTATGATTTAATAACAATTGAAGAATATGAAGAATATATGAAAGAATTAGAAAAAGAAATGGAGGAACATACCGATGACGAAAATAGAGAATAAAGATGGAAGTGTTATTGTATCAGCAGATGAAGGAAATGTTTTTTGTTTTACACTAAGCTACGAAGATTATAAAAATAATAAATTAACACACGGAATGGAATTTTATAAATCATTCAGAACAACAAAAGATTTAGTTGAAAATGCATTGGTTTTATATAGCGAGATTAGTGAAACAGAAGCACAAAAAATTAAAGAAAGTATATAAATTATAAAAAAAGGTCCTTCGGGGCCTTTTATTTTTTTGCAATTTTCTTTATATAGAAAAATTCCGTCGTACGACGGACTGTCATATTATTAGTGTAAATAAAAATTATTAAACAAGAAGGAGATTAAATGATGAAAAATATTAAAGAAGAAAATAGAAATGATTTACACTTTGTTCCTTTCGTAGTAGGTAGAACTTATAAAGCCGATGGTTCCGAAGTTGTATGTACAAAAAGAACTAAATGTTATGCAGAATTTGATGTTTATTGGGGTTGGAACAACACAAATATTCCAGATAGACACGAAAGATTAAAAATTAACACATTTAGTGACGGTATGTCCGAATATGTTTTTTCAGATTGGTTTATGACACTTCACAGTACAGACTGTGTAGAATATGCAGAACAACTAATTGATACACTAGAAACGATTGAAAACTGTTTAGCATACGCAGAAATTATAGATGTTGCAGAAGATGTAATTTCTTATTACAAATTTCAAAGAACTGAATATTCTAAACCAATTTATTTTGCAATTAATGCTATTGGAATTACATTAATTAACAGTGAACAATACGAAGAAGTTGATAATAAAAGACAGTGCGAAGACATCGATGAACTTGAAGATAAAATTATTGATTTTATTATAAAGAAAAAATGCGACTATGGATTATTTTAATGGAGGAAAATGATATGTCACAAGAAATTAAAATTTATAGAAAATATGAAGGAACAAATTGCAGACACAAATATAGTTATTATATTGTAGATGCGGCAGAAGAAATAGACGAAGAACGCGGGTTCCTTTATATGGGTAAATCTTATACATCGGCGTTTACTGTGTTTAAATTAGTTCAAGGCAAATATCCTAAAAGTTTATATAATGATTGTTTTATTGGCGAAGACCCTACTTTTGTTTGTGTCAATTTTGAAGAAGTGGTTGAATGGGTAGCAGAAGAAGTTGGGTTTAAAGAAGCTGCAAAGGCGGTTAGAGAAGAAAGAAAAAAAGCGGCAGAACATAAAATTAAAATATTAAAAGAACTTCTTGATGTGATAACCGAAACAGATTACATATATGGTTTAGCAACAAGCAAAACATCACCTATTCGTTATTGTAGAATTAAACGTACAGAATTTTCAAAAGACTATTATATTGATTTTGATACATCAAACGTTTTTATAGATAAAGATGAATATGAAAATGTAATAGCAGCTGATACACACATTAGAGAAATTAAGCTTGAAGATTATCAACGTGATAATGCTTATTATAAAATGCGATTAGAAATACATAATTTAGAATGGGTTTTGCGATAATTTTCCGTCGTACGACGCGATTTTTAACACTGCGGTATTACTTTTTGTTGTACTACGGAATTTTTCGCCGCACATTCTTCCAAATCCTTCATATTATTTATAAGGAGGATCGAAAATATGATAAAGATTATTAATAATAATTATTTGCATCTAAATCGGACTGAAAAACGAAAAAAGGGCATTTTAAAGCTTAATAAATTCTTTTCGGCTATGTGCTTTAGCTTTTCATTGCCAAACGACTATAAAACATATCTTGATGGCGAATACATCGACATTTTCTTTTGTGCAAGATTTGGCGGTATTGTAATAAAAGAACACCAGACAAAATATGACAAGCTTATTGGTGCTAGAAATACAAGTACAGTTAAAACAACAAAATGGCGTGGACAAATTGATTTTTCAGCTAATGTCGGTGAAGAACTTGGATTTTATGAAGATGAAGTTAAGATAATAAAATACGAAAAAGATGGCGTTAAAATGTTAGTAGTCGTTCCATACCACAACGGTCTATTTTTTAGATGTGATAATGACGCTGTATTAAATACAAATAAATGGTTTAACAGTGCCATAGATTAAAGAAAGGACAATATACGATGTTTATAAACGAGAAAACAGATCTAGTACAAAAAATAAATATATTAGATAAATTAATTGAATATATTGATGAAAGGCGGACAAAAGATAGCAATTATTTTGATTGCAAAGATGAATTAGAAATTTATAATGATTTTTCTTTATCAAATAGTATAGATATTGATATTGATAATATTTCATTCACATTAGATATGATAGAAATCGGAAAAAATTTTAGAAAGGGCACTAAATAAATGAATAAATTGATTGATATGGCATATGAAGCTGGTAAAAGTAAGATTTTTGTAAATAACGACACCAAACAAATGGTGATCCAAATCAAATGGGATGGGTTACCTGGGGCAAGATATTTGATGATTGATAAGGATAAAAATATAATAGAAATAAATTTAAACGATGCAGAAATTTATATTGATAATCCGCGTTTTGAAGAATATAAAATAGAAGAATTTTTATATAAAAGTTTATTATTAGATTATTTAAACCACTAAATATAGTGGTTTTTTATTTTATATAATCACAAGATATTGTAGGTGTGTGCGTACAATCGTTTTTATTTTGGTTTAATTAGTAATTAATAGATTTATATTTTTGGCGTGATTACACAGAAACCGTCGTACAACGGAATTTTATTTTTCATTTTTATATAAAACAATCATATTATTAGTGTAAGAGATTTTTCTTGTTTAATAAATTTAATATGTATCGACTGGGGTAATAAAACATTTTCATTTTTCTCCGATTCTTTATATGTCAACTTTCTATACAAATAACACCCCAGGCAAAAGAAAAAGAGCCGAAAGGCTCTTTTTTCTTGCATATTATTAGTGTAAATACACACAAGAAAGTAGGTAAAACAATTATGGGACAGACAGTTTCCGTCGTACTACGGGATTTTGAAACGTTGTTTGCCGAAGAAGTTGCTGAAAAGATAGCGATAGAGAAAAGCAAAGAAAAACAATACTTGAATGATTACAGAAAAATTAAAGAACGTTATGTAACGGGGTTAAAGGGCGAAATAGCCGTTTTAAAACTATTGGGCTACAATTATAAGGATATTGATTCTGAAGCCTATAAAACGCCAAATAAGGCTGTTAAAGACTTATCACGCATAGGATACTTTAATACAGAAATTAAATCAGTTGAACAAGGAAAGGCACACGTTATCTATAAGATGAACAAAACAAATCAAATTCTTTGTGTCGTTGATAATGACACGGTCGATGTGCTTGGTATAGCGACTATTGATATATTAAATAAGTATCAAGATGATGAATTAATATTAGATAGTAGATTGCGAGCGAAAAATTGGAAGACTGGGTTTTGTGGATATGAAAAATTAATTCCATTTAACTCAGATATACTTTGTAAATTAGAATGGGCATGATGTCCATTCTTTTTTTGTGATTCCACTTTTTTTAAAAATAAATTGATTTTTTGTGATCTAGACACAGATTATGGTAAGGATTTGAAAAAACCTGAATTGTGCAATATGCACAAAGTAAAATGTGCTTACAATCAAAAATAGAAGATTTTTCTCCCAAACTGGGAGAACGATTCTCCCAGTTTTTTAAGGGTGGCGGAAAAATTCACAGTGTTCAAACCCGCATAAATGCTGGGTTTTTAAAATAAATTACACTTTTCTCCTAAAAAAAAAAAAATAAACATATAAATATATATATATATATATAAATATACAATATATACAAAAATACAAAATTTCATATAATGCATTTTTAAAAATATATAGTTTCTTTTTTTGAAAGTACGCGAAAAAGTGGAAGACCCCACGCAAACCCAGTAAAATCAAGGGTTTAGGTCTTCCACTCCCATAAAAAAAGAGGGAGAATGCCAAAAAAGAGGGAGAATGCCAAAAAAAAACAGGTGTAAAAATTTAAAAACAGATATAAATAAAAATGGCTATACAGAGAATATATTTGTTTTTCACTTCTATCATATTATGTGTATAGATGATATTAAAATAAGGAGGTATTAAAATGAATAAGAAAGTGAAATGTATAGAAACAGGTATCATTTATAACTCAATCAAGGATGCATCTTTAATTACTGGTGCTAATAGTAAAGACATAGGTAAAGCAGCTAACCATTATGTAAGGCCTTACGACGGCAGACTAATTGATAAAGCTGGCGGTTACCACTGGGAATTTGTTGACGAAAATGAAGGGTTAACAGAAGAACAAATATATATTAATAATATTATCACAAAGTTAAAAAAGATTAATCTATCATATGGACAGTCTTCAATAAAAAATGCATTAATTAATGTAATATATTATATTGATGAAATCGAAGGCTTTGAGCCCATAGATGAAATCGAAACATTATTAAATGATATTATTCTAAAAGAATACAACGAAAAGGATGGCATCATAATAGACGTTTATAATTGTGTAAGATATATTAAAAATAATTTCCAATAAAACACGATATTTTTTTTACATTATTAATATAATATAAGTGGAAGAATAATTTTTCTTCTGGATTTTATCTATATACCATATTAATCCTTAAGTTCGTACGCTACGACGCAAGCTCTGGCGTATGAATTTTTTTTTATTTATATGGTGTGTTGTAATATTCGTATGCGGTTACATACAAAAGGTAGGTGATGAATTCTATGAATATAAGTTGCCCGTATTGTGGTAAGATACACGACCGCAAATTTATATGCGATAAAAAAGCCCAGGCAGAAAAAGAACGGGCTGAAAAAAATAGCCTATATAAAAAATACTCGGCTACAACAAAGTGGCGTAGACAAAATAAATGGGATAAAAAAGCAATACAAATTAAGAAGCGTGATAAGTACTTGTGTCAGTGTTGTAAGAATAATATATGTATGGAAGAAGGACGCCAATACAATAGCGATAAATTATCTGTACATCATATTGTTCCGCTTGTAGAAGATTATAGCTTAGGACTGGATGACAACAACCTCATTACGTTGTGTGACAGACACCACGAGATGGCAGAAGCAGGCGACATCAGTCGTGACGTGTTGCGATCATTAATAAACAATGATGATGACGATGACTATATCTTGTTGTGGTAGCGGACCCGAACACTATAT
>OCVV011145530.1_pt1 | contig 37499 bp, 54 predicted proteins | sample 1539721 | NCBI WGS metagenome assembly OCVV01 (sample SAMN02144230, study PRJEB22623) | gut metagenome | biome: sheep rumen | host: Ovis aries | place: New Zealand | reverse complement strand
AATTATATGGAGGAATAAACATGGCAATTAGAGAAGAATATTTCCACATCAAAGGTAAACCCGTCAATACAACGGGAGATCCCGGAGTAACTGATAACTACATCCTCGCTACTCTTGATTATACAAAGGGAAGAGGATATACCTGGTCAATCCGCCCGATTGGTCAGTATACAGTTAAAACAGATGATGGTGATTTTCTTATGAATCGCCTGACGGTGTATATCCTAAAGGACAACAAAGAGATCTATAAAGAATGCTTGGTCCCGTGCCAGCGGAAAGGAAATGTAAAACAGAAAGAGGCGGAAGAGTTATTTGAAGGAAATGTTATTGCAGCTATTAAACATAGGCTTGGTTATGAAATTGACAAGGAAGGATGTGATTGAATGATGCAGTTTAAAATCTATCAGTTAGCTAAGAAAACTAAATATGCTTATATGAATTGTGCATATGCTTTTAATCATGGATTTAATTTCAATGATTATAAAGAGGTATATTCCGGAGAAAGAGAAAAGAAACATATTCTTGATAATCTTTGGGAAGAATTCAATATCAATCATCCCGCAGATTTCCGGGGACATTCCATGAGCGTATCTGATGTAATTGCACTGAAAGATGAAGGCAAAGATTATTGGTACTGGTACTACTGTGATAGTTTTGGATGGGAAGAAATTACCGAATATATTAATAAATAAAGGAGAATAAAACATGAAGAAAATCATCAATGGAAAAATGTACAATACAGAAACCGCAACAGAAGTTGGCGACTGGTGTTCATATCTCGGAATTACAGATTTTGGCTACTATGAAGAGACACTTTACAAAAAGAGAACAGGAGAATATTTCTTGTACGGATCTGGCAATGCTGGTAGCAAGTATTCGGCATCTTGCGGAACTAATACATGGTGTGGAAGCGAAGGGATTACTCCACTAACAGTTGATGAAGCGAAAGCTTGGGCGGAATATTACCTGGATGCAGATGAGTATGTTGATATTTTTGGTGAGGTTGAAGAATAAGGAAGGAGGTGATCATGAGAAAATTTTATGACGTTGATCGAGACGAAACAATAACAATAGAACAGTTAGAAAAAGAATACAATGAGATAAAAGCAATCGGCGGTACTGATTCAGAAACATTTGATGAATATATTATCAATTGCTTGACATACAACAATGGAACATTAGAAGAAATTAAGGAGATGATTGTATGAATAATATTCCAAATTGTGTCCCAGAATATTACCGCAGCATGTGGGAAGATGAATGTCATGAGGCAGAAAAGGAAATGGAACGGCTGTCTTGGTATGAAAAGAATAAAGAATACCAATACAAACGTTACAATGAAGGCTGTTGGTTGATCAGCTTCTACCCTGATGAGTGTGATAATTGCGCTCATGGAGAAGAAGCGAACCCAACAGCAGAGTGGGATGATATTCCCACGAAGATTTGTAATGACTGGAGAAACTGTCTGGTATTCAAGAAGTATGTTGCTGAACACTGGCCCAACTGCTCATATGAAGAAGTTTGCAGTTGGCATGATGAGAAGGGAGGTCACGATGAAACTTAAAGAAGCCATTAAAGCTGTTTCTTATAACGCAAGGCTTCAGATTTTGGTTAAAGATGATTACGGCTACAATTTCATGTTTCCGAAATGTGACTTAATCACCCGTGAAACAATCGAGAAATTTTATCCCGAACTTCTTGAAAGGGAACTTAGTGATGGGTTTCATGGGGAAGGAATTCGGGAAGGGATTTATGTACATCTGAAATAAAACAATAATTTATATGGAGAATCGCTTATGAAAAAAGAAAATGAAGCAATTATGGAAGCTATTGAATTCTTTACCAAAGGCAAATTTAGTGAAAGAAAACCGTTCCTTAAAGAAGCCTACGGTGATAATGGTGCCTTATATAATGGATTTAGATTCAACAAAGAAGTGTGGTGCTGGGTTGTATGGAAAGCAACAGATATTGATTCCGCACCACAGTACAAAGGTGAACCTTTGTGTAAGGTAATTCCTGACACAGTACCGATTGAAAACATACCGAATGTTTTAGAAGCGCAGCCATGGACATATATTTGAGGAGGTGATAGCATGACGGACCAGCAGATTAAGGTAATGTTTTCTAAAGAAATCTTGAGATCGTTGAGATTTGGTGATGCATCAGCGGAAATGTGTGTAAGAAGAATCTTGTTTTCAGAGGGAAATGCTATTGATTGGCAGAGAGCATATGAAGTTGCTCTGGAAGAAATGCCAGAGTTGAAAAATTACAAAGCAGAATAAAACGGTTATTTGAAAGGAGAGCAATAATGAAAACTCAAAAAGAAATCGAAACAAAAATCAAAGAACTTATGGACGAACTTGATTGGATGTATGATGACTCTTATCCCTATGATTCGTGGGAAGAAGTACCCAAAATTGAGTCACAAATTTACATCCTTAATTGGGTGTTAGACAATAAAAGATAGGTTTGATGCCGTGGAACTATTCGAATGTTTTAAGAAGGGAGAGCCAAGATGGAAAACATTGAAAACTACTTTGGAATTTGTGTAGCTTACTGGATGTCAACTGGATTAAGCGAGGGCGCTGCAACAGTAAGGGCGGTTTGGTGGGATTGTGTTGAAGTATGGAACGCAGATAAGTCTTGGACAGAAGATAAAATCGCATTTATTAATCGTTATAGGAAATATAAACCATATGGTCCTGTACCAGAAATGAAAATGGTTGAAGAGGGAAACGCATAAAAAACAGCTTTTATAGAAGGGAGATTGTGTTATGAAATTATATTGGCCAATGGCGATTATTAAACGTGGTAAAGAGTGGGATATTCAGCACACATACGATGCCGCAATGTCTTATGAAAAGGCAATGGATGCAATAAAGATATGGAGAGATGAGTATAAATTCGAGATTATTTCTTTCTGGATTGATGTTACTGATAACGGAAAGAAAATTGAGAGAAGTACTCCGTATGTATATCTTGATCTTGTAAAAGAACTTTGGGCAGATTTTGGAGATGTTCCGATGAATCCTGAAACGGAATGTATCGAAGATTTCTGGGGAAGATTTATTCCCGGAACTCACAGAGAAGAGATCTGGCACTGGTTTGAAGAAACATTCCACGTTAGCGTTGCGGAAGATTTGATGTAATAAGACCAGCCTTTAATGAAGGGAGAACAATATGGAAAAGTTGATGGTGAGGCACGATGATTACTTTGTATGGATCGTAGATGACAAGTTTAATCGTATATCTAACTTATACGATTACGATTGTTATTCCGAATGGAGTTACATTCAGGCAAGAGATAAGGCATGGAAAGAGGTGATGAAATGAACAGAAAAGAATTACTTGAAGAACTGAAGAAATATATGAATCACCTTATTCGTATGGGTGATGAAATGCCATTAGAAGTTTGGCTTGATGATTACCCTAACAATGTAATTGACATTGAAGATATGGCAGAAATCGGGTATCACTTGCGATATGCTTGCGAATATATAAGCAAGTATGTAGACCGATAAAAGACACGTTTGATGAAGGGAGACGATAATATGACAGATATTATTCAGCAATGGAAAAGTGAAGCACTTTGTCTTAGCAGTGTTTATAAAGACACAACAGTATTCCATGTAGAGGGAAACACGTTGTATCTGATTACCAGATATCCTGGTTTATTTATTGGTTATCAAGGAAATTTAATTAATAAATACGAAGAAAAACTTGGCATGAAGGTTAAGATGATTGAGTTGCATGAGGGCATTACACAGTTTTAATAAAAATCAAGTTTCATGAAAGGAAAATAGTCAAATGGATAATAAAATCCAGTTTTGATAAGGAGGTAGATATATGAAAGCAAAAGAATATCTTGAAGAGCTTGAACTATACAATCTTATTCTTAATGAACTGACAGATCCGGAAAAGATTTCATATGTCAAAGAGAAAATTATTGAAACCAAACGCAAGTACAGAGCAAGACTTAAAGAAGAATGTGCGGATAAATATCTTTATCCGTATAACAAGAAAGGTAAAATAGTTGCATGCAGTAGCAATAATGACTGGGAAACCTTCTGGAGAAAAGTCTTCTTTGAAGGAGAGCATTGGGACGAAGAAGATAAGGAAGCTTTCAGAGATGACAACTGGATAGAGATAAATAGCCCATATGACTGCACAGGAAAAACATTTACCTGGGCTATTGATTCTTTTAATGTTCCGAATGGTGTTGTTGCTTATATTCGTTATGCAATTGATGTTTAAAGGGAATTGTAATGGAAGATAATAAGAGTGGTCGCTTTAGAAAAAAGAAAGTAAACTTCTCGATGATATCTAACACAATCATTCGAGATGAAAGCATTTCACTCAGAGCAAAAGGATTGTATACATTAATACAGTCTTACATAACAATGGAAACATTTACATTATATAAGAGTTACCTTATGAGTCAGTGCTGCGAGGGAGAAAGAGCTTTTGATTCTGCCTGGAAAGAATTAAAAGAAAAGGGATATCTTAAACAGTACAAAATGAGAGATGGTGCAAGAACATTCTACTATGAATATGAACTTCTTGATGAACCAGAAACAGAAAGTCAAGAGGTACATTCTCTAGAGGTACAAAATGTAGGTCTACAAAATGAAGACATACAAAGTGTACCACCTACAAAACGTAGCTGTATTAATAATATTATATATAATAATACTATATCCAATAATACTATATCAAATCATATCATATCAATCGAGGAGGTGAAAGATCAGATAGGATATGATGCATTCCGCAGGACAGAACAGGATCAAGTAAGTGAAATTGCTATGTTGATCACTGAGGTTATGAATACGGCAGATAACAAACAGATACGGATTGCTAAAGATAACATCTCCGCAGCGATTGTAAAGGAACGGTTTAGAAAACTTGATAAGTTTCACATTGAATATGTTCTGGAATGTTTAAAACAAAACAGTTCCAAGATATCTAGTGTAAAGAATTATTTGTTGACGGCATTATATAATGCTCCGCTGACAATGAATAGTTATTATGAGAATAGAGTAAATGTAGGAAGGTAGATGTAATGAATATTATTGATAAGATTATTAAAGACATTGATGATAAACTTCTCTTCGGCGAAGAAAAGAAACTTGAATACAGATTTCCAAACAAGCATATGATTGAAATCATTCTTCGTAGAAATGATTTGGAATTCTATTATGTTCCGACAGAAGAAATCAGAGGCAAACTTACTCTGGCGAAATTCATCAACAAGAATAAAATTACTAACAAGAAGATAAAAGAGATCATAACTGAATATACAAAGTATGTGCTGACAGCACAAATGAAAGATGAAAGATGGGTTAACAACAATACAGAAAATGGAAGGATAAAAAAGAAATATCTTGGATTCGATGCAGGATCTAAAGCAGAAGAAGTTCTGAAGTGGATTAAGGAAGCATATATGGCAGCGTGATGAAAATTGAATATGGAACTGGGAAATGAGGATCTGGTGTAAAAGCCAGGTCCTTTTTGATTGCAAAAAATTTCATATAAAGAAAGGTTGGTCGATTACATGGCATACAAAAAAGAAACAATCGTAAGCATCACAAAGAAGGCAGCTGAACTTACAAAGATTTACAGAAACAAAAAGTCTAGTGAAATCAACATCTGCATTTCCAAAGGAAACAAAAAGATCGGTCGTGTACTTAATGTTTCTCTGATGCCGATTATGACTTGCGGAAATTGCAAACACTGCCAGGGTATTTGCTATGACATCAAGGCTTGTGTCCAGTACAAGAATGTTCTGGATGCAAGAGTTCGCAATACGGTTCTTGTTAAAGATCATAGAGATATCTATTTCAACAAGATTAAAGAAGCCTGCAAGAGAAGAAAAACAAACAAATTCTTCCGCTGGCATGTGGCTGGCGATATTCTTGACTACGATTACTTCTGCCAGATGGTTGATATAGCAAGAGAATTTCCGGAGTTCATCTTCTGGACATACACAAAGATGTATTACATCGTTAATGAATGGTGCGACAAAAACGGAAGAGAAAATCTTCCGAAGAATCTTTCGATTATGTACTCCGAGTGGAAGACGGTTGATGAAAATGGAAATTACGTTGTTGTTCCGTTTGATAATCCTTATAACTTCCCTGTATTTGCAGTTCGCTTCAAGGGAGAAGATGCCCCGAAAATGCATCGTTGCCCTGGTAACTGTGATATCTGTAAAGAAACAAAACATGGTTGCCCGTTTGGAGAAAGCAGTTATGCAGATGAACATTAAATATGAATAATAAAAAGTAGTTGACAAAAGAAAGGAGATATGATATGAATAAAGTAGGCTACAAGTTATTTGAAATGAATACAAATGGTGATCTCTTTCCTCTCTTTATTGACAAAAACACTCCAATTCCTAAAAACAAATGGATTCCCGCTGAATATCATCCAACTAAAGGATTTGCACCAAGAGGTGGTTGGCACATTGGTGCAGATGTTCCTGATGCTCCCTGGTTAAAAGCTTATAACGGAACAGATACTGGTTACTACAAACCGAGATGGAAACACGGTCAGCGTGTTTGGTGTGTAGTTGAGTACAATGCAAACCATGATTATAATATGGAAGTTTCTCAGTTAACAAAGAAATGTTTCACGGATCGGGTTCCGGAAGATGGATATTATTTCTTTAGAGAAGTTGGTAAAGGAACTTGGGTAATAACTTCTGATATTAAGATACTGAAAGTTCTTACCGAGGAAGAAAGGCAGCATATTATAAAGGAAGCGAAATACGATGAAGCCGCAGCGTATAGTAAATATAAGGAGGCGTTTGAAAAAAGAGGAGTGGTTGCTTGAAAAGAACATAATTGCTGTTGATGATAACGATAAACAAGAATAATAAAGAAAAGGAGATATGAATATGGCAGCAAATGTAGAATGGATGTTCAGTGGCAGCAATGAAACCCCGTGGCACGGAATCGGTGAGGTTATAAAGGGAACCCTTTCTTCTGAAGAAGCAATCAAAGTAGCAAAACTTGATTGGGATGTTATTCCTAAGCCGTTATTTGATGAAAAGCATAGAGAGATTCCAGGCTTCAAGGTAAATGTAAGAAGTTCTGATGATAAGATCCTTGGTGTTGTTACTGATAGATATAAAATCGTACAGAATGATGAAGCATTTGCTTTTACGGATTCTCTTCTTGGCAAGGGTGTTCAGTATGAATCAGCTGGTTCTCTTGCATCTGGAAAAAGAATTTGGATGCTGGCTCGTATGGAAAACACAACTCTTGCAGAAGAGAAAATTGATCCTTATCTGGTATTTACTAATTCTCATGATGGAACTGGTGCAATAAGAGTTGCTATTACTCCTGTACGTGTCGTTTGTCAGAACACGTTAAATCTTGCTCTTCATCAGGCATCTCGTCACTGGTCCTGTGTACACACTGGTGATATTCAGGGCAAACTTGAAGAAGCCAGATATACATTATCTAATGCAGAAAGATATATGGAAGCATTAGAAGAAGAGTTCGGTGAACTTAAGCTGAAGAAAGTTACCGAAAAAGAAGTTAGAGATCTTACTGATAAGCTTTTGGAAATGGAGTTTGAAGATCTCGTAAAGAGAGCAAACGTTGACAAGAAAGTTGTTGACTTCAAAGACATCTTGAAGTCGCACAAAGCAGAAGAGAAACTCGATCAGAAAAGAACGGAGATCTTGAATATCTACTTTGATAAACCTGATCTTCGTGGCACAGAACACACAGCATTTAGATTTGTTAATGCAATTAGTGATTATTGTACTCACACAACGGATCACAAAAACACTAGAAACTATCAGGAAAACCTCTTCATGAAGGTTGTTGATGGACATAGCATGATCGATAACGCTTATAAGTTAGTTAAATCCGCTTAAACAACTAAATACAATTGAATAACATGCGAAGAGGGAATTCACAGCGAGTTTCCTCTTTGATTTCTCTAAAAGATTCTAAAAAAGAAAAGGAGATAAGATATGCTGAATAAGGCAAACATTACATGGAGCGCAAAACAGGTTTACAAGATGTGGTTAAACAACCTTTTTAGATTTGATAACATTATCCAAAGATCTTATATATGGGAACAGATAAGAAAATCTGAACTTATTCATTCTATGCTGGAAGGTTATCCGATCCCGCCGTTTTACGCAAGAAAAGTTGACGGCAAGATTTATGACTTCCTGGATGGAAAGCAGAGAATGAATGCAATTACTGGATATATTAATGATGTATACGAACTCAAAGGAATTGATCTGGTTGAGTTTGAAGATAAAATAATTGATGTAAACGGAAAGAAGTTTTCTGAACTTCCGGAAGATCTTCAGGACAGAATCAAAGATTATTCTTTGACAATTTATTACTACGAAGCAATCACGCCAGAGCAGGTAAGAACAATGTTCCGCAAACTGAACAATGGAAAGCCGCTGTCGGCGAAGGAACGTAATATTGCAAATTGTGTTGATATCATTCGGGTATCAGATATTGGTAATCACGAACTCTTCCAGAAAATTCTTACAGAAAAGGGAAGAGATTCAAGGAAACAGTTGCCGATTGTTATGAAGATCTGGACCATGCTGAATGAAGAAGTTGATACAATCTCATTTGACAGCAAGACATTTAATGAGATCATGCAGCAGACAAGAATTGCCGATGACGAAAAGGAAAGGATTGTTACGATTCTGGATAAGATCCTTGCAGTTTATAATCTTCTTGAAGAAGAAAAGAGAACCGAACGGAAGAAGATGGTTAATGAAACTCATCTGGTTTCGCTCATTCCATTTTTCGAGAAGGCTGTTGATGATGGTATTGAAGATAAACTGATGGCAGACTTTATTGTGAAACTGTTCTGTGAAAGAGTTGTTTCTGAGGAATACGAAAAGGCTTGCCACGGCGGAGTTGCCAGAAACGCAAACGTAGTTAAACGAAATGAAGAAATTCAGAAGGTTTGGAATGATTTCTTTGAACTTTAATTGTATCTGATAATAGTGTATAATAATAGAAAGGAGGTGGTGCAACTTTGAGAAAGACGAGGTTTATGGATCAGTCAACATTTATTTGCACCACATGTGGAAAAACATTTCCGCTTATGAGAAGTCATGGTCAGCATAGAGAACGTGGACATATCAAGGATCTGTGGTGTCCCTTCTGCAAGGCAGAGCGAAAGTTCCGGGAAGTGAAACGCGGCGAAGGTTATATGACGGCTGCTGGTATGATATATATGTAAAAATTTTGTAATACTTCATATATTGTGTTGCTCAAATATGTAGTTTTGATATAATCCGTTTAGAAAATAAACGGAGGGTATTGAAATGAAATATGTTATAATTACAAATAGTTGGAATGATAAAGCATCTGTTATAAAAGTTGACCAGGCAAATGCAAAAGAAAATTTAATAAAGAATTATTTGAAGCTGTATATGAACAGTAACACAGATAAAGAACATTCATATATGGACAAAGATTACGCAATAATAACCACAAAAGATAATCAGAAGATAGAATTATTTATTGTATAAAGGAGAATAAAATATATGTTTGGAGCGCTTATTAGTATTGCACTGTTTGGATATCTTGGAATTGATGCAGCAATGAAGGTCGGTAATAATACATCCTTAAGGCAGCAAGCCAGAGCACAGGGAAAGAAGTATTATATGGATAATAAAAATCGTTATCGTTCGGTAGATACAAATGAAATTTGTATAATTGACAGAGATGGATTTTTTCATAATAAACATAATGTATGTTATGGAATTAAAACGGGTAGAATTGTTGATGATGCAACAAAAAATAAAGCAGCGGAATTTAATGAGGATCTTGAGAGGAATGGAAAAGCGTATTATTATAAAGAATATTCAAGATTCAATCAGGTGAGAAATAAAAATACTTGGTATCCAATAGAAAAAGAAACGGGAAGACCTTTTGAAATTCAGGTGTATACTGTTTATAAAGATAGTGAACTTAGACCAAGAAAAGTAAGAAGAGAGATTATTCTTTATTATTTAGATGATCAGAAGATTAGAGATTATCAGTCTGGTCTTGAACCTGGTTATTTTGATTATGAAAAAACTAAGGAAGAAAAGGCTAAATGGAAAAAGAAATTATCTCTTGAAGAAGCACTTGCTTATACTTCTAAATATAACACCGTAGAAGAACTTGAAAATGAACTTTGTTTTCCAACTTGGAGGGATGATCATTATACGAATTGGGTATTTCCTGGCGTAAAAAGCTTTGGATGATTAAAATAGGAGAGTGATCGAATGAAAGGCAGAGAAGAGAATAAGATCAAGATTGATAACCAGATCAAAGAAAAACTTATGGATCAGCCAAGAGTGCTGTATGAATATTTTGCATATTTGTCTAATAACGGAAGAGATTCCGCACCAACCAGAAGAGTATTTATTTATGGAATCATTAGATTTTGCAACTGGTTAAAAGAAAACGGATACAATGTTAGTATCACTAGTGGATGGAAGAGAATTACTCCTGGCGTCATTAATACATATCTTCTTGAAATTGGGGCAAACGTAAAGCAGAAGACAAAGGCTAGTTATTATGAACATATTAAACTTTTCTTTGAATTTCTGTATAGTATGGATTATATTGAAGTTAATCCATTTGATGGAAACAAGATTCCGAAACAGAAATATAGTGAAGAAAATCATATTGAATATTTGACAGAAGAAGAGATTGTTGCAGTTAAAGAACACATTAGAGAAAACGAAGGAATTAATTCTCTTTTGTTTGAAACAATATTTACACTTGCATATAAGACTGGTATTCGTATTACAGCATTGACAGAAATCAATATTGATGATATAAATATAAGTAATAATAGCATTGAAGTTACTGATAAGGAAAACTATACACGAGATGTATTTATTGGAAGCAGCACAGCAGAATTATTAAAGAAATATTTAAGATTTAGAGAAAGCCTTCCAACAGAAAGTAATGCATTATTTGTTATTAAAGATTGGGGACCGAAAGGATATGTAAGGATTCCATATAAAAGAGTTCACAGAATGATTCTTAGAAATACGGAATTCACAGGGAAACATATTACACCACATAAACTTCGTGATACTTGCGCAATGCTTGTATATGAGGAAACTCATGACATTTATCTCACTGGGGAAGTCTTGGGCCATAAAAACTTCGAGAATACAAAAAAGTATGCTAAGGTAACGGAAAAGCGTAGAAGAGAAGCGGCGGATTTCCTTGATAAAATTTAAAGGAGCGTAAAGTATGCTAAAAACAAGAGACGAGCTGGACAAACATTTTGAAAGTGTAATTGTAAAGTACGCAGATGATCCAAAGATCATGAGACGGATTGCGGATTATTGCTACGAAAATTTTGATCTTCCAAGAGCAAGAACAATGACAATTCTTGGTCTGAATGTTAGTATTCGTGAATGCAGCGAAAGCGAAATCTTTTGGATTCTTGTAGCCATGAATAATTATTCCGAGAGATGGAACCTAAAGATCTCTCAGTTCTTTACAGATACAGAAATCAATGTCTATATGAAATCCAAAAATAATAACAACCCAATAGAATTTCCACTGAGATTTCCGATGATTCAAATAGCCGATGACCAGTGGATTGGGAAGATAACGGCTAAGGAGCTTATTCGCCTCAGAAGGGCGGACATGATCACATATAACAAAAGCGCCCAACGTCGCGCCAAGACGATTGTACGGGGCGATAAGGAGTTTACAAGGCTAAATGTGATGGTCGGTGTCGTAAATAAAATTGCAGATTTATTAGTCAAACACAGATTTATATCAAACGCTATAACGTTAAATATACCTGACGGAATGGCAGATTTCTTTTACGACAGTAAAAATAAAGAGTTGGTTATTAATAGCCTAAGATCATTTGATATCATAGATGGTTTTCACAGGTATGTTGCTATGTGTAATGTCGCCGATGAAAATATTGATTTTGATTATCCAATGGAACTTAGGCTTGTTGCTTTTTCAGAAGAGAAAGCTAATAACTTTATTTGGCAAGAAGAACAGAAGACAAGGATGCCAGTAATTGATGCCAAGTCATATAACATGAATGATCTGGCTAATAAGATTGCAAACAGAATTGCGGAATCGAGTATTTGCGCCTTAAGCGAAATCATTGATAGGAATGGACGAATACCTATTGGTCACCTGGCGTATGCAATTGATGGAATTTATCTTAAAAATATGCCAGAGGAAAAAAAGAAAACGGCTATTGTGGATGTTACTAAAGATATTATAGAAGATTTTAATATCTTAACTGACCATGATAGTAGCTTGTTGACAATGAATTGGAAAGTGTCTGATATTTATATTTGCATTAACGTATTCTTCTTAATGAGAAACAAGGACAAAAGAAAACTCTATGATAACTATGTGCTGGTAAGAGATTCAATAAAGGAAAATCCGATTGAAAAGAAATTTATGCTAAGTAATACCATTAAAAAGCAGATGCAAATAGTTGAGGCAATAATGGAGGATGAAGATGTATAATGAAAAGCAAAAGCTAAGGTATTTAAAAGATTGCGAGGGAGTATATGATGAGAGTACCATAAGAAATATTGTCAGCAAATTTAATGTTTGTGAATGGATAGAGATAGAAAGAGGGAAAGATATTTCTCTGTTTACAAAGTATGAAATTGACGATTATCTTTATACAGTAGGAATGAAGAGTTCTCCGGGATCTTTAGCAAGTATTGTTTCTTATTATTCTAAATATGTAGAGTGGTGTATTAACAATTCTTTGGTTCCAAGTGGAATTAATCATTTTGATGAAATTGTTGGTGAAAAGAAATTTGATAAGTATTTAAACAGAAGATTAACAAAGCGAAAATATATTACTCAAGGAGAATTTGATGATGTTTTAAATCGTATTCACAATCCCAGAGATCAATTTGTTTTATGCTGCTTATATGAATTTGGAATTTCTCCAAACCAAGTGGAGATTATGAATATTCATTTTAGTGATTTTGATCTTAAAAACAATACAGTAAAATTGATTTCCGGAAGAGAACCGAAAGTATCACAAAAATTAATCCATTATGCAGAACTTGCAGATCAAGAACTTGAATATACAGTAGAAGTATATGATGGATCCTTTAGGAAATATAAACTTCTTGATAATGGTTTGGTATATAAAGATGTTGACTGGGGACCAATCAAGCCGAGTCCAAATGCTTCTCAGAGAATCTTCAAACTTCTACGCCAAGTAAAGAAATCAACTGGATTGGATGATGCCGTCACAGCCAATAGTCTTTCTGATGCTGGATTTTTTATGTTTGTCGAATCAGAAGCAGAAAAAATTGGAATAGATCCAATAGATTTCATAAAGGAAAATGAAGAGCTACTTATTAATCAGTATAACAAGAATACCGTAAGGGCATTAGTAATTTATAAAAAGGTAAAAGACCTGTTTTAAGCGGGTCTTTGGTTATAAACTTAATTAATAAAGAAAGGAAATATAATTTATGAAGAGTGTAGAATTTTATAATGACCTCGCTGCTGTTCTGGAAAATGGTTCTATTGGATTCTATCTTAGCACTTCCGCATTTGAGATGACCCTGAATGTTACAAAAGATAATCTTGTGTATCTGGATGAAAATGGTTTGTCTGTTAATATTGGTTCTTCTGAATTTACCTTTTATTTTGATATGATGGAAATTGAGTGCAGAGAGGATGAATACGGGAAGACGTACATCCTTAAGGTAAATGAAAATGAAAGATTAACATTTATTGTTTGATAATATAAATATTAAAGGGGAGTATAATTCTACTCCCCTTATTTATTTATTTATATGCCTGTATACTATTCTTTAAGAAATTTCTATTTGCATAGTTGAGATTTTTAGTTGTTAATAATCCTTTACTTTCCATGAGTTCTAATTTAAAATCAAGAAGATCATTCGGAACATATAAAGATCTTGCAACTGCTTCAAAATCATTATATTCTTCAAAGGCAGATAGAACCTGTTCGTCAGAAAGCAAAAGTTCGGCGCAGAAATAATGTGCTTGGACTTCGAGAGTATCAAGGGAATCATGAATGCCAATTTCGTGATACGTCATAACTGTGTCACCGTGGAGTATAGAATGTCCAAGTTCGTGGCCCAGAATTATTGGTTCATATTCTTCGTTGAGATTGCTATCTAATATGATGTTTTCAATTCCGAATTTATTAACATAGTAACCTTTAAGTTCTTTTTGCAAATCGTGATAATATACATTGATGTTTAGGGCAGAACAAATTTTGCGCGGATTTCGTGTTCCACATTCAGATATTATATTAGCAACTTTAAAACAAATTTCTTTTAAAACTGATTTCTTCAAAGTATTATCACCACCCTTCAGTTTATAGTTTATTAACTAAAGTGTATAAAAATCATAACATCTCTTTTTCTAACGCTTTTCTAAGGGAATCCATAAATACCTGGCGGTAAGATTCCAGAAATATTTCTATTGTATTCTCTTCTATTGAGGTACCAGCCATGAGGGCAGGAGTTTTTTCTTTAACAAACTTTCGCAACTCTCTTTGATATGATTCCTCGTAGAAATCATCTCCTGGATCTGACACAGAATCATCGAAAAGAAATTCTTCAGTAACACAAAGTGCTTTGGCAAGTTTACGGATATTCTTCTTATGCGGTATTGCACCGAGTTTTTCATAAGAATGTATTGTTCTTTGGGATACGCCGATTTCTTCTGCCAGATCTGTTTGAAGTAATCCAAGGGAATTGCGGCAGAATTTAATCTTTTCTCCAAATGTCATAGCTGTTCCTCCTGTTTAGCAAAATATGTAACTACATATTTTGGATTATAATATATGAAGTTTTTGGTAGCAATAAGAAATATGAAGTTTTGAAAAATTTGTGAACAGAAAAATATAAATATTAAAAAAGATGTTGACAAGATAATTTATAGGTGGTATCATACACGATGTAAAGAAGTTCAGATGATTGTATATGTGAATAATAAAAAAGGAAACAACATATGTGGATTATAAATTCATCAAGAAACGTAGCTCTTAACGCAGCGGAGATTAAATCTTTACAAGTAAATCCATTAGATGAATCTGGATCATGTTTTATGGTGGAACCGGATGAAGTAGTAGCTTATGGAGTGTTTTCTGGCATCAATCTCATTGCTGGTCCATATAAGTCACAAGAAAAGGCAAACGGAGTTATGATAGATATTGTTTGCAGTGTTTATAGAGAGGATCCGTTTTATTGTCCTGAAGCGGATTATAAGGTAAAGGAATATGCATAAGATATTTCAGGTATTCAAAAATATAAGGGAACTGTTTTGTAAGCATCAGTTTGAAAGATTATATATGGACGAAGACCCGAAGGCATTGGTTTATAAGTGTAAAAAATGTGGCCAGGTTGTTCGGGCGGAGATTTTTGGAAGAGAAAATATTAACTTCCGTGGATGATATTTATTAGATAAAGAGATGGGTCGCACCCATCGGAGTCAAGGGAGCGAAGTTCGCAGATTGGTTAACTTGATAAGGTGGTAAGTGGGTAAGCCGCCATTAATGGGCGTTCGCCAAGAGGTAAGGCACAGCGCTTGGCAAAATAGTATAAGGTAAATACGCCGTATTAACGGAGATATTTGTGCAAGGCAGATTTTTGCTAATGACCGCTGCATTTCATTGGTTCGAATCCAATACGCTCAGATCTATAACTCATTTTTGTACCTCCAAATGACCAGTTTGGCGGATCTGGACAAAACCGCCATTTATAAAGAGGAAGCGAAATTAAAAAATATATGGTTTATTCTTTAGTAATCGAAGAATATGTGAATTGTTAATAGGCAAAAAATGCCTGTGAATAATCTAATATGAAAAGAAAGTGATTAATTTGGAAGATAGAAATTTTGATGGGTTCGCTATTACAGATAAAGAGACAGGTGAAATAATCGCCGAAACAGATCCTGGTGATAAAATTAAAATTATCACATCAAAGCAATTGGATTATTTAACCGATCCAGGAAGAGATTTTAATAAAGGAAAAACATTTGTGAAATTATATGATGAAGTTATCCCGGATTTAGTAGAGCATCTTAGTGGCACAGAATTGAAATATGTTATATCTATGGCACAACATGTTTCATATAAAGATTGTGTACTTAGAAAGACAAATAATAATTTAAGCGAACCTATTAGTGCAAGTGAATTTTGTAAAATTCATAATTATAATTATGAAACTGGAAGAAAGATTTTTAACTCTTTAAAGAAAAAAGGAGTAATAGCATATGTAGAAGTTGGTACTGTATTTCCTGATTATATCGGAAGAGTTAATAAAATGTTTTTAGTTAATCCTTATATCTATTTCAGAGGATCAGATATAAATGATACAGTAAAAACTATTTTTGATGAATCTGGATGGAAAGAAAAACTAAAAAAATAATAAGATAGATATAAGAGAGTACGAATTACATTTTCCTCATTACTACGAGATTTTTAATCAATTAAGGTGGTCAAAAATTTCCCATATAGAGGGGTATAAATTTTCCCATTTGGTAAATACACGCACATAAAAGGAAAATAATTCCGTGTTATTTAATTGAGGTAAATATGAGTAAGAGAGTAATAAGAAGAAATATATTCGAGTCTAACAGCTCGTCGCAGCATTCAATCTGTGTTACCAAACGAGATGTCCACGTTGATCCAGAGGAATTTGATTATCACAGCGAAAAGTATCCGCACCCTGATGAATATCTTTATCTCTGGAATGGAAAGTTAGAAGTAAGAGACGTTGATGATGGATATGGTCGTTGGCCTTTTCAGATGTTAACGACATTCAAGGATAAACTTCAATACGCTATCTGCGAGTTTCTTGGATACAAGTACTGTGACGATGATGACTATGATGATATCTTAGAAGAATTCAATGATATCTGCCGAGAAGTTGTTCCTGGATTCGAGAGTCTAAAATTTCATACCCACGATGTAGATATTTATCTCGATGAAAATGGAGATCCTATCCCTAGAAGAGAATTAGAATATGAAGGATGGGATGAGGAAAATCATAGAGATATTTATTCTTATCTGGACGAAGACGGAAATAAAAAATCGGCGATATTTGACGAGAAGAATTACTACGAAGTTCCCGCAATCGGAACGATTGATCATCAGAGTGCTGGGTTGCTTACGAATTTCTTGAAGGATAAGGGAATTTCGCTTAAGGAATTTTTGACGAACAAGAAATACGTGGTTATTATTTCTGGTGATGAAGAACAAAAATGGGAAGAGTATAAGAGATCGGGTATGATCGATCTTGATTTTATTGTTGAAGAATATGACAGATCAGGCGAAGATGTTGAATGGGAACAGTGGAAGGAGGAACACAGAGATGAAGAGAGTGATACGTAAAGATGTGTGGGAATCCAATTCATCTTCAGTGCATAGCTTACAGATTTCTTCTGATGGAATGGAACCAAGCAAGCTTCCAGTTGATAAAGATGGATATATAACCGTTAAATACGGCGAATTCGGTAAGGATGGAACTGTTTATTCGTCCCAGGAAGACAAATTGTCTTATCTTGTTACTCAATGTTATTATCTTGGTGGATGGGAATATGACATAAATAGAGATAATAATTACCACTTCAGAAATATCGAAGACGCAATCATTGATTATACTGGTGCAAAGGGAATTAGAATTGTTGGTGGCGAACCTGATATAGATCATCAAACGGTTAGCCAAATGGGTTACGACGGCATGCATCTTATTCAGAATGAATGGGACGAAAAGGAAATTCAGAGTTTTGTTTTCAACAAATATATAAGTTTGTTATGTGATTGTGATTGAGGTGAACAATGAAAAAAGTAATTAGAAATGGTGTATTCGAGACAAATTCATCAACTCAGCATACTTGTGTGATTATGACCGAAGAACAGGATGAGAAATGGGAAGAAGAGAACCTATATTATTACGGAAAGGAATATTGGAATCGTTTTAAAAAACTTCCGGAAGATAAGCAGCCTAAAGCTGGAGGCTTATATACAAAAGATGAAGTTTTAGAATTTTATAAACTTATTGGATATGAACCAGATCCAGAGATATATAGTCCAGATGAAGATGATGAAGAAAATGATGTAAATGATATTTTTATAAAAGAGATGGATGATTTTATTAGTTATGAAGACTGGGGTAACAGTGAATATCTCGAATATGATACCAATTACTACACGACTCCTGGCGGCGAGAAGATAGTAGTTAAATGTAAATATGGATATGATGGTTAAGGAGAAGATATGGCCTGGGGCGTTTATAGAAATGGAAACTCAATTACAAGAATCAATCTCGAAGACGGTACAAAAATAAGAGAAACAAAAGATGATGAATTTGATCTTGATTTCCCAGAATCAATAGACCTGAATATAGGAACTAAGTGTGATGGCGGATGCAGGTTCTGTTACATAAATGCGTCACCAAATGGAATTGATGCAGATCTTTTAAGTGTACCATTCATTAATACTTTGCATCCCTATACTGAATGCGCCATCAATGGTAATTCAATTGATCATCCGCAGCTTATACCATTTTTGGAAAAACTGAAATCTAAAAATGTAATTGCCAATATTACAGTAAATCAAATTCATTTTGAAGCAAAGGAAGATATTATAAAAGATCTCGTTGATAAGGATTTGATAAAGGGAATTGGAATTTCTTTAAGGGATCCTACTTCAGAATTTATTAAACGAGTAAAGAAATATCCAAACGCAGTGCTACATGTAATTAATGGAATTTTCTCCCCCGAAGATATAGAAGCTACAAGAGATCAGGGGCTAAAGATATTAATTCTTGGTTATAAAAATCTTGGTCTCGGCGTTAGTTATAAAGAGAAGAATGATTATCTGATTAAGGCGAGACAGAAATATTTATATGATGTTCTTGAAACGCTGCCGAATCATTACAAGTGCTTGTCGTTTGATAATTTAGCCCTGGAGCAACTTGATGTAAAACGGATTCTTACTCCTGAAGAATGGGATGAGATCTTTATGGGCGAGGAAGGAACATCATCTATGTTCATTGATCTCGTCACAAAAAAATTCGGAATTAGTTCTCTGGCTTTAGAAGACGAAATGATGCCGATGCTAAATAATATTCGAGATATGTTTCAGATTGTGAAAAGTAAAGCGAGGGAAATGTAATATGGGTCTTGATATGTGTTTGCTCAAAAGAAAAAAGTTCCGAGAGAATGATGATGCATATAATGCTTTAGCTAGAAAAGCTTCGGAAGAGTTGATGCATTGGGGCAAAGCAAATCAAATTCGGCAGTGGTTTGTAAATCATACGGAACTTCAGCGTAGTGATAATAATAGATATATTCCTTTAGCGAAAGAAACATTGATTTCACTAAGAGATGATTGCAATAAGGTGTGTGCCAATCATGAACTAGCAGAAGAATTAATGCCAACTTCATCTGGATACTATTTTGGCGCTGCTGATTATGATGATGTGTATTTTTCTCGATTAGAATATACGGCTGAATGCATAGATGAAATATTAGAATACGTTGATTTTGAAACAGAAGATATTGACTATTATGAAAGCTGGTAAATAAACGTTTGGCGGAGTTCGTAAACCGCCAACTTGCGGATATGATGGAATAGGAAGACATCGGGAACTTAAAATTCTCGGGCAAAAGCCGTGAGAGTTCGATCCTCTCTATCCGCATTTGTACAGTTGACAAAGTAGAATGCTGAAGGCCAAGGTGTTTGAAATGTTATATGTACAAAGGAAACGCGAGTGTACATAGCGATTCCAAAATCTCTGGAAAGATGCTTTAGAAAGAGATTCTTTTGTTCAACAAATTTTACAACTGAATATTGAATTTATGTTGGATCAGATGCAAAAGAAACTATAAACAGCTGAGAAATATTTGTTACTATGAAACTATGTATATATTACACACAGAATTGAAAAGACCTATTAACCACCCCGAGTGATTACGTCTTATTGTAGATTCTTTTGACTTCAAATTTGTATCTGATGCCAATATCCGCCATTAGCATAGTTGGTATTATGCAGTCGCCTTATAAGCGAAAGATGCCCTGTTCGATCCAGGGATGGCGGATTTGCTAGAAAGAGCAATGATCGTATATCAGGTCTAGTCAGTTTGGTGAAACGATATATCCGCTGACCTTTCTAGCACGGGCTTATCCGAATTACTTAATTAGCGATGACGGCAACATAATAGAGAATTCGGTACGGCAGTTCTAAATCCTGGATAAGCACGGGACCTGGTTGCCAAGGTTAATATAAGAACTTCTGTATACGCATTGAGTATCTGCTGCTTCTGACGAGGAGTTGGATGTGGTGGGCTACGGAAACCAATCAAAGATGTTTTGCGTAAGGTAGTTGGAAGTAGCGGGGAAATTTGAGGAACGTATATGAACAAGCGAATCAAAAAGAAAAAACGAAATCAGTATCTTACTGGTACTGCAAAAGAAAGAAAATATAATCAATGGCTTTGCAAGAGATATCCCTTTCTCATTCCAAGATATGTGTGGACAGATAAGATGTCTTGGACTAGAGAAAAATACTACGCAAAAGTCCATGGCCATAAAGAATATGATCAGTTCAAGAGATTTTCTTATACACTCGCCGAGGATTTTATGCCAGGTTGGTGGAAAACATTTGGATTGCTGCTTTGCGAAGAGTTACGAGAAGATCTGATTAAGTGTAAATATCTATATAAGTTTCGGTTTGTTCAAATAAAAGAGAAATACGGATCCGCGAGAATGTATTGCAACGGCGCTCCAGTAGAATCCAATGCGTTTGAAATTATTGATAAATATGAATATATTTCAAATTATGTGTGCCAGTACTGTGGGAAGCCCGATGTTGCTCAAATAAATGACGGTTGGGTAATGACAATCTGTGAGGATTGCTACAATAAGATGAATCGCAGGAGAAAAAAGTATTTTAATCCTGTTCCATATGCGGAATTACTTGATGAAGACGAAGATTATACAATTCCAAATAAGCGAATAGTAAAAAGATACTCAAAGGAAGGAGATGAAATAATCGAGTACGACATTTCCGAAACTGTAAACGCCATCAGAAACAATTGGAGGGAGAGATGATTTTGATGCGTTGTCCAAGCTGCTCCAGAATGATAACTTCAAAGAATAGTTATTCGTTACGAGGGCAGACAATTGTATTTACTTGTAAATGCGGTTTTCAGAGACAGTATTTATCAGGGAGGAGGTATGAATATGGGAAAAGTAAGGGAATTCTTAAACAGGCATAACGTTCGAGTATATAGATGCGAAAGATGTGGAATTGTTGAAGCACCTTTTTTATATGGATCGAGTATCTGGGACTATGGTTGGCAAAAAGAAAATGGAAAGTTGTTTTGCAATAAGTGTATTCGACACCCTGGAATTTTAGATCCTCAATGCATTCAACGGCACAATAAATTTTTGCGGATGAAAGTGGCGAACAGTGGACATGTATGGTTTGCAAATCATGCAGATTTTGGCATTGTATGAACAATTTGTGAAGTATACTTGAAAATATAAAGAGAATAATATAAAATATATACATAAATAATAAAGAAGGAGTAGAATAATGGCTAAACCGAATAAAGCTCATCATGATCGTTGCGTAAAATATAAAAATCGTGGACAGAGAGAGATTAACAAAAAGGTCAAGCAGGAACGTGACGCAAAACGGAGAGCTAAGTTTGCTGCTCGTAGAGAAGCTGGTAAATGTTATAAATACGAACCACTTCCGAAAGAACCCGAAAACAAGAATTCTCGCTCCTGGTATGAATGGTACGGAATGAAGAGAGAAAGAGAATTGAAAGCGGATCCTTACAGAACAAAAACCGAATATCAGAAATGGACGAGTATTATGCGGAAGGTTCAGAACGAGATTGATGAAGAGGTTCGTCTTATGAAGAAAGAGGAGGCTAAAATATCGACCAAGAATGATAAGAAAAAATAACTGGCAATGTGATTTATCCCCTGATCGCTTGGCGGTTGGAAAGGGGGAGATCGTGTGGAATGTGGTAGATGTAAATGCACATTCAGATATAAAGAAGAAGACATAAAATTTGATGAAAATGGATATGGATATAGTACAAAGTATGTATTATGTCCAAGATGTAAATCTGTTTGTGTTATAGATTATATAGAAGATGAATGTTTGAATGTTAATGAAGATGAAAAATATTATGAGTATTAATGAGATAAATTGATGAATTATACGGAGGATTTTTTCAAAACATAGATTGACGATCTCCGATTTGAAATTGGAGATCATATAGATAATAAATTTCTTCATGCTACAATTATAAACGTAAAAGCAAACGGTGACAAAATTGGATATACTTGTAGATGTGATAAATGCGGTCATGAATTTCATAGACCACAAGGACAAGTATTAAATGGGGTTGGCTGCGGAGCATGTTCGGGGCGAACATTAGTTAAGGGCATAAATGATATCCCAACAACAAATCCATGGATGGTTAAATATTTTCCTGGTGGTGAAGAAGAAGCGTCTAATTATACTGCAAATACAAATAGCAAATCATTTATTCCTATATGTCCATTTTGTGGAAGATTAGGAGATAAGCCTACAACGCCAAACAAAATATATCATTTACATGGAATTAGTTGTATATGCAAAGACGGAATATCAATTCCAAACAAAATGATAAGAGGATTAATGGAACAAGCATTAAAACTAGGAATAATATCTTCTTATGAAAAAGAGTATAAAGAATTTGATGAAAATGGAATTATAAGACGTTTTGATATAAAATTCTTTGACTTATACAATAATCCTTATTTCATTGAAATGGATGGGGGAAGACATGGTTACATTATAAGGAAGCATAGTAATAAAGCATTTACTCCTCTTCCAGCAAAAATGTTCTATTCGGATTTGATGAAAGACAATATAGCTGCCGAGTTAATGATTCCTTTAATTCGAGTAGATTGTTTTAAGTCAGATACTGATTATATTATGAATGAACTATATAAGTCAGAATTATCTGCAATAATTAATCTAGATAAGATTGACTGGATTAAATTAGAAGAAATATGTTTTAATAGTTTGATGACCGATGTATGTAATTATAGAAATGAAAATCCGGAATTATTTTCTTCAGAAGTTGCAGAGATTTTTGGCATATCTCCTGATTCCGTAAAAGATTATTGGAAAAAGGGAACTAAATTAGGATTATGCGAATATAATCCAGAAAAGGAATTTAACAGAAGAAACTCATTAAAAAGAAATTGGCATAATAGTATAAAATTATATGTTGAAAATCTGAACGATGGCAAAAGTTGGACTTTTGATAGTATGAGCGAATTTTGCAGAGACTCTTCTCAATATCTTGATGGAGATAAGCTATCAAGACATATGTTAGAAAAAAGATTTAATAAAGTAGCGAACGATTATTTTATATATGATAGTGGATTGCATGAATATTTAATTTGGAAATATAAGGAGTGATATTAATATGGCGACTGGATTCATTAAGGCTGTAAGAGAAGATGTGTGGTTGAAAATCCAGATGGGTGGAACATCTGGCGCTGGTAAAACAATGTCTGCTCTTAGAGTTGGAACAGGAATTGCAAGAAGATGTAATAGTGGAATTGCATTTATTTCTTCGGAGAAATCAAGAACATTATATTATGCGGATAAGTTTGATTATGACGTGCTTGAGTTAGATGATTATTCTCCGGAAGATTATATAAAAGCTATTGATATGGCGGTTGATGCGGGATACAAGGTAATCATTATTGATTCTACTAGCCATGAATGGCAATGGCTGAATGATGTTCATGGAAAGATGCCAGGAAACAGCTTCCAGAACTGGGGAAAACTCAAACCGCGTCATGCAAAATTTCAGCAGAAGATACTTCAATGTCCAGCTCATGTTATTACATGTGCAAGGGCAAAAACGGAATGGTCACTTGAAGATAAAGATGGTAAGAAGGTTCCGGTAAAACTTGGTCTTGGAAATGAAGGCGATAAACAAGCAGATTTTGATTATACTGTTTCATTTTCTATTGCACAAGGATCACATATTGCTTCTGTAGATGCTGGCGGCAAAGATAATACTGGATTATTTAATGAAAAATATGAGGTGTTGACAGAACGTCACGGGGAAATGCTTTATGAATGGGCAAATTCTGGCGAAAAACCCGCTTCGATTCCGAAAGAAATTCCTGAACCGGGAGATGCAATCGTACAAGCTGCTGATGAACTTAAGGCGGTTAAAGCCCAGATTATCGAAGCCGCAAAAGCAGCTGGTGGTTCATCAAATGAAACCGTTATGACTACTGTTAAACAATATGTAGCAAGTGGAAATCCAAATGCAATTCGAGATATTGATAAAGCGAAGGAACTTCTTGCGAAGCTTCAGTCTATGTAAAATTAATAAAAAGGAGAATAATAAATGAATTTAGTAGTATTAGAAGGTAGAATGACTGCTGATCCTGAAATCAGATATTCAACTGGAGAAAACGCAACTGCAAACTTGAATTTTTCGGTTGCTGTTAATAGGGATTTTAAAAATGCCGAAGGTAATTATGATGCCGACTTCATTCGTTGTGTAGCATGGAGAAGTCAGGCAGAATTTATTTCCAAGTATTTCCATAAAGGAGACCCTATTCTCATTACCGGGAATATCAGAACTGGCAGCTATACAAATAAGGATGGCGCAAAAGTTTATACAACGGATGTTTATGTTGATAAGGTAAGCTTTGTGGTAGGCGGAAAGAGCGGAAATGGAACCGCTGGTCAGCCAACGCCTGGAAAAGTTGATACGAGTTTTATGAACATTCCAGACGGAATTGAAAATGATGAAATGCCATTCTGAGGAAAAATAAGTGGCTAATAAACAGAAAATAAAAACCGTACATTGCAGATATCCAAAATGTTCTCAGTTACATGAATCAACTGAGTTGCCAAAAGATGAGGCAGTTCAGGGTGGTAGCAAAAATTCCTACTATCATCCTGACTGTTATCACACACTTCAGACGGTAAATAAAATCAGAGATTTATTCGTATTGAAGATCGACTCGACATTAACCGGAAAGCAAGTAGGGATGCTGGTTTCGACGATCAACAACATTATTTTTTCCAAAAAAGTTAATGTTGATTTTCTGGAATTCGCTCTAGAATATATGATCAAAAACAAACCTGGTGTATTAAAACATCCTGCGGGTCTTCATTACATTATCCAAAATCAAGATATTATAAATGCATGGAATAAAGAAAAGGAATGGAAGATTAAAACGGAGATTAAAAATCATGAAACCATAATGGTTAATGATGAATTTCTACTGGATGATTTGCCAGAACAAAAGTACACATATAAACCGCAAGGACCAAGGAGCTTTGCGGATATATTGAGATAGATAATGGAGGGATAATACATGGACATAAGTGCAATTACAGATACTCAGGCGGAAGCGGGGGTCATTGCCACTTTGGTGTATCATCCCGATTTTATTTTACATAGTGATTATTTAAAGCCTGGATATTTTTATAATATTGAAAATGGATGTCTATACTGGGCAATCTCAGAATTATATAAAGCAGGAATTGATGTAATAGATGCATTGAATATTTCTAATATGCTTAATAGCAATAAAGCTGTAAAGCGGAAAATGGAAGAATGTAATCTTGGAAACATCAATGAATTTATTACAATGGCACAATATGCCGCCAGACATACATTAGAAGAATATAAATTACTAGTTAATAGTGTTGTTACATGCAGCTTCAAAAGAAATTTGGCAAAGATTGCATCAGAGATCCAGACTGATTGTTATAATTCGGATATGGATCTTTCTAAAATGAATGAAGTTGTTAATTCAAAAATATCCAAGTTAGTTGAAAGCTATATTACGTCAAACGAGGTTGAATTATTTTCAGAGAAAACGAATAGATTGTGGGAGAAATTAAGATCTCAAGATGCTTCAGAGAGAATACCATCAAAATTCAAATTGTTTAATCCGTATTTTAAATATAAACCGGGAGAATTAGTTCTACTAAAAGCAAGAATGAAACAGGGGAAGAGCGCATTCTTCTTAAATGAACTCGTGGATAAAATATCCAATGGAATTCCAACTTTATATGTTGATACGGAGATGGACGATGATAATTTTTATGAAAGATTATTGGCGCATCTATCTGGCATACAATACGAATTAATTGATGAAAATCGGTTGACAGAAGACCAGGTTAATAGACTGGAAAAGTGTAATGAATGGATTAACAATCATCCATTTGTTCATATTTATATGCCTGATGTAAACTACGATGAGATATATTCTATCTGCAAAATTCTAAAATATAAAATCAATCTGAAGTTTTTTATATTCGATTATATAAAGAGTAATAAAGAAGGGGCTGCTGAAAACGCAAATCTTCTTGGTGCAAGAACAGATTTTTTAAAGAATAGAATCGCTGGCGAATTAGAATTAGCTGTGCTGTCTGGAGCACAACTCGGAAGAAGTGGAGACGTTGCGGATTCAGATAAAATTCTCCGGTATGTATCAACAAGTATTTATTGGAGATTTAAAACCGTAGAGGAAATATCTACTGATGGATTAGAGTGCGGAAATATTTTGGCTTATGTTGATGTAAATAGAAATGGTCGCCAGATGATGGAAGACGAGGCAATTTCATTTTCTTTTGATGGAGATCGAATGAGAATTACGGAAGCCAAACAACCAGATAGACCCAAAACACCATTTGATGATAATAAGAAATCATGAGTGATATTAATTAGGATGTGAAAATGATATATTCCCAGGAAGCACTCGAAGAAATGGCTGATCAGGTTGATCTTCTGGATTATGCAAGTCAAACAGTTGATTTTGTAAAACATTCTGGGAATACACATTTTGCCGTTTGTCCCTTTCATTCGGAAAAAACTGCAAGCCTTGCGGTTAATGAAGACGAAAACTTCTTTCATTGCTTCGGTTGCGGACGTTCCGGAAATATATATAAATGGATCCAGTGGACAGAAGGTCTAACATTTGATCAATCAGTAAAAAAAGTTGCTGATATTACAAATTCAGATATTAGTAAATATGTTGAGTCTGAAACAATGAGTTTCTTTAAAATGTTAAAAAAATTAAAGGAACCACATAGAAAAGAAAATTTAAAAAGATCATATTTAGATATAGATCTTGACTATAAACAAAAGTATTTAGATGAAATCCCAGAAGAATGGATAAAAGAAGGAATCTCATCTGAAGAAATAAAAAAATATGAAATACTCATTGATCCATCGTCTAACCGAATTGTTTATCCAGTAAGAGATGCAAATTATCAAATGATTGGAGTAAAGGGAAGAACAAGATTTCAAAATTATAAAGACCTTGGAATCATGAAGTATATGAATTATAACCGTATAGGCATACTTGATTACTTTACTGGCATGATGCAAGCAGCGGATTATATAAAAGAAAGCAGCGAGATTATAATTGTTGAAGGCATAAAGTCGGTAATGAAATTAGATCATTGGGGATTTCACAACGTTGTTTCGGCAGAAACCAGTACACTTAATGAGTATCAGGTTGAACTTCTTGTTAGAATGCAAGTGAAGAGAGTGGTAATTGCATTTGATAAAGACGTACGTCTTAAAAAAATCAAAGAGTGTACCGGATTATTAAAACGATTTACCAATGTTTATGCTGTTATTGATAGATGGAATTTATTAAAGAACAAAGAATCACCTTGCGATGATGGGGAAGATGTATTCCGTTCTTTATATGAGAGGAAAGTAAAACTTTGAATGAATGTAATGCAGAAGATTTTATAATTTCGACTATGAAATGGTCGTTCTCCAGATTAAATAGTTTTGATACGGGATGTCCATATGAATGGTATCAACATTATATAGAATGCGAACCATCAAAACAGGGATTCTTTGGATCATTCGGTGGGTTTTGTCATAGCTGCCTGGAAAAATATTCCAAGGGTGAACTTGACCTATTTGATTTGTCTTCGTATTACGAGGACAATTTTGCAACAGAGGTTCCTTATGATGCACCACCAAACAAATATACAGATATTAAAAGTGATTATTATCAAAAAGGATTAGATTACTTTGATAACATAGATTTACCGCTCGATGAATATAAAATCATTGGCGTGGAAAAACGTGTGGATTTTATGATAGATAAATATCCATTCATAGGTTTTATAGATTTGTTATTACAGGATCCGGAAGATGGTAAGTTAATTCTATGCGACCATAAATCTGCATCCATTAAAATTTTAAAATCAGGTGCCATTAGTAAATCTGACCAACATCATTTTCTTGAATTCAAAAGACAGCAGTATTTATATGCAAAGGCTATTATCGAAGAATTTGGCAAGGGTTGTGTAAAAGAACTCTGGTGGAATATGTTCAAGGATCAGAAGTGGATAAAAATTCCTTTTAATATAGACGAGTATCAGGAAGCGCAACAGTGGGCATTAGATACTATTCATAGAATAGAAAAAGAAACTGAGTGGCTACCTAATCCTGAAATGTGGTATTGCAATTATTTGTGTGGACAATCTGGCGGATGTCCATATAAGGTGTAAATAAATGAATTGGAGTTGTAAAGATTGGCGACAGCAGCACGATATAAATATAATGATGATGAAATAATTAAAATATATAATGATGAATATATTAAAGAACATATAGGCGGAACTACATTAACACGTAAATACGGAGTTGATTTTTATAATGATTTCAAACGGCTTGGTTTAACTATGAGAAATAATCAAGAAAAAAGTAGAAAATATACTTGTAATTCTGATTATTTTAAAGATATTAATACGGAAGAAAAAGCCTACTGGTTTGGATTTATCTATGCTGATGGATATATTACACATCCAACCGATGACAGCAATGGTATTCTAAGATTTGGATTGAGTATTATGGAAGGCGATTTTAGTCATTTGGAAAAATTTAAATCTGCAATTTCTTCAGATGCGGCAATAAATCATTATACAGTGGAACGTGGATATAAGATTGGAGCAAAATATTGTAGGATTATAATTTCAGATAATCGCTTTGCTCATAATTTATTAAATCATGGTCTTGTAGAAAGAAAGTCGAATATAGTTGAACCACCAATTGGTGTTCCTAAAGAACTTGAAAAGCATTTTATTAGAGGATTCATGGATGCAAACGGATCGATAGTTCAAAATAAACCATCAAATGGTTCGACTTGCGATTCATATACGATAAAATGGAGTTCAACAGAGAGTGTTCTGAAATGGATAATGAGACATTTGATAGATAATAATATTTTGAGTCATGAATATCCATTGGTTAAACGAAAAGAAGAACATATTGTTACCGCCTTTGAATTTGGTGGAAATTATCAAGTGAAAAAATATCTTGATTATGTATATGACGGAGCAACGGTATGGTTGGATAGAAAACATGACCGTTATTTGCGATTGTGTAAGATATTAGAAGAAAGAGAGAAAAATAAAAGAATAAATAAATGTGCCTATTGTGGAACAGAAGATAGTTCTCAATTTATCATATGGACACATGGTGGAGAGTACGACGGGAAAATAGTTTGTGGAAAGCACTATCAACAGCTTAATAAATATGGAAAAATAATACCAGATAAGAAGGATAGTTGTGATATATGTGGTAATTCGACTGGAAAATTATTGCATGTAGGATCTAAATATCCAGAATATCACGGAATGACACTTTGCAAAAAACATTATGATCAGTTAATAAGCGGAAGATTAATTGATAATAAGGATCATGAAAATGAAAAATTATGTGACATATCATCTACATACGATGTTAAGTCTGCTTGATAGCTGTACAAGTTATAAAGACTATATAAGGTATGCAAAAGAAATTGGACAAAAGGCTATATGTATAACGGAGCATGGTAATTGCTTTAACTGGATAGAGAAAAAATTATATTGTGAATCAACACAATATAAAATTATTTATAACGGTGAGACACGGTATATTGATGACAAAAAGAAACTTGATAACTTAATTAATTCGTTGGAATGCGAATACGAGTTAATTGAATTAAAACCTATAAAATTTTTGTTTGGAATCGAAGTATATATGACTGCCAACAAATTAGACGTGGAACAAAAGACGAGAGATAATTATCATACAATTTTAATAGCTAAAAATCATGATGGATTAAAAGAGATCAATACATTAGCTATGGAGAATGGTAGTAAATCGGATCACTTTTATTTCACAAGAAGAATAACATTCGATGAATTTTTAAACTTGTCAGATAATGTAATAAAGATATCTGCCTGTCTTGCATCACCGTTGAATAAGTTTGTTCCTCAAAATGTCGAAGAAGAGCAGATGCTTATCAAACTTCTGAATAAATATGATTACTATGAGGTACAACCACATGTAAATTCAGACGATCAAAATACATACAATAAAAAGCTTGCCGTATTATCAAAACAATTTAATAAGCCTTTAATCGCTGGTACAGATACTCATAGTCTAAATCAATATAAGGCTGAATGCAGAAAAGTTCTCATGAAGGGTAAAAAGAATAAGTATTCATACGAGGAGAACTTAGATCTTACATATAAAACATACAATGAACTCGTTGATATGTTTAAACGCCAGAAAGCTTTGACAGAAGATGAGTATCTTGCAGCGATTGATAATACAAATTTAATGGCAGATTCTGTTGAAGATTTTGTGTTAGATACCTCGTTTAAATATCCTAAGTTATATGAAAATGAGGATGATGTTTTTGTAAAACGTATCTGGACAATGTACGATGACAAGGTGAAACGAGGTGTTATTAAAGACGAACAAATATATAAAGACAACATAGAAGAGGAACTCCGTGTTTTTAGAAAAATCGGTATGATCGGTTTTATGTTGTTTATGTCAGAACTTGTAAGTTGGTGTTGGGAACACAATATTCCTGTTGGATTTTGTAGAGGTTCTGTTGGTGGTTCAACAATTGCATATATAACAGATATAATCGATGTTAATCCAGTAAAATGGGGATGCGTCTTTTCACGTTTTGCAAATGAAACTCGTATGGAGATCGGTGATATTGATGTAGATATTAGTCCAGATCAACGTGAATTGGTATTTAAATATATTACAGATAGATTTGGTAATGATTATACTGCATACGTTTTGGCGATTACTACAATTGCGGAAAAGGGTTGTATAGATGATATTGGAAGGGCTTTATATTACACCTGGATTGAAGAACATTTTTCTCAAGAATTAAATGAAATATCTAACAGACTCCGAGATAAAAAGAACGATCGGGACTTTGTATTTGGTGTATGGGAGATTGAAAAATATTTAAGTGAAACCTCACAAAAAATAAATGAAGATAAAAATCCATATACGCTAAATAGAATTGCCAATATAAAGAAAGAATACGATGAGAATCCAGAAGAAACTAAATCAAAATACAAAGATTTATTCTATTATTTTGATGGTCTTGTTGGAACAACCGTTTCACAGTCAATGCATCCCGCTGGAATTATTGTAAGTCCAATTTCACTATATGATAATTATGGAACATTTTGGAGTGACGGTAATCATATTTTAGCTATTAATATGGAAGAGTGTCATGAAATTTCGCTAGTAAAATATGATATTCTTGGACTAAAAAATATCCAAATTATCCGTGAAACATGCGAACTAGCTGGTATTAAATATCCAAAGTCTCATGAATTAAACTGGAATGATAAAGAAGTATGGAAACATATAACCGATAGTCCAGTTGGTATATTTCAATTTGAAGGTTCATATGCATTTGATTTGCTAAAAAAGTATGGTCCAGAAGAAATAAACTCTCTTTCACTGGTAAATGCCAGCCTTCGCCCATCGGGAGAAAGCTATAGAGATAGATTAATATCTGGTGAAATAAACCAAAATCCTTCTGAAATTATTAATAAAATGCTAGAGAAAAATCATGGATTTTTGGTTTTTCAGGAGGACACGATTCGATTTTTAACAGATATATGTGGTCTATCAGGATCTGACGCAGATAATATTCGCCGAGCAATTGGTAGAAAACAGGTTGATAGACTTGAAGCTGCTATGCCTGACATTCTTGAAGGTTATTGTAGTAAATCGGATAAACCGAGAGATATAGCTGAACAAGAAGCAAAACAATTTTTGCAGATCATAAGTGACAGCTCTAATTATCAATTTGGGTTCAACCATTCTACTGGATATTCAATGATAGGCTATACATGTGGATATCTCAGACATTATTATCCAGTTGAATTTATAACTGCATATTTAAATTCTGCGGCTAACGATGACGATTTAAAGATGGGAACCGATTTAGCAAGACAACTCGGCATAACAATGCTGAAACCAACATATGGGTATTCTAGATCAAAGTTCTATTGTGATGCAAATAACAACAATATTTATAAAGGAATTGGTTCATTAAAAAATATGTCTGAAAAATCAGCAGCAGAAATTGTGCCGCTTTATAATAATCATTACGATGATTATATTGATTTACTGTTTGATCTAAAAGAGAAGACAACTATTAATTCAAGAATGTTAGATATCCTCATCAAAATTGATTTTTTCCAGGAATTCGGAGATATCAATACCTTGCTTTGGATAGCCAGTGAATTTGATTCATTGTATGGCAAAAAATCAATCAAAAAAGATTCCATCATTGTCCAATCATTTGGCGAAAATATGATGCGAAAGTTTTCCGATTCAGAAACTCCGACTCATATTGACGAAATTAATCCAATAGATTTTTTCCGGAGCAGAGGAATAGAAGACATTAAACAAATTGAATCTCTTATGGATGATTGCCAGAAATTTAAATATATAAAGCATGATGATGGCACCAAAGAAAAAACTCCAAATGGCATAAGTTTCATGAAGATGTATAAAAAATTTAATGTTACTGAAGAGGAGAAAAAACAATTTGCCATCAAAACTGTTTATGGAAAATTCGACGGCATTTATACAAGAAAACTTTTAAAATATTTATTAAATAATAGCAAATACCCGCCGTGTACTCTGAAGCAAAAGATTAAATACCAGGCAGAACATCTTGGATATATAGATTACAAAGATTCAAAATTAGATAAAAGATATTTCGTTGTTGAAAATCTTGATACAAAGTATTCTCCAAAATTTACGGCTTATTGTCTTAACAATGGTAACTCTAGTGAACTTCGAGTTAAGAAAAAACGTAATCCAAAGAACAAGATGGATAAATGCAAAGTATCATTTGGTGAAAAGCCTTTTGAAAACGGTGACATTATTTATCTTAAAGCTTGGGGTAAAGAACCAAAGATGAAGAAGACGGAAGATGGATGGGAGAAAGATCCATCGGTAATGTATAACTGGATGTACGATTACGAAATTGCAAATTTATAAGAGGAACAAGATGTTAGATTTATTTCATTATACAAAGACCGAACAGGATAAGCTTCTTAAATCAATGACGATCCTTTGTGATACTAGGGAACATGATGGTAAAAACGATCACATACTTTCTTATTTTGACTCAAAGAATATCCCATGGATGAAATATAAGCTTATGCACGGTGATTATTCTTGCATGCTTCCAGCCAATGAAGAACTAAAAATACCAAAAGATTTATACTTTACAGATAAGATTTGCGTAGAAAGAAAAGCCTCGCTTGACGAATGGGCCGGGAACATTGTCGATGATAGACAAGGAATAAAAAAGAAATTCTCTCTCATGCCAGATAAAAAAGTATTTATTATTGAAAATGGAAGCTATGCCGATTTGGTAAATCATAATTATAGATCTCATTATGATCCAAAGAGTTATTGGGCAACGTTGCATTCAATGTGGAATGAGTTTGATATTCCAATTATTTTTATGCCAGATCCAAAATATACGGGCATGTTTATCAGAGGATTTTTTTATTACTATTTAAGAGGAATTATTAAATGATATTTGATGAAATTTTAACTACTATAGAAAATGAAGATATTAAACAATTCGCTGAAAAATGTGTAAATGAACTTGTCCCATATTTCTATGTTGTTCCTGCATCAAGTACGGGGAAATATCATCCATCATATTCGTTAGGCGAAGGTGGTCTTCTTCGCCATAGTATTGCCGTTGTTAGATTTCTTAATCATATGTTTAATGTAGAATCAATTGCAAATCAGTTTACATCTAGAGAAAGAGATCTGCTTCGTGTAGCTGCGATAATGCACGACTCGCGGAAAAGTGGAAGCCAGGAAGAATACGAAAGGTCAAAATGGACAAAATTTAATCATCCCCTTCTTGCGGCTGAATTGATCAGAAGTCTTGATGGTTTGCCGAGGGAAGAAATCGAATTAATTGCTCATGCTATTGAATCACATATGGGAATATGGAACACAGATAAAAGATATCCGGATTTAGTTCTTCCAAAGCCACAAGACAAGTATCAAATCATTCTTCATCTTGCGGATTATTTAGCTTCTCGAAAAGACATTGAAATGAAATTTGATGGATTCGATTTACCTGAAAATAAACCAGAACCATTACCTGATATTAATGATTGGAGATTTACATTTGGTAAATACTCCGGAAAAACAATTCCGGAAATCGCCGCTATTGACCAGGGATATATCAGATGGGCAAAAGAGAATATGGAAAAAGAACCCGCAAGAACTTTGCTTAAAGATTTTGTTATATGAGGTTATACCGTCATGAAAATATACGTTATAGAAAAAGGCAGCTACTCCGACAGACATGTAGTTGGAGTAACTGAAACCAAAGAAGAAGCAGAAGAAATTTGTAAAGCAATAACTGGCAAATATAAATACGAAAAAGCCTCATATACAGAATATGACACAAAACAATTTCAAATTAATCAAATCAGGTTCCAAATTTCATATCTTTGTAATGAATGGGAAGCCGAATATGATGATTATGATTTTTACGAAAAATATAAAGAAAACACGGAAGTATATGAAGACTTTTACATAATCTACGCCAATTCTCCAGACCAGGCAATTAAAATTGCTCAGGATATGAGAGCAGAAAAGTTGGCGAAGGATAAAGGATTGATATAAATCATGAACGTATATCTAGCCGTTCCAATAGTGGGCATCGATCAAGATATGAAAATTGAAAAAGAATGTATAAAAAACATTCTCAGAGAAATTAACATAAACGTATATGATCCATCAGAACCAGGACACGGTGTTCCAAATGCATGGGGCTGCTCAATGGATGAGTGGACAAGAGCAATATTCTCGCTTGACGTTGTTGCCATAGATAACTGTGACTGGATGGTTGTATTAGATTACGGAAGACAGTGTACTGCGGGAACTGCCTGGGAATGCGGATATGCTTTTGGTAAGGGTAAGAAGATACTTATTGTCAAGATGGATGATGATTCTCATTATAGCGTAATGATGCGTGGTTGTAGTTCAAATTATTGTAAGTTGAAGGATTTTATCAATCCACCTTTGAATATGATTGAATCAAAATTCTTTATAGAACGAGGAAGAGTAAAGACTGACACAACAATTTGTGACTGAGGAATAAGTATGAAAAAGATGGTAGATAAACATCCAGAGAATCAACATATCGCGAGGCGCAAAGGTTTTAAGCGTCACCAATATCTTGAAGATCTTGGATATAAACTGGAAGCTTGTGGAACAAATTTTACAGATAATAGAGATCCAAGAAGAAAATACTTTAAAGAATTTAAAGATCTATATGGAGTTGATCCACGAGAAACATGGGATCTTGATGTAACATTCTTCCAGTGGCTTTATGAAAGAGTAATGGCATATAAAGATAAAGCAGAAGATATTATCAATCTGAATTATCATAAGATAATAATTCGTGGCAAAACATATACGCAGCTTGCCGCAATGAATATGCTCTTGCGAAATCTACGCTATATTCTCACAAAGGATTGGATTTGGGATGTTAAAAAAAATAAAAGATATAGAGAAAAAGCAAAACTGGTTATGGAAATTTGGGGCGAACTTCATCCTCATATGTGGTGGTAATTTATGAAATCTAAAATACTTGAGTTGATAAAAATAAATCCTGATTGGCAGAAGATTCTGGAAGATAAGAATATCAAAATCAAAATAGATATTGATAATCTGGCGATTTTTAACTATGGAATTGACGTTGATCCATTCGATCCATATGTTAAAGAAGCCAGGGGAATCATTATTGATTTAGACAATCTCTCGGTTGTATGCTGGCCTTTTACTCGATTTTATAACTCGCACGAAGAGGCTGCACAGGAAGATGTGGCGAACTTTGATTGGAATCATTGTCGAGTAGAAAACAAAATTGATGGCAGTATTTGTAAGCTCTTCTATCGACCGTATAAGGGTGCATTGGCAATTGATCTTGGAATTGATGGCTACTGGTCATGGGCAACAAATTCATGTATCAATGCTTTCGATGCACCAATCATGGGATCTAAGAAATCATTTGGCGAGGTTATTGAATCTGCTGTGAATTTCAAAGATATTCCGTTTGATGAGCTTGATAAAGATTGTACATATATTTTTGAATTGGTTAGTCCATTAACTCAGGTTGTGGTTTCATATCCTTATACAAAGCTTTATCATATAGGAACCAAAAACAATATTACGGGCGAAGAATACAAGATTAACATCGGGATTGACTGGCCCAAGGTTTATGATCTGCATAGTTTGAAAGATTGTCTGAATTTTGTAGATCATATTAACGACGGTCTTGATCATGTCGAATGGGAAGGGTTTGTTGCAGTTGATAAAGATTGGCACAGGTTGAAGATAAAAAGCCCCGCATATCTTGAAGCACATTATATATTCGGGAATGGTAATTGTTCCAAAGAACGATTGTTAAAACTCTTGGATGATTATGGTCTGACTAAGCTGACTAATCTCAATCCAAGCATGTTTGTTCAGTTGAAGTATTATGATTATCGTAGAACTGAACTGGAATATATTGTATCTCAGTATATATCTTATGTCAGAGGATTATATGAAGAATATAATCACGATAGAAAAGCCGTAGCTAATCAAATCAAAACTGATAAACTCGCTCCGTTTGGTTTCGCTGCAATTGGAAATGATAAAGCAGCAGAAAAGCTGCTGTTAGATACTCGAAGAAAAGTTATTGCAGATCTGTTGCCTAATTATGAAAGTAGAGATATGTGGAGGATGTAATATGTTAAAAGAACCAACACTTGTGCTTTTATGCGGCCTCCCTGGTTCTGGTAAAAGCAATTATGCTAAATCAATTGCTGGTGATCATCCGGAATATGTTATTCATAGTTCTGATGCTCTGCGCAAAGAAATGTTTGGCGATGAAAATTGTCAGGATGACGGCGATAAAGTGTTCACTGAACTTCACAGAAGAATAAAAGAAGACCTCCGCAATGGCAAGAGTGTTATCTATGACGCTTGTAATGTTCATTCCAAAAGGCGCATGGCTTTTCTTCGTGAACTGAAGAACATTAATTGCAGTAAAGAATGTCATATCATTGCTACACC